>Ga0268264_10001081_pt1 | contig 26974 bp, 20 predicted proteins | sample KBSSwiS32_FD_190357 | JGI IMG/M metagenome (GOLD analysis project Ga0268264, IMG submission 190357) | Switchgrass rhizosphere microbial communities from Kellogg Biological Station, Michigan, USA - KBS Switchgrass S3-2 (SPAdes) (version 2) | ecosystem: Host-associated > Plants > Roots >...
ATCTGCTCCCGTGATATCCCTCGTCATGGCGTTGTCTCCGTCGGCGGCTGCCAACCGCCGTTTTGGCTTTCAGATCAAGCCGGAGATAACGCCACCTCCGATTCCCACCAATCCTGGGACGGCACCTGCCGGTGCGATCAAGCCAAAGCGCATGCAAGCCTACCTCGACGAGTTCGCCTTCCGCTTCAACCTGCGCAAGACCAACGGCGTCGGGCGCATCGCGGCCCGCACCATCGAGCAGCTTGTCGCTCGCCCACCGCTCACGACGAAAATGCTGATCCTGGAAACCGTGCCATGTCGAGCTTCCGGAGCTAAGGGCTTAGGATGGTGAAACTGGGTCACATAAGCGGCCCAGCGAAAATGGCCGCGAAATAAAAGCGCAGGAGACCAGACCCCGCCGGTTGCGCGGTTCCGCGCGAAGCCGGACCAGAAGTCGTCGCCGACAAAGAGGCCTTAGGTGCTGATCACCTTCGGCGGATCGAGGCCTGAAGACCGATGCAGACGCCGGGTCTGCAGACGCCGGGTCTGCAGACGCCGCCACACACCTTGCCCGAATGGCATCCTAGGCGCATACTTGGCGATGATCGATTGAGGCAATTTCGGAGCATTGATCATGCCGAGCGGGGGAGCAGGGCGTCGCCTCGTAGTGCTGGTCGTGACTGGGCTGGTGTGCGTGCTCGCGCTGATTGGAAGCATTTCGGTGCAGGCGCAGGAGAGCGTCGATCGGCTGCTCTCCGAAGTGGGCCAATTGCATAGTCAGGGCCGATACACGGAAGCACTTCCGGTCGCTGAGCAGGCAGTCGACCTCGCGCGCAAGGAGCATGGCGAGGAGGCCCCAGAGTTTGCGTTGGCCGTGTCTCGCTTAGCGTACACCTACCACATGCAGGGGCGCTTCGCCGTGGCGGAGCCGCCATACCTTCGCAGCCTCGGCATTTGGGAGAAGGCGGGGGTGTCCGAGCATACCGATGTGGCAACCACCCTCGACAACTTGGCCGAGTTGTACCGAGCGCAAAGCCGCTTCGCCGAGGCCGAGCCGCTCTACAAGCGCAGCCTCGCTATGCGCGAAAAGTTGCTGGGGCGCGACCACGCCAGTGTCGGCACCACCCTCAACAACCTGGGCCTGCTCTACCACGCGCAGAGCCGCTTCGCCGAAGCAGAGACGCTCTATCAGCGCAGCCTCGCCATAAGGGAGCGGGCGCTGCCACCTGACCACCTCGACATTGGGACCTCGCTCAACAATCTGGGACTGCTGTACCACGAAAGTGGCCGCCTCGCTGAAGCCGAGCCCCTTCTCAGACGCGGTCTCGCGATCACCGAGAAGGCGGTAGGGCCGGACCACCAATTTGTGGGCATCACGCTCGGCCACTTGGTCCGGTTGCAAAGGGACCGCGGCCAGTTCGACGAAGCAGTGGAACTCGGCCGCCGCAGCCTAGCCATCTTCGAGAAGGTGCTCGGACCCGATCACTCCGATGTGGGCAACGCGCTCAAGAATCTGGCCGAGCTATACCGGATGCAGGGTCGTTTTGCCGAGGCCGAGCCGCTCTATGGGCGCATCCTCGGCATCCTGGAGAAAGCGCTCGGGCCCGACCACCCCGATGTGGGTCACGTGGTCAGCGACCAAGCCCTGCTCTACCATGTGCAAGGGCGCTTTACCGATGCTGCGCCGCTCTATGAGCGCAGCCTCGCCATCTATGAGAAGGCCCTGGGGCCCGAGCACCTTACTGTGGCGAGCGCGCTCAGCCGTTTGGCTCGACTCCACTACGATCAGGGCGATTGGGCGGAGGCGGCCGATTATTGGCGCCGCGGCACGGGTGTCATCAAGCGTCGCGCCGAGCGCGGCCTCGCTTCCACGCAGGCCGAGAGGTCCGGGGGAGAGGCGCAGCGGCTGGCACCGCAATTCTGGGGCCTTGTCAAAACCAGCTACCGCCTGGCTGCGCAGCGTCCTGGCGTGGCAGCCGAAATGTTCGAGACGGCGCAGTGGGTGCAGGGTTCGGACGTCGCGGCCTCGCTGGCGCAGATGGCCGCACGGTCGGCGACAGGCTTGCCCCAGCTCGCCGCGTTAGTGCGCGAGAGGCAGGATCTGGTCAACGAATGGGCGAGCAAGGACAAGCGCCTCATCGCGACCAAAAGCGAGCCGCCGGAGAGGCGCAACCCCCAGGTTGAGAAGGATCTCGCTGATCGCCTCTCGGCCATTGACATCCGATTTGCCGAGATTGATCGGCAGCTTGCCCAAGATTTCCCCGACTACTCGGCGTTGGCTAGCCCAGCTCCGGTGACCGTCAAGGAGGTGCAGGCTCAGCTCGGTACCGATGAGGCCTTGGTCCTGTTCCTCGACACGACCGAGTGGAAGCCGCTGCCCGAGGAGACATTCGTGTGGGTGGTCACCAAGACCGACATGCGTTGGGTGCGGTCCAATCTTGGTACGGCGGCGCTCGGCCGCGAGGTGATGACGCTGCGCTGTGGCCTCGATGCCGCGGCGTGGTACGCTAGCGGGCGGGCGACTTGCGCCAAGGCTCTGGGCATCCCCCTTGAGAAGGCGCCCGGCGCCGACGACCCGCTGCCCTTCCCGCACGCGCGCGCCTACAAGCTCTACATGGGGTTGCTCGGCGAGGTGCAGGACCTGATCAAGGGCAAGCACCTTCTGGTCGTGCCCTCAGGACCCCTCACGCAGCTCCCCCTCCAGGTGCTCGTGACCAGATCGCCGACTTCCAGTAGCAACCGCGCCGCCGCCTGGCTGGCTCGCGATCACGCGGTCACGGTCCTTCCCGCCGTCTCGTCCCTGAAGGCCCTCCGCCGCGTCGCCCGGCCGAGCCGCGCAACGAGGCCACTGCTCGGCTTCGGCAATCCGCTGCTCGATGGCTATCCCGGCAGCCCCAACGATGATGCAGAGAAGGCGCAAAAGGCTAGGGACCATGCCGAGTGGGCCAAGCTCGCGCGGTCCAAGCAGCGGTGCCCCGACCCGCGCCCGCAGCAAAAGGCCAAGGATCACAAGCGATTGGCCATGCTCGCGCGCACCAAGCAGCGGTGCCCCGAGCCCCGCGTGGCGCGGGTCGAGACGCGCGGGGGTCTGACCAACATCGCCCGCCTCAAGACGCAGGTGCCGCTGCCGGAGACCGCCGACGAGCTGTGCGCGGTGGGCCAGGCTGTGAAAGCGGAGCCCGGCGACATCCACCTCGGGGCCCAGGCGACCGAGCGGGAGATCAAGCGGCTCAATGCCAGCGGCGAGCTGGCGCAGTACCTCAGGGTGCACTTTGCGACCCACGGCGTGCTCGCCGGTCAACTCGACGGCACGGGCGAGCCTGGTTTGATCCTGACGCCACCCGAAACAGCCAGTGAGGAGGACGACGGCTACTTGTCGGCTTCCGAAATCGCGTCCCTCAAACTCGACGCGGATTGGGTCATCCTCTCGGCTTGCAATACGGCCGCAGGCGGAGCCGCAAGCGGTGAGGCCCTCTCGGGTCTCGCGCGCGCGTTCATCTACGCACAAGCGCGCGCCCTGCTGGTCTCCCACTGGGCGGTCGACTCGGACGCCACAGTCAAACTCATAACGACAGCAGTCCGCGAGACCACCCGCGATTTGAAGGTCGGCAGAGCCGAGGCGCTGCGGCGCTCCATGCTTGCGCTCATCGACCACGGCGAGTTAGGCGAGGCGCATCCAGCCTACTGGGCGCCGTTTGTGGTGGTGGGGGAGGGCGCGGCTGGGAGGTAATGCAACGTCTGTCGCGTGGATATCCTTGGCCTTGAACGAGCCATAGCCGCGGAGGCGGCCGTCGGACGGGTCGGGGATGACGCCGAGCAGGATGGCCTCGATGCCACGGCCCTCGGGGGCATGCCGCCGATCCGCTTGGCGCCCTAATCCCGGCAGACGATCCACCTATTGAAGCGGAAAATCTGTCCGAACAAGCGGAGCCACCTCAGAGCCGGGCGATCTCGTGGATTTGGACGCCGCCGGAGGCATGGCGCAGCAGGGCCGTGCTGGCCTCCCATTCCTCGGCGTCAGTGTCGGGCTCGACCAGCAAGAGCGCGCCGCCGGCCCGCAGGTGGCGATCGAGTTGCAGCGTCTGCCGGCGCAGCGCCCAGTGATTCAGGCCTAGGAGGGCACGCGCATCCTGCTCCGCAGCCGGGTCCGGCTCCGGACCGGCTGGGCTCAAGACCCAGGGAAGCGACCCTTCGGCCGGCCGGCATACGACCCAGGTATCAAAGCCACGGGCGTCTCCCTTCTCCGGCCAGCGGCCGAGGGCGCCGTCAAGGGCGTCGGCTTGGGCGATCACACGGGTTTGTGCGGGCCTCAGATGGCGGGCGGCAAGTTCGGCGACCGCCAGCGCCAGCTCTTCGGCCGCGCTGAAGAGGCCCACCACCAACCGAACCTTGCTCGTTTTTGCTGTGTTCACTGCGCTCACTGGCCCGATTGCCGTTTCCGGCTACGATGGAGACTGTGGCGGCCGCGCGCTTTGACATGGATCAGTTTTGGGAGGGGTTGGGCACGGTCGGGGCCCTTTCATGCTTGGAGAGGGCTTGGCCGCGTCGCCAGTGGAGGCTAGGGCCATCGGCGTGAACTGACCATCATGGAGCGCGTCTTGTCGCGCGACCAGATCATGGACCTGTTGCGCGGGCACGGTTGGAACCCCGTCGACCGCAGCATCGACAACCTGGTCATCAGGCTCCGGCGCAAGATCGAGGCCGATCCCGAACGCCCGTGCCTGATCAAGACGATGCGGCGCCGGCTACCCTTTGCGGCCGACGTGCGATCAGGGCACTGAGCCCGGACGGCGCGGGCGTTCAGCGAGTGCGGCGCGGAAGGCCCGGGCAAGTTCCACCTGGCGATAGGGCTTGCGCAGCACCTTGAGGTCGAGCTCAGCAACATCAGCCTGATTGAGGAGCTCGGCCGAATAGCCCGAGGTGAGGATGACGCGCGTTCCAGGATAGCGCTCCCGCACCCGCCGGGCGAGGTCGAATCCCGAAATGCCGCCCGGCATGACAAGGTCGGAGAAGACGATGTCGATGTCCGGCGTCTCAGCCAGGACGGCGAACGCTGCAGCACCGTGGTCCGCCTCCAGGACGCGGTAGCCGAGCTCCTTGAGCCGCAGGGCCGTCAACCGGCGCACACGCTCGTCGTCCTCGACCACGAGCACGGTCTCCCCCCTTCCCGTATCGACCGCCGGCTTGGCGGCCGCTGCGGCTTCCTCCTCGGTCCGCCGCCCGGCGCGCGGCAGATAGAGGTTGACGGTGGTGCCCTTGCCGACCTCGCTGTAAATGGTGACGTTGCCGCCGGACTGGCGCGCGAAGCCGTAAATGGTGGCAAGTCCGAGGCCGCTGCCTTTGCCGGCGCCCTTGGTGGTGAAGAACGGCTCGAACGCTCGGGCGTGGACCTCCGGGGGCATGCCGTGGCCTGTGTCGGCCACCGACAGCACGACATAGTCGCCCGCGGCCATGCCCGGGTTGCTTGCCACGTCGGCGGCATCGACCGTGGCGTTGAAGGTCTCGATCACCAAGCGGCCGCCGTCGGGCATGGCATCGCGGGCGTTGAGGACAAGGTTGAGAACAGCGCTTTCCACCTGGCCCGGGTCGGCCGTAGTCGACCACAGGTCGGGGGCCAGCGCGGTGGAGAGGTCGATGGGCGCGCCGATCGTGCGGCGCAAGAGCTCGGTCAGGCCCAGCGCGAACTCGTTGAGGTTGAGGCTCTGCATCTCCAACCGCTGGCGGCGGGCAAAGGTCAGGAGCCGATCGGTGAGGCGGGCCCCCATCTCGGCCGCCTCGCGCGCCTCGCCGGCGAGGGACTGCGATAGCTCGTCCTTCAGCTTGGGCTCGAGCAGCTCGAGGTTGCCAAGGATCACGGTCAGCAGGTTGTTGAAGTCATGCGCCACGCCGCCGGTGAGCTGACCCACCGCCTCCATGCGCTGGGCCTGCAGCAGGATCGCCTCCTGCTGGCGCTCGGCGGTCGCGTCGTGGATGAGCACGAGGCGGCCGACCGCGCTGCCGCTGCTGCCGACAATGGCACCCTCGATGGTCTCGGCGGGGAACAGCTCGCCCGACTTCCGGCGGAACCGAGCCGTATGCGGCTTGGCAGCGGACTGCGGCGTTGTGGTGCCGGCGTTGAGGAAGCTCATGCAGCTCTCGGTATTCTCGAACAGGCAAGCCATGCTCTCGCCTAGCACCTCGGGCTCGGTATAGCCGAACACGCGCGTGAACGACGGGTTGACCAGCCGGACCGCCCCGGTCGGGTCGCAGATCACGAGCGGGTCGGGCAGGCTTTCGAAGATCGCGCGGAACAGAGCCTGCTCGCGCTCGAAGCGCTGCTCGGCGGCGCGTTGCGCACTCAGGTCGACAATGGTGCCGGTGAAGTAGCGCGCACCTCCGATCGCGAACTCGCCGACCGAGAGGTGCATGGGGAAGGTGGTGCCGTCCTTGCGCAGGCCCGCGACCTCGCGGCCGATGCCGATGATCTGGCGCCGGCCGGTGGCGAGATATTTGGCGAGGTAGGTGTCGTGCTGGCTGCGGTAGGGTTCCGGCATCAGCATGTTGATGTTGCGGCCGATCAGCTCGTCAGCGGCGTACCCGAACGTTTTCTCGGCCGCGGGATTGACCGTCTCGATGTGGCCGCCGGCATCGATAGTGATGACGGCCGCGACCGCCGATTGGAGGATCGCCCTGAACTTCAGCGCCTCGATATCGTTCGCTGCCGGCCCGTTTGTCATATCTGCTCCCTGGTCAACCACTGACAGCTCGGCAAGGAGGAAGGCTGCCGTTTCGCGCATGGCGGGCGGCCTTCAGTCTGCTGCTGCGCGGGAGGCGGCGCAAGCCTCAGCCTTCGGTGGCGCGGTAGAGCGCAGGTGACGCCCCGATGTCGCCAGCACCTTCCCTGGCTCAGGGCGCATCGTCGCGTTCTCCGCGAGTTCACGCGGCCTCGCGACGCGGCCGGGTGAGCAGCGGTCCATAGACGACGGCGAATCCGGCAAAGGCCATGAGCCAGGCCATCGCGGAAACGTGCAGCAGAGGCTCGCGTGCCAAACCGAACGCGGAGACGATGCGGGCCAACGCGGCGACGAGGGCCGCAACATAGATGAGCTGGGTCGGCGCGGTGGCGGTGAGCGGCCGGCCGGTATGGCCGAGGCTCGACCGGGTCATGATGGCGAGCGTCATCAGGCCGATGGCGCCGGCCGTCCAGCCGTGCAGCGCCCCCGAGGCGGTGAGGAGAGCCGGCAACGCAATGCTGGCCGCCACAAGGAAAAAACCCATCGGCACGAACGCATAGGCGATGTGGAGCACGAGGACGAGCGGCTCAGAGGCCGTGCGGTATCCGCGCCAGCGGGCGAGCCGCAGGGCGTGGAGCAAGCCTGCGCCCAGCGCCAGCACGGCCGTCGCGGCGTGCTCCGGGGCCGCGACCCAGTGCGCGAGCGCCGCCGCCCCGGCGATCAGGGTGACGACGTCAAACCGGCTGAAGAGCTGCGGCAAGGGGCCAGGCGGCTCGCGCACGAGCCAGTTGCGTGTGAAGCTTGGAACAACGCGCCCGCCGACCAGGGAGATCAGCAACACAGCGGCGGCGATGCCGATGCGCGTGCCATAGCCCGTGCTACTCGCCAGCGCGCTTTCCACATGGAACACCGCGTTGCCGACAAGGAGCAGGCCGACCAGCAACAGCACCTTGAGGTTGCGCAGGTTGCGTCCGGCCACGATCTCGCGCGCCACAACGGCTGCCAGGGCCACGAGGAACAAGAGGTCCACGACCGCCGCCCAAGGAAGGCCGAGCCAGGCCGAGATGGCAACGGCGAAGCGCCCAGCCAGCCAGGTCAGCAGGAGACCCAGCAAGGGCGGGCCGGTGACGGGGAGCCGGCCCGTCCAGTTCGGCACGGCGGTGAGCAGAAAGCCCGCGACGATGGCCGGCAGGTAGCCGTAGAGGAGCTCATGCACGTGCCAGTCAATCGGCGCGAAGGCCGTCGGCAAGGCGAGCGATCCGGCGAGCATCGGGAGCCAGATCGCGACCGCCAGCGCTGCCCAGATCGCGCCGAAGAGGAAGAACGGCCGGAAGCCGTAGCTCAGAATCGCCGGACCGTCATAGGTCCGCATCTGCTCCGCTGTCGTGACCATGCTCGAACCTGCTGCAAACGGCTACAGCCGAGGAGGGTGCTTCAGTACCGCCGATGAATGCGCCGCAGGACATTGCCGGCCGCGGCGGCCGGAATGGACAAACGCGTGAGCTTCATTGTGGTGACCTCCGGAGGTGACGTGGACGTGCGCCGCGTTACGGGCAGGACCGCGCAGCCCGAACACCATCAAGTTGAGCATCGGGTCGCGTCGTGACCCTTGACTTGCGTCAAACGTGGCCGGAACTGCCGGATGGCCCGTTGCGAGGGTAGCCCGAGTGGCGCTTTTGGGCTTGCCGCTGGGCGCCAACGACGACTGTCAGTCGGCACCCGTGAGGACGACATATCCTGCCCCCGATGGGAATCCACCGCCAATCGCGCTCGTCAGGTCACAAAAGGGGACCGTTTCACATTGCTCGCCACGCTCGATGAGTGCTTCGGCGGAATGCGGGCTGCCGCCGGCGGCGATCCCTCGCCCTGGGCGCCCACGGCTTTGCTGCAGCCCCCCTATACTGGGCGGGGTCGACCGGCTCATCCGATATCTCACATCTGCGAGCCGGTAGGGACGGCCAAGCCGGCCCGTCCTTAGTGCGAGAACAGCGTCGGCACTGTCATATGGCGGGCGATGTGGCGTGTGACGCCGCCGAACACCAACTCGCGCATGCGCGAATGGCCGTAGGCACCCATCACCAGCAGGTCCGCGCCGAGGTCGGCAAGGCGCGAGAGAATCTCGTCGCCGACACCGATGTCGGCTGTCGCCGACGTGTGCACGCTGGGTTTGATGCCATGCCGGGCGAGCGCAGCAGCGATCGAGGTGTCAGGCGCCAGGGCGGGACGTTCGTCCCCGCGTTCCTTGATCTCCAGAATGTGGATCTTCTCTGCACCGAGGAGGAGCGGTAGGGCGTCGAAGGCGGCGCGCGCCGCCTCGCGTCCGGCCTTCCAGGCAACGACAACGTTGCGGCCGATCTCCGGGTAGCGGCCGATGTAGGGCACGACGAGAACGGGGCGGCCGCTCTCCAATGCTAGCCTCTCGGGGAAGTCCAGCAGCGAAGAGAGGTCCCAGTCGGGATCGGTCTGCCCGGCGATGATCAGGTCGGTGGCGCGGCCGTGATCCATGACTGTGGGCGCGAGGTCGACATGCGGCACCTTCACAGCGCGCCATTCGGCCACGAACGGCTGGTTGGCCGTCATGCGCGCGAAGATGGCGGCGATCTCCTCGGTCTCCTGGCGCTCGGCGGCGACCATGGAGCCCAGCACTTTGCCGCGGTAGGGGAGCGGGATCGGTGGCGCCGGCATCATCGAGTAGGCATGCATGCCGATGAGATGGCCATTATGCTTGCTGGCCAGGCGAACGGCTGGTTCCAGCAGGGCTTCCGCGCGGCGCTTGTCGTTGAGGTGAACCAGGATCGTCTTGTAGGGCATGTCTGTCGGGCCTCGATCGCGTGAAACGTGGCGCAACATGAGCCGGTGGCGCTGCGTCCTCATTGATGCCGGTCAAGCCCACTGCACTTCGCGGCGTGAGCGCGCCCGAGCCCGACCTTAGCCGCCCAAAGCGCCACCGCGCTCGGGCCGGTGGAATGCGCGGGGTCACGGATCGCCGCAGTGGCGATGTCCCCACGCAGTGGTCATTGACCGTAGTCAATGCCACCCGCTCCGGTCAGCGCAAGGTTGTTGCTTGGCTCAACCCATGGAGGAAGGCGATGCCAAAGCTAGAGGATCGCGAACCGGCGGCAGGCGCGGAGAGCACCGTCCACCATCTCTTGGTGCGCCTGCGCGAGTGGTGGCAACACCGCAACGAACTGAACACAATGGACGTGGAGGAGCTCACGTGGGTCGCCAGGGACCTTGGGATGACCGGCCAGGAGCTTAAGGATCTTGCGGCACGTGGCCCGGATGTTGTGCACCTGTTGCATGATCGAATGCGGGTGCTGGGGCTCACCAGGGCGGACGTGGAGCGGGTGGCGCACGGGCTGATGCGCGACATGGAGCGGACCTGTGCGTGCTGCAACGAGAAGGGTGTGTGCGAGAAGGACCTGGCCGCGCGGCCAAACGATGCCGCTTGGGAAGGCTACTGTCCGAATGCCGTTTCCCTCACGGGCGTCAAGATCATCAAGGGGCACTTCCCGGCGTGATGCCGACGAGCACGAGGCTTTTTGCTGCAGTTCTCACCGCCTGCACCCGGACGCTCCTGGCGACCACACTGGCAATCGCAGCTGGCTCGCCGCAGGGGCGGGGCGGGGCCCGGGATCGTCCAGAAGGGGACATCGCGTGTCCAGCGCGGCTCGGGCACGCTCGGCACGCGCCAGCTCCACCGTCTCTTGAGCGTTCCACGCTGCCAATCGGCACCGATTCAGGTGCTCCAGTCAGCGCCGAAGGCCCGCTCGAAGCCGCCGTGGGGTGAGCTGACCCGGCGGACATTAGTCCGCCGCGAGCACACAGCCGATCGTGCCGGCGACGACCGCATATGCGGAGTCGTAGGCGATGCCGAGTACGGCGCTGAGCGCAGCTGCGAGCGCTACATAGGGCGCCAGCGCCGTGCCGAAGAACTTCGCGAACATCAGCATGACAGCCGTCGGGCGCGTGCTTCGGCGCTGGAAGACGGGCAGTCCGCCGAGCACGAGTGCGAGGACGGAAAGGGTCGCTGCGGTGGCCTTCATGGATGCGCTCCCTGAAAGGTTGCAGCTTCCGGCGGCGATCCGCCCGTGAAATTGACCTGCATCAGCTATTATGGCGGGCGAGCCTACGGCAAGCAACATTGCCAGAGTTGGGATGACGACCCGCTGCAGCAGCTGCAGCGTCCCAGAGCAGATTGGCAAACGCCGGCATTCCGCTGAGGTGCCCGGACACGGCCTGGCGCGTCGGCGGTGCCCCCTTTAGTGGACGCGCAAGTCGGTCTGCGTCGGCAGCTCGACACCTGTAATCGTGGCCTGCGCCGCCAGGCGTGCCACGTACTGGGCAAGCGCCGTTCGATGCGCCCGCTCAACGACATACTCGGCGATGCGCTCCCGCACGAGGGCAAATGGGAGTTGGCGGCCCTGGATGTGCCGGTCGAGGCAGATGATGTGGAAGCCATAGCGGGTCTCCACCGGCGCCTTGGTCATCTCGCCCGGCGCGAGGCGGACCAGCGCCTGCTCGAACTCAGGCGTGGTGTCGCCCCTGGTGAGCTGGCCAAGGTTACCGCCGGCAGTAGCGGAGGGACAATCGGAGTGCGCGGCCGCCAGGTCGGCAAAGCGGCCGGGCTCGCTCGCGAGCATCGCGAGCACTGCCTCGGCACGGTCGCGCGCAGTGGCGAACGCCTCGGGCTGGTCGCGACGCGCGGCGATGAGGATATGGGAGGCCCCGTAGAGGTCGGCGGAACGGAAGCGGCTGCGGTTGTGGTCGTAGTAGCGCCGGCAGGCATCCTCATCAGGTTCCGGCACCCTGACCTCGCGCGCGATCAGGCCGCGGATCAGCGCCTCATCGTCGGTCTCGCGGCGCCCGTCACCGTCGGTCTGAGGCTCGGCCTTCAGGTCCTGCCGGCGCGCCTCCTGCAGCAGGAGCTCGCGGACGGCAAGCGCGCGGGCGGCCTGCTGCCAGGCACGTACCGGGGTGGATTCGGGATGATGTTGCACCTCGTGGGCGACGATGCCGTGCGGGATCACCACACCGTTGACGCTGACCGTGGTGCGCTGCACTTCTGCCAGCACCGGCTTGAGGGAACAGCTCATCGCCGTCACTCCGCTGGCTCAGCGGATCGCCGCACGGGGAGCGGCCGTGCGGCGGGCCGGCTCGAGCGCACCACCTGATAGCCGCGCCGGCCGAGGTACCAGATGGGCGCGCTCCACACGTGCACGAGGCGCGTGAACGGGAACACCAGAAAGATCGTCATGCCTAGAAACAGGTGCAGCTTGAAGAGCCAGTGTGCATCGGCGACCAGCGTCCAGGCATCGAGTCTGAGCATGAGGACTCCCTGCGCCCAGCTCATGAACTTCATCATCTCGTGGCCGTCGAGGTGGCCGAGCGACACCGGGATGGTGGCAAGGCCCAGGATGAGCTGGGCATAGAGCAGCAGCAGGACGGCGATGTCGCCGAACGAGGAGGTCTTGCGGATGCGCGCATCGAACAGCCGGCGGTGGACCAGCAGGGTAAGGCCGACAAAGCAGGCGATGCCGGCAATGCCGCCGATCAGGATCGCCATCCACTGCTTGGCGGTGTGCGAGATGCCGATGGCGTCAAAGAGCTGGATCGGCGTGAGCAGCCCCACGAAGTGGCCAAGGAAGATGACGAGGATGCCGACGTGGAACAGGTTGGAGCCCCACATGAGCTGGCGCCGGCGTAGGAGCTGGCTCGATCCGCTCCGCCAGGTGTACTGCTCGCGGTCGAAGCGCAGGAGGCTGCCGAGCAGGAACACGGTGAGGCACAGGTAGGGGTACCAGCCGAATACGATCTGATTGACGACATCACGCATGGGAAGCCTCGTCAGCTACGGGGGCGTTGGCTGTAGGTGAAGATCGGGCGCTGCGGCTTGGACGCCGGCATTCCCGGCGCCGGGCGCTGAACCGCCCGGACCTTGGCGATCAGGCCGTCCTTGCCGCATTGCGCCGCGGCCGGGCCAAAGGTGACCTCTTCCTCCTCCCAGGCCGCGTCGAGCGCGGCCAAGTCCTCGGGGTTCTCGTCGGACTCCCTCAGAAGGGTCTCGACGACCGCGGCCTGCGGCTTCGCGTCGGCAAGCGCCTGGACGCAGGAGAACACCGACGAGTAGGCGGCCTTGCGCTTCTTAAGCCGTTGCCGGATGGCCTCCAGGATATGGGCGGTCTCCGCGAGAAGGTTGCGGGCCTCCGCCTCGGGAATCTCGGAGAGGAACTCCAGGAACAGCGGCAGGTGGTCGGGCAGGTCGCTGCCGGCCATGGCGAGGCCATGGCGCTCGTAGAGCTCCATGAGGTCCACCATCGCCTGGCCGCGGTCGCGGCTCTCGCCGTGCACGTGCTCGAACAGGTTGAGGGAGAGCGAGCGCGTGCGGTCGAACAGCAGGACGTAGCGCTCCTGCAGGTCGTAAAGATCGCGCGTGGCGATCTCCTCCAGGAGGCGGTCGAGGCGGTCGCGGTTCTTCTGCGGCAGGCGGCCCTCGGCGTCGAGCGCGGCGCGCATCTCCGGGGCGGCCGCCTGCAGCTCGGCAGTCGGATAGCTGAGCACGGCCGAAAGGACCTTGAGGGTGCGCTTCATGAGATGAACTCCGTGGGTGTGCGCACCGTCTTCTGGCGCGGCGATCCGAACAGGCCCGTCTCAGTGCGCCCGTCCGAGCAGCCGTTGCCGAACGAGAAGCCGCACGAGCCCTTGAGGTCGTAGGCGTCCTCGCCCAGCTCGCGATGGGCGGTGGGGATCACGAAGCGGTCCTCGTAGTTGGCGATCGCCATGATCTGGTACATGTCCTCGATGCGCGCGCCCGTCAGGCCGACGCGTTGCGCGATGGCCTCGTCGATCACGCCATCGACGGTCTTGGCGCGCATGTAGGCGCGCATGGCGAGCATGCGCTCCAGCGCCAGCGCGACGGGCGCCTCGTTGCCGGCGGTCAGCAGGTTGGCCAGGTACTTGAGCGGGATGCGCAGAGAGCGCACGTCGGGCATCTCGCCGTCGCTGCCCATCTTGCCGGCTTCCGCCGCCGATTGGATCGGCGACAGCGGCGGTACGTACCAGACCATCGGGAGCGTGCGGTATTCCGGGTGGAGCGGGAAAGCGACCCTCCAGTCCATCGCCATCTTCCAGATGGGCGACTTCCTCGCGGCCTCGAGCCAGGCATCGGGCACGCCGTCGGCACGCGCCTGCGCGATCACAGCCTCGTCGTTCGGGTCAAGGAAGATCGATAGCTGCGCTTCGTAGAGGGCCTGCTCGTCGGGAGCACTCGCAGCAGCCTCGATGCGGTCGGCGTCATAGAGCACGACGCCCAGGTAGCGGATGCGCCCGACGCAGGTCTCCGAGCACACCGTCGGCTGGCCGGCTTCGATGCGCGGATAGCAGAAGATGCACTTCTCGGATTTGCCGCTCGACCAGTTGTAGTAGATCTTCTTGTAGGGGCAGCCTGACACGCACATGCGCCAGCCGCGGCACTTGTCCTGGTCGATGAGCACGATGCCGTCCTCCTCGCGCTTGTAGATGGCGCCGGACGGGCACGCCGCGACGCAGGACGGGTTGAGGCAGTGCTCGCACAACCTCGGCAGGTACATCATGAAGGTGTTCTCGAACTGGCCGTAGATCTCCTTCTGCACGCCTTCGAAGTTGTGGTCGACCGAGCGCTTCTCGAACTCGCCGCCGAGGATCTCCTCCCAGTTCGGGCCCCACTCGATCTTCTCCATGCGCTCGCCGGTGATCAGGGAACGCGGGCGCGCGGTCGGCGACGCCTGCAGCTCGGGCGCCGTCTGCAGGTGCTCGTAGTCGAAGGTGAAGGGCTCGTAGTAGTCGTCGATCTCGGGCAGATCCGGGTTGGCGAAGATCTTGGCCAGCACGCGCCACTTGCCGCCGATTCTGGGCTCGATGCGGCCGTTCTTCTTGCGCTTCCAGCCGCCGTTCCAGCGCTCCTGGTTCTCCCAGTCCTTGGGATAGCCGATGCCGGGCTTGGTCTCGACGTTGTTGAACCAGGCGTATTCCATGCCCTCGCGGCTGGTCCATACGTTCTTGCAGGTGACGGAACAGGTATGGCAGCCGATGCACTTGTCGAGGTTCAGAACCATCGCGATCTGCGCGCGGATTTTCATGGGTGGGCCTCTTGATTGACTTCAGAATGCGCTCTTGTTGGACGCAGCAGGGTTGCGTGGTAGGTTGCTTGCGAAGAGGAGGCTCTCCCATGTCCAAAGACGCCACCTTCCACCTGGAGACTTTTTTCCTCGCCTTCATCGAGGAGATGGTGGCCAGCGGCCGCTACAGCTCCCCCAGCCAGGTGGTCCAAGCCGGCTTGCGCTTGCTCGAGCAGCGCGAATCCCACGCCGACGCTCTGGCCACCGCTCTCCAGGAGGGGGAGGACAGCGGCTGGGTGGAGGACTTCGACTTCGATGAGTTCCTGGCGCGCAAGAATGCCGAGTTCGTGGAACGCGAGCGCGGTGAGAAGGCGTGACCGATTACGTCCTTTCGCGACTTGCAACGTTCGATCTCGACGAGATCTGGGACTACAGTGCCAAGCGTTGGGGACGGGAGCAGGCCAACAAGTACGTTGAAGGCTTGCGCCAGAGCATGCTGCGCCTAGCCGTCGATCCTTCTCGCGGGCGTTCGGTAACGGTGCGCGGCAGAGGCTATCTCCGATACAAGTCAGGCTCTCACACGATTTTCTACCGCGCGACTGGCAGAGGCATCTATGTCGTCCGCGTCCTGCATCAAAGCATGAACCACGAGCGGCACTTGCGTTGAGGTAAGCGGCATGACGAAGGCCATCGCGACTCCCGCGGCCTTTGAAATGCTGGCTAGTCCTGCGCGACAAGAGCCGGTGACCTTGCTCGCCGACCGCGCGACCGAATACGATGACGCTCGCGACCGAGTGATCGTTGCGGTTCGCGCCATGCAACGAACGGCAGCTGCCCGCGACCTCTCGGAGGAGGCACTCGCCTGCTTGGTTCCTTAAGGCGATTGCAACGACGCAGGAAGAATGAGAGTCCGTGGGGGTCATTCAGCTGCCTCCGGACGGGCCGCCGCCAGCTGGTCCAGCCAATCCACCTTGCTCATCTTGCGCACGATCACGAACTCGTCGCGGTTGGTGCCGATGGTGCCGTAGTAGTTGAAGCCGTAGGACTGCTGGGCGTAGCCACCGATCATGTGCGTGGGCTTGACGACGGCGCGCGTCACCGAATTGTGGATGCCGCCGCGCTGGCCGGTCAGCTCCGAGCCGGGCACGTTCACGATCTTCTCCTGCGCATGATACATCATGCACATGCCTTCCTTCACGCGCTGGGAGACGACGGCGCGGGCGACGAGCGCGCCGTTGCTGTTGTAGGCCTCGATCCAGTCGTTATCGACGATGCCGGCTTTGGCCGCATCCTTCTCGCTGATCCATACGATCGGGCCGCCACGGCTCAAGGTGAGCATCAACAGGTTGTCGGTGTAAGTGGAGTGGATGCCCCACTTCTGGTGCGGCGTGATGAAGTTGAGGACCACCTGCCGCTCGCCGTTGGGCCTGGCATCGATCACGGGCTTGACCGAGCGCGTGTCGATCGGTGGCCGATAGACACAGAGCGCCTCACCGAAGGCGCGCATCCACAGATGGTCCTGGTAGAGCTGCTGGCGGCCGGTGAGCGTGCGCCAGGGGATCAGCTCGTGCACGTTGGTGTAGCCGGCGTTGTAGCAGACCTTCTCCGATTCCAGGCCGGACCAGATCGGCGAAGAGATGATCTTGCGCGGCTGGGCCACCACGTCGCGGAAGCGGATCTTCTCGTCCTCTTTCGGGATGGCGAGATGCGTGTGGTCGCGGCCTGTAGTTTTGCCGAGCGACTCCCAGGCCTTCACAGCCACCTCGCCGTTGGTCTCTGGCGCGAGCGTGAGGATCACCTCGGCGGCATCGATGTCGCTATCGATCCTGGGCAGGCCCCTGGTCGGGCCCTCGTCGGTGACGACGCCGTTGAGGCGCTTGAGGAACTCCACCTCGTGCTCGGTATTCCAGGCCATGCCCTTGCCGCCGTTGCCGAGCTTGGACATGAGCGGCCCGAGCGCCGTGAAGCGCTTGTAGAGGTTGGGATAGTCGCGCTCGACCACGGTCACCGCCGGCATGGTCTTGCCGGGGATCGGCTCGCACTCGCCGCGCCTCCAGTCCTTGACGTCTAGGGCCTGCGCCATCTCGGCCGGCGTGTCGTGCAGGATGGGGGTGAGCACCACATCCTGCTCGACGCCAAGCACCTCGGGAGCAACTTGCGAGAACTTCCTGGCGATAGCCTTGTAAATCTCCCAGTCACTCTTCGCCTCCCACACCGGGTCCACCGCGCCCGTGAGCGGATGGATGAAGGGGTGCATGTCGGAGGTGTTGAGGTCGTTCTTCTCGTACCAGGTTGCGGTGGGGAGCACGATGTCGGAGTAGACGCAGGTAGTCGACATGCGGAAGTCGAGCGTCACCAGCAGGTCGAGCTTGCCCTCCGGCGCCTCCTCGCGCCACACGACCTCGCTGGGCTTCCGCGCGCCCATGGCGCCCAGCTCCTTGCCCATGACGCCGTGCGTGGTGCCGAGCAGGTGCTTCAGGAAATACTCGTGGCCCTTGCCGGAGGAGCCAAGCAGGTTGGAGCGCCACACGAACAGGTTGCGCGGCCAGTTCTTGGGGTTGTCCGGGTCGTGGCAGGAGAGCTGGAGGTCGCCCGAGTTGAGGCCGGCCGCGACGTAGTCCTTGGCCTCCTCGCCGGCAGCCGCGGCCTGCTTCGCCACCTCGAGCGGATTGGTCTCGAGCTGCGGCGCCGAGGGAAGCCAGCCCATGCGCTCGGCGCGCACGTTGTAGTCGATGAGGGCGCCGTCCCAGGGGCCTGCCGGCGCGGTGGGCGAGACAATGTCCTCGACACCCAGCGTCTCGTAACGCCATTGGTCGGTGTGAGCGTAGAAGGAGGAGGTGGAGTTCTGCTGGCGCGGCGGGCGGACCCAGTCGAGCGCGAAGGCCAGCGGCAGCCAGCCGGACTGCGGACGCAGCTTCTCCTGGCCGACGTAGTGCGACCAGCCGCCGCCCGATTGGCCGACGCACCCGCACATCACCAGCATGTTGATGACGCCGCGGTAATTCATGTCGCAGTTGAACCAGTGGTTCATGCCCGCGCCGATGATCACCATGGAGCGGCCGCTGGTCTTCTCGGCGTTGCGCGCGAACTCGCGCGCCACCTGGACGATCTGATCGCGCTTCACGCCGGTGATGCGCTCGGCCCAGGCCGGCGTATACGGCTCGTTGTCGTCGTAGGACTTGGCTACATGGGCGCCGCCGAAGCCGCAATCGACCCCGTAGTTGGCGAGGAACAGATCGTAGACCGAGGCCACCAGCGCCTCGCCGTCCTTGAGCTGCAGCGTCTTCGCCGGGATGCTGCGCACCAGCACGCTTGGATGGTCGGTGCCGGCGAAGTGGTCGTGCTCGCGGTTGCCGAAGTACGGAAAGGCGACGGCGGCAATACCGTCCTTGATCGGCGCGAGCGAAAGCCTGAGCTTGGTCTCCTGCCCCGTGCTCTCCTTCTCCTCCAGGTTCCACTTGCCCTTCTCGCCCCAGCGGAAGCCGACCGAGCCGTTGGGGACAACCCACTTGCCGGAGGTCTCGTCGAAGGCGACCGTCTTCCACTCCGGATTGTTGGTCTCGCCGAGCGCGCCCTCGAAGTCGGAGGCGCGCACGAGGCGCTCGGGCACCAGGTGCTCACCCTGCTTCACGAGGCGCACCAGCATCGGCATGTCCGTGTACTTGCGCGCGTAGTCCTCGAAGTAGGGGACTTGCCGGTCGACATGGAACTCCTTGAGGATCACGTGGCCCATGGCCATGGCGAGCGCCGCGTCGGTGCCCTGCTTGGGGCTCAGCCAAATGTCGGCGAATTTGGAAGCCTCGGAGTAGTCGGGGCAGATGACGGCGCTCTTGGTGCCCTTGTAGCGGACCTCGGTATAGAAATGGGCATCCGGCGTGCGCGTCTGCGGCACGTTGGAGCCCCACAGGATCAGGAAGCCGGCGTTGTACCAGTCGGCCGACTCCGGCACGTCGGTCTGCTCGCCCCAGGTCTGCGGGCTGGACGGCGGCAGGTCGCAGTACCAGTCGTAGAACGACATGCACACGCCGCCGAGCAGCGAGAGATAGCGCGAGCCCGCTGCGTAGGAGACCATCGACATGGCCGGGATCGGCGAGAAGCCGAACACGCGGTCCGGCCCGTAGGTCTTGACCGTGTAGGCGTTGGCCGCGGCGATGATCTCGGTGACCTCATCCCAGCTTGCGCGCACGAAGCCGCCGAGCCCGCGCTTCCTCGTGTAGGCCGCGCGCTTTTCGGGGTCCTCCACGATCGAGGCCCAGGCGGCCACCGGCCTCTTCGTGGCGCGGGCCTCGCGCCAAAGCTGGATGAGCCGCGAGCGCACCAGCGGATACTTCACGCGGTTGCCCGAGTAGAGGTACCAGGAGTAGCTGGCGCCGCGGGAGCAGCCCCTGGGCTCGTGGTTCGGCAGGTCGGGGCGCGTCCTGGGGTAGTCGGTCTGCTGCGTCTCCCAGGTGACGATGCCGCCTTTGACGTAGATCTTCCACGAGCAGGAGCCGGTGCAGTTGGCGCCGTGCGTGGAGCGCACGATCTTGTCGTGCTGCCAGCGCTTCCGATAGCCGTCCTCCCAGCGCCGGTCCTCATGCGTGGTGATGCCGTGGCCGTTGGCGAACGTGCCGTCGATCCGGTTGAAGAATGTGAGGCGGTCGAGGAAGTGGCTCATGTCTGGTTCCTTCGATCGTCGGCGCGCGACGCTCCCTCCGTTAGATTCGCAACGCTCGAGAGATTCATCAGCCGCGAACAGGTTTCCGCACGGCTCCTGCTCGACCTCGCTTGCGCTTGCGAAGTGAACCGGCTGCGTCTCCGTCGGCGGCGGGTCACGTTGTGCTCCTGCGCCACCGCTCTCCTCGAAACCAGGACAGAAGGCTATCGATGAGACCTACAAAGGTCACTGCCCAGGCAATCGCGGCGATGCCAAGAAACAGCGTCGAAAGCGGCGATAGAAAACGCGCGTCCAGGACCGACGCAAGATGATAGGTCGCAACAGAATACATCCCGAGCGGAAATACCGCCCCCCAATACAGGGGATCGTACTTGAGCGGCACGCCGCGCAGAAAATAACGCCAAACGCCCAGGAACAGCAGCATTGGAATCCACCAGCTGCCGATCGACCAGAAGAAAAGCGTGAAGCCCTTGATGAAAGGGAGAATGTCGGAAATAACCGGCGATAATGCAGCGTGCTCAATTAGCGTCGTGCCTGCGAGCGCAGAAATGGCGACGGCGCCCATATTGATCCAGTATGTCGGCGTCAGGTCGGTCGGTCGCATCGGAAGGAAGGTGCAGCGAAAGAAGATCAGGGTCATGATCCAGAGATAGAGCGCTCCTCCCCCCAGCCACAGGACCGAGGCGATGAACATGGGCGCTTGCCCGCTGCCGGCAGATGCGCCGGCCGCAGCGACCAGGACGATCAGCTGCGACACGGCTTGGGTCGCAACGATGCTGACAAGCCAGCCGCCGTTCAGGCCGTCGACAATTGTCGGCTTCTTCGCCTTCACCGTCAGCAGGGTCAGGATGCCGTATGTGCATCCGACGAGCAGCACACCGGCTACGATGAGTAAGGCCGTCGCCAGAACGACCGCCTGCATCTGCACGACAAGCTGAATGCCCAACACGCCGGCGCCGGCGACGACCGTAAAAAAGCCGACGCTGCGGCTGTGACTCAGGACATCAGCCATGAATTCTGTTCGGCAGACTATGGCGCGCGTGATGAGGGCTGCTGAAAGGACGACGAAGAACACTACATTAAGCCAGAACAAAACCTCCGGAATCACGGGCACCGCGTGCTCGTAAGCGCCCAGAGCCAGTATTCCCGTCGCCATGACGATGCCGAAATAGGCGGGGTGCAACCGCTTGAGGTCGTCATGCTGTGCGTGCTCGACGCGAAGCATCATGAGCGCACGCCTTCTGCTCGCGCAGCACCTGCTTTCGAGGCGGGGAGATCCTGGGCGGTGGACCCGGCGGCTGCCGCAGCCCTCCGGCTTGCTTCGAGCGCCTGTTCCAGCTCCGGCAGGTACTTCGGTCCGCGCAGCTCGGGGACCTTCTGCCGTTCCATGAGCCGGATGGCGAAGTGCATCCAGATCAACGCGGTGGCGACCAGGCCGAACAGGAGCATGAAGCAGCTGGTCCAGACGTTGAGCAGGTCGTTCATGATACCGAAGGCGATCGGCAGAATGAAGCCGCCGAGCGCGCCGATCATGCCGACGAGGCCGCCGACCGAGCCCACGTTGTCGGGGTAGTAGACCGGGATGTGCTTGTAGACCGCGGCGCTGCCGAGCGACATGAAGAACCCGAGGACAACGGTCAGCATAACGAACGGCACGAGGCCGATGCCGAACGAGAAGCGGATGTCGCCCTGGATTCCGCGAACGATGTACTCTGTCTGCGGATAGGAGGCCACGAAGGTGACGGCCACGGCCGCACCCAACGCCAGGTACATGACGAAGCGCGCCCCGTACCGGTCGGAGAGCCAGCCGCCGAGCGCGCGAAAGACGCTGCCCGAGAGGGAGAACGCAGTAGCCAGAATACCCGCAGTCGCCAGAGGCAGATCGTAGACACCCATGTAATAACGTGGCAGCCACAGAGCGAGCGCGACGAAGGCGCCAAACGTGAAGAAATAGTAGAGCGAAAAGCGCCACACCTGAAGCTGCCTCAGGGGCGCCAGCCGCTGGCTCAGTGGAACCGAGGTTACCTTGCCTTCCCGGCGGGCAGCGGTGAAGGGATCGTCGCGGGCGACGAGCCAGAACACGATCGCCGTTCCGGCAAGCACGATGGCCCACAGGCGGGCGACGGATTGCCAGCCGAACGCCAGCATCACCAGTGGGGCGGCGAAATGGGTCACCGCCGCGCCCACGTTGCCAAGACCGAACAGCCCGAGGACCGTTCCCTGCTTCGCCGCCTCGTACCAGCGGGAGACGTAGGCCACGCCTGCAGCAAACGACCCGCCGGCGATGCCGACCCCGAGAGCAGCAGCGAGCATCCGTGGGTAGGTCGTGGCGACGGAGAGGAGAAGGGTCGCCGCCGCGGAGGCAAGCATCACCAGCGTGAAGACGAGTCGCCCACCGAACTGATCTGTCCAGATGCCGAGCAGCACCCGGACAACCGCCCCCGTGAGAATGGGCGCGCCGACCAGCAGCCCAAATTGGGTGTCGCTGAGGCCCAGGTCGTTCTTGATCTGGACACCGATGATGGAAAAGATCGTCCACACCGCGAAGCAGACGGTGAAGGCGACCGTCGAGAGCCACAAGGCGCGGCGCTGGTCAGCCGCCGCTACGGTCGAAACGCCGTTCATGGAGCACAACCCCGTTTTGGTCACTCTAGGGACGTCAACCGGGCGCATCAATGCAGCCATAGGCAGGCCACCTGCTTTGATCGCGATCAATCGGACCTTCGGTGTGAGCGAGGGAGGTGTGCTGCCGGTGGCAGGAGGCAAAGAAAGACGTGATCGGACAGAAGTCGGGAGGCTCGGGGTTGTCTTTGGCCTGCACCAGCCGGCGCTCGCATCGCCCCGCTGACGGACACAGAAGGCAGATGGTTCGGGCTCGCGGAAAAGCCCTCCCCTGCTCCTGTCGCGCAGCCAGACCTGGATCGACGCCCAGGCGCTTCATCATGTCCTCCATGCGCTGGGCTTGTTGCAGCACACGGTTGAACATCGGCCTTCGCATGTCGTGCTGGTGCATGGTCTCGCCTCATGGCGATCGGCAGCTTGCCCCCCAGCCCCCACAGCGAACTGTCGTCGCCAAACTGGGGTGGCGAGAACGGCTCGGTCATTGACCGAGATCAATACGCAGCGAGTGATGTGGCCCCGCTGCCGCAGCGCGCGGGCGCCGTGCCTTCCGGCTTGCCGGAACACAAGCGCCGCGTGACGTTGGGCGCGGGCTCGCCTGGCATCGCGGATGCGCCCGAGCTGTGGATTGAAGTCGTCCTGAGCCATCGCACGTTGGCGAAACGAGATATGCCTTGCTTGGCACCTACCTCCTGCTTGAACCAGTCGGCTTCTCGCCTGCTCCACAGTGAGGTCATGCCTGTTGATGAGGAACTGCGCCCGCGACCCGACTGTGCCCTGGGAAATGCCTCATTGCGCCCTGAGCTCGCCCAGGAACTCGGAGCCGGGCCGTAGCCCGCTGACCAATAGGCGATCGCGGGCACGGGTGCAGGCCACATAGAACAAGTGCCGCTCGGTGGCGTAGACATCGTCGAGCTCCACCTCGTCGGCCACGGCCTCGATGCGGGACCGCAGCGGGAGCCGGTCCTCGTCGCATCCGATCACGGCAACGGCCTTGAACTCCAGGCCCTTGGCCAGGTGCATCACGCCGATGCGCACCTCGCCGGGCGGGCCCTCCTTGTGGAGTGTCAGCTCGAAGGGAGTGCATTGGGCGGCCTTCACGGCCTCGCGGGCGCGCGCCATGATCTCGCGCGTCCGCACGAACACGGCGATTTCCTCGGGCCGCACGCCCTCGCCGAGAGCGTCGCGGAGAAAGGAGGCGACGGCCCGTTTCTCGGCGTCCGCGTCATCGGCAAGGACGACGATCGGCTCGGGGCCGTTGAAGACGGAAACGGCGCCACTGCGGTCGTCCTTCTCCCCGTCGACGTCGGAGACCGGACCTGGCATCAGCCGATCCGCCGCCTCTCGGATCTGGTGCGAGGTGCGATAGTTGACGTTGAGCGTCACCGACCGTCCCTGCACGTCTACACCCAGCGCCTTCCACGAGAATGGCTGCTGGAAAATGCGTTGGCCGAGATCGCCCGTGAAGAACAGGGCATCGGGAGCAGCCGATGCTAGGGCCGCCAGGAATCTTAACTCCGGCACACCGAGATCCTGCGCCTCGTCGACGACGATGTTGTGGAACGGCTTGGCGCTCCTCTCGCGGTAATGCTCGGCGACGGCGCGGAATACCCCAGCCTCGGTCAGGAGGCCACGCTGGGCGATCTGGCGCTGCACGGTCGCGAAAATCGGCCAGAGCCGATCGCGCTGCCTGTTGCCCATGCGGCTCTTGCGGCCGAGGCGGGGCACGGCGGCATAGGCATCCGCCGACGAGACCTGCCAGGCATCCACGGCATTGGTCCACTCCGAATGCAGGAAGCGCTCCGAGATCGGCGGCTCGCCACTGGCCGCATTGGCCGCTGCAGCGGCCTTTGTCAGCAGGCTCTTGACGAGGTCGGCCCCGGCGACGGCGGGCTGCTGCGCGTGGATCAGCTCGTAGAGCTCCCTGGCGATGCCGAGAAACGAGGCGACACGGATGCGGGGGACGACGGCCGAGGTGTCGCCGACAAGAATCTTGAGCCGCCGCTCCAGCGCCACCGCCAGCGGGTCGGAGAAGGTCGTGAGCAGCACACGGGCGTCGGGGCTCTTGTCGGCCAGCCGCGCGGCGCGATGCAGGGCAACGACGGTCTTGCCGGTGCCGGCCGAGCCGGTGACGCGCACCGGGCCGTCGTACTCACGCTCCACCAGCTCGCGCTGGGAGGGGTGGAGGAAGACGATCCATTTCTCCCAGGGGAAGCTCAGAGCCTGTTCCAGCTCGGCGGCATTCTCGACCACGCGGAAGCGGCGCTGTGCATCGGGATGCTGGAACGGGTCGGCGACCGCCACCGGCGCGGGCACGTCGAGAACGCCCGTGGAGATGAACTCCAGGAGCGCCTCGCCGGCCTCGCTCGGCAGGTGCGTGGCGATGTCGAGGAAGTTGTCCTCGGTTGCCGCCAGGACGTCGTTGATCCAGTCGGGCGGCACGCCGACGGACATCAGCTTGCTGGCATCGAGCGCCCCGAAGCAGAGCACAGGCTCGCCCTTCCTCGGCGCTCCCAACGGCAGCATGTCGACGCCGTCGCCGAGATCGAGCTGCTGCTGCACGGGCCGCGGCGGCGCCACCTCCTCGACGCGCTCGCGCACCTCCACGACCTGGATGGCGCCCGTCTTCGGATGCGCCTCGATGCGGCGGCGCTCGGCCCACGTGTAGGCGTCGTCGTGGTGGCCGACGTAGGCCAGGAGGAAGCTCTGCGCCGTCTTGTGGACGACGATGCGGATGTCGCGGCCCGCCCGGCACGACCAGAAGTTCGGGTCCTTGGAGTCGCCGATGCGGTGCCACTTGAGGCCCGGATGCTCCGGGTTGGTCTGCAGGTCGAATACGGAGGTCTTGGCCGCCTTCTGCTCGTCGCGCGTCAGCTTGGTGAGCGCAGCGGTGAAGCTGTCGGCGATGCGGAATTCCATTTGTGCACCCATCCACCCGTCATCCCGGAAGCCGAGCCGCAGGCGAGGCTATCCGGGACCTCCATCCACGAGTCGAACCTCAAACAACATAAAGCCTCACGAGGTCCCGGCTCGAACCGCTGCTCGCGCAAGCGCTCGCATCGCTTCGGCCGGGATGACGGGTGCTAAACCCGAAACACCTTCATCACCTCGTCCCCGAAGTGGTTGATCACCTTCACGGCGATCCTGCCGTCCTTGGGCTTCGGGAACGGCCGCGACGTGTCGCGGTACAGCGTTGCCCAGGCGTCCTCGTCGATCTCCGCGCGGAGCGCGGTCTTCAGCGCCTTGTAGGGGTCATTGGCGCCGAGGAAGTAGGCGTGGCGCACGAAGAAGCTCTCGGCGTTGTAGTCGGTGTCGATGAACCAGGCGGCGATGCTGCGGGTATCTCCCGAACGGATGTCGCCGGTGTTGGGGTCGAACACGTCGATGCCGTTGATCTTCAAGGCGACGGTGTCGTCGCCCTGGTCGAGGATGTCGATGTCGGGCTCGCCGAACACCACGAACAGGTTGCCCTTGCCGGTGTTCTTGAGCTCGCCCGCCATGTGCAGGTCGGGGTTCATCTTGGCCTTGAGGATCGGCAGCGGCCCGAGCTTGTTGAGCTCGGCGGCGTGCGCGTCGAAGGCGAAGGCGCAGGCGATCAGCGCGTCGAAGCGGGCATCGTTGGCCTCGCGCGCGGCGGCCGTGAGATCGCCGCGCGAGAGCGTGCCGTACTCGGGGCCGACCAGGATGCCGGCGCGGCGCTCCCGGCCAGCCTCCAGGAAGTGCGCCTCGGCGCAGATGTACTCGCCCGGCCAGCCCGAGGGCCGCGCCGCGAAGCGGATGGTGTCGCGCTTCTCGACCTGGGTGACGCCGGCGCTGGTGAGATGGTCGAGCACCATCTCGGCGAAGTCGGTGGGCGGGGTGACACGTATCGAGCGGCGGCGCTTACCGGCCTGGGCGGCGAGCGTATCGGCCAGCTCATCCTCCTCGGAGGGTACCACGCGGTGCGGCGACAGGCTCTCCACCGTGAACGGCCCGGCGACGCGCACCCTGGCATTGTCGACGTAGGGCCGGTCGTACAGGTACTCGACATCCGCGGCCTTGGCGATGGAGGCGTCGATCCGCCTCTGCCGCTCGATGCGCGCCTCCCACCAGGCGGCGTGCAGCTTCCTGGCCGCCTCGGGCCAATCCTTGCCGGCCTCGCGCGGGATCTGCCACTCTTCGAGGGGGTCAGACCCTGCGGGTCTGACCCCATGCTCCCACGTCGCAGGTTTGTCCCCCGTGCTCCGACGGCCGTTGTGCCCTGGGGTCAGACCCGCAGGGTCTGACCCCTTTCCGAGTGCCTTGTTCAGCTGCGCCCGCAGCGGCTCCAGCGTCTGCTGGTACGTCTCCCAGATGACGTCGATCTCGGCGTTGTTAGCGATGGATTTGAGCGTGATGTGTGGCGCGCGCTCGTAGACGAAGCCCTGGCGGATGTCGCCGTGCGTCTCCGCGTCGGCGAGAATCTTGCCCGAGACCTCCTGCTCCCGACCCCGGCCCTCCTTGCTGTCGGCGAGGTGGTAGTAGGGATAGCGCGCGCTCATCAGCCGCGTGCGCGCCAGCGCCAGCGCCACCCGCGAGGTATCGATGGTAATCCAGCGCCGGCCCCATTGCTCGGCAACCGCCGCCGCGGTGCCCGAGCCGCAGGTCGGGTCGAGCACGAGGTCGCGGGGTCCGTAGTCATCAGGATGGCGCGCTCGATGACACGTGATGTAGTTTGCACAACGTAGACCTTTGGATCGGTCGAACTGGCACCGCTACTGACGTCATCCCAGTAGTTGGCAATTGCCATCAAAGGAAAATCATTGTAACTGCTCACCCCTCTGCGGCAGCGTGACTCAGGCGTAGCGGATTGAACGAGAAGCTGCGCGCTGATTCAAGCTGGGGATGGCGCCCGGGAAGCTTGATTCGCTGGATGCTGACAGCCTGAAGCC
>Ga0268264_10001083_pt1 | contig 26938 bp, 22 predicted proteins | sample KBSSwiS32_FD_190357 | JGI IMG/M metagenome (GOLD analysis project Ga0268264, IMG submission 190357) | Switchgrass rhizosphere microbial communities from Kellogg Biological Station, Michigan, USA - KBS Switchgrass S3-2 (SPAdes) (version 2) | ecosystem: Host-associated > Plants > Roots >...
GCTTCGCCCGCAACAGCCCCGGACGCTCGCTGACGCTCGCACCGGGGCTGTCGTCGGGGCCACCAGGCCGATCGCCGGGCGCCTCGCTGCGCTCGGAAAAACCGGGTCGCTCCGCTCCCATCCACCAACCCACGACCGACTTCAGCTGGGAGCGCTACGTCACCTGGTCACCAGCCACGTGACGGGAGCGAAGCGACCCGGTTTGTCGCGGCGAAGCCGCGCGCCCGGCGATCGGCCCCATGGCCGCGACGACTGCGCCGCAGCGAGCGCCAGCGAGCCAGGCGCCGCGAGCGAAGCGAGCTGTCGTCGCGGACTGGGGCCGAAGCTCGCCGGGGTATCCAACACCGCCAGCTCGCCGGGGTATCAAACGCGGTTCACGACCAGCGTCCGCAAGGCGAAGCCGACCGGACGGTGGTCCGCGCCGGCGCCTGCGGCCGCCGGGGAGATCCGAGCGCCGACGACGAACCGGAGTCGAGCCACGCCGTCCTCCGCCATGATCGGGATCTCGAGCACCCGGCTCTCCTCCTGCCACGTCGCGAACCGCCAGGTCACCAGCGGGAGGCCGTCGCGGAAGACCGTGACGCGCTGCTCGCGGACCGGCCCCCCGACCATCGGAACCAGCTCCAGACGCAGCTCGGCTCGCGGCGCGAGCGTGGCGGAGAGGGGCACGTCCAGCACGCACTCGCGGCCCCGCGACCAGCAGCCGTAGTGGTCGGGGGCCCACCACCCAGGCCCGAGCAGCAGCTGCCCCCGCCCACCCGCCGTGAAGTCCACCCCGTCGCCCGCCGCGAGCGGGGGCAGCCCCGTGGCCTCCGTCGCGGGCCGTAGCCCGCGCCGCCGGCCACCGGCCCACCAGCGGGCCAGGCCCGGGAGCTCGCGCGGGTGGTCGAAGGCCAGGCTCTCGCGGGCGTAGGCGAGGAGATCGCGGGGGTGAGGTCGACGACCCGGCGCCACGGTACGGCGCTCGAACTCCCGCCAGTGTTCGAGCCGCGCGGCGTCCGTCCTACGCCTGGGACGCAGGGATCGGGGCAGACGCTCCGGCACCAGCGAGGGCGCCAGTCCGCGCAGGATGGCGAGCCCGTCGGCCGTGACGTCGGCCACCCGGTGCCGGGCGGAGACATCGGCGACCAGCTCCCAGTCGACGTCGCTGCGACCGCGAAGCAGCAGTGCGGCGTCCGTGATCCAGACCAGCGGCCGGTCGACGTTCCAGCGCTGGCCGTGCGCCATGACCTGGACCAGGGTGTCCTCGGGGGCGAGGACCCGGACCGGGGTCCCACGCAGGTCGCCGTCGGTCGAGCGCGCCCAGAACTCGTCGCTGGCGGTGCGGTGCAATGAGCCGTGCACGACCTGCCAGTGCAGGTCGAGCTCGGCCTGCGACTCGGGATCGGTGAACGCCACGGCGTGCACGTGGTCGAAGATCGCCGCGCCGCGCGCCCGGGCTGGGAGATCCGGGGCCAGCAACCCCCGCCGGACGAGCAGGCTCGCGGCTGGGCCGGCCCTGCCGCGCGGCACGGCGACGTCGAGGTCGTTCATCGGCCGCAGGTGCAGCTTGCCGTGGGTGTGGTGGACGACCGCGGCACCCTTGGTGAGCATGACGGGGATGTCAGCAGCGACGAGCGCCTGGATGCTCGGGAGCAGCCGGGTCACCAGCAGCTGGGACTTGAGCCAGGAGAACCGGACCACCTTGGCGACCTGGCTGTTGACGGGGTGGTCGTCGGCGGCCTCGGCGCGCGCAGCGAGCAGCGGGAGCACCCGGATCGAGGCGCCCTCGAGCTCCTGGAGGTCGACGGTCGCCCGCCACCGCCGATAGGCCTCCTCGGCGTCGCCGGGGTCACCGATCGCAGCGACGAGCAGCAGCCGCTCCTTCTCCTCCCGACCGGCGACGACAGTCACGGCTGCGCTCGGCTGCGGCGGATCGCGGCGCGGGCCAGGTCGAGATAGCCGGCCCTGGCCCGCTCCGAGCCGCTGTGGTTGGCATCGTGCACGCGACGCAGCAGCACCACGTCGTCGTGCCGGACCCACCGCACGTCCAGCCGACGGGCCCGGGCGACCCAGTCCACCAGCTCCCCTGCGACGAGGGTCTCGTCGAGGTCGCCGACCCGCTCCCACGTACGACGACGGAGCAGCAGCGTGCCGGCGGTGAAGGTGTGCAGCGCGGGTGCGACCGCGGGGCCTGCCGGGTCCTGGACCTGGCGGGCGAGGCCGGCCGCGATGTCCGCCGCGGCGTCGGCCTCGAGGAGCCCGGCCTGGATCCGCAGCCGGTCGGGTGTGGCGACATCGTCGGCGTCGAGGAACCCGACCAGCTCGCCGGCGCTGGCGGCGACCCCGGTGTTGCGCGCGGCGGCCGGGCCGCGGCCGTGGCTGGTGACAACCGTGGCGCCGAGCCCGCGCGCGATCTCGGCCGAGCCGTCCGCAGAGTGGTCGTCGACGACGACGAGCTCGTCGGGCGGCCGAGCGCCCTCGAGCAGGCTCGCGAGGGCCGCGGCGAGATGGGCGGCGCCGTCCTTGACCGGCACCACGACCGAGACCTTCATCCCCGGAACCCTCATGCGCGACCCTGCTTGCGGAGCACGGAGTCGCGCAGCGCGCGCAGCAGGTTCGCCGGCCCGGCGGGATCGACGTGCGACGTCGACACCTCGGTGATGCGCTTGCGCAGCAGCACCTCGTCCACGGTGGCGATGACCAGCCCGAGGTCGTGGAAGCGCGCCAGCCAGTCGGAGTCGCTGGCCGGTGTCAGCTCGGGGCGGAACGGCCCCACCCGGTCCCAGGTCGTCATCGGCATGAGCAGCACCTCGGTGACCGGGGTCCGGTGCGCGCCGCTGAGCAGCTCGGCGCGGAAGCCCGGCGGTGGGGCGTGGCCCACGGCCAGCTCGAACCGGGTCAACCCGATGACAGCGTCCGCATCGGGCCGAGCCGCCAGCAGCGCCAGCTGTGCGGCCAGCTTGTGTGGCAGCCACACGTCGTCATGGGAGAGGAAGGCGAGGTGGGTCCCGGACGCCTCGGCAACGCCGGTGTTGTAGGCGTCGGCCAGCGTGGCGCCGCGCTGGACGACGACGCGGGCGCCGTGCGCGCGGCCGACCGCCGCCGAGCCATCGTCGCTGTGTCCGTCGACCACGACGACCTCGTGTGCCGGGGTCGTCTGGGCGTGGACGCTGTCGATCGCCTCGCCGAGCAGGGCGGCGCCGTTGCGGACGGGCAGCACGACGCTCACCGTCGCGGGGCCGGTGCTCACAGCGCCGGTCCGCGTCGGCGGCGTATGGTCGCGCCAAGCCCCGCGAGCAGCCCGGCGTGCGGCTCGGCGGACAGGCTGCCGCGGCGGCGCAGGTAGCGGAACACCACTGCGTCGACATCGACGACGGCCACGCCATGGTCCGCCACACGGAGGAACCACTCGACGTCCTCGCCGCGCAGCAGCGCCTCGTCGATGGGGTGCTCGCGCAGCACCTCGACAGGCACGAGGGAGGCGGAGAACGACGGCAGGACCGCCGGCGGGCCGACCTCGCGGCCCTCCGACACCAGCTGTGCCCGGCCTCGGGCGACGGCCGGGCCGGTGGCCGTCGCGAGCGCGGTACGCCGCGGGTCCGGCCGTCCGGCGGTCCACAGGTCGTCGGCGTCCGAGAACCCGATCACCGCTCCCCGCGCACCGGCCACGCCGTCGTTGCGCGCGGCGGCCGGGCCGAGCCCGCGGCCGGCGAGCACCCGGATCCGCTCGTCGCCGACCGACCGCGCCGCGTCCGCGGTCGCGTCGGTCGAAGCGTCGTCCACCACGACCACCTCGAGCAGCCCGTCGGCCGCCCCCAGCACGCTCGACAGGGTCGCCACGATCGTCTCCGCGGCGTTCCGGGCCGGGACGACGACGCTCAAGTCCCCCGTCATCGGTCCTCCAGGACGCGGCGGAGCCCGGACAGAGTCGCGCCCAGATCGGGTCCCGACGGGAGGGTCACCGCCGGCACGCGGCGTACGACCTGGGCCAACAGCTCCCGGTCCACCGGCCTGCTCCCCGGCAGCTGCAGCAGGGACGTGGGCGCCAGCGCGGCCATCGTGGCTGCGCCGCCACAGGGCGTGGGCGGCGTCGCGACTGACACCACCCGTGGCAGCGCCAGCAGTGAGAGCCGGAGCCCGGCCTCGGGTCGGACCGCGAGGACGACCTTGCCGTCGGGCGCGGGCGGCAACGGGGCGCGCAGCCCGGCGAGGCCGGGCAGGCGGGCGAGGGTGCCCGCCGTGGCCTTGGCGAAGGACGTCACGGGCGCCACCAGCCCCGTAGCCGGGTCGACGGCGCAGTAGTCGTCCGCGACGTAGTGCCACCTGGCCAGCTGGGCCGCCAGCGCGAGCGTGGTCTTGCCGGAGCCGCCCGCCCCGGCCAGCAGCACGGCCGGCCGGTCGACGTGCGCACCCACGCCGACCACCGCGCCGTGGACCAAGGCGAGGCCCAGGTCACGAAGCGCCCAGCGCAGCAGCGCCCGCAACGGCATGGCCCGCTCCCAGACCGGCACCGCCGCAGCCGAGCGCGTCCACCACACGCCCGTGCGCGTCGCCGCGTCCCAGACCATCAGGGTCGCCGTGGTCAGCTGGTAGCCCACCTCGAGCCGCTCGTCCCCGACGCCGGCAAGCTCGTCGCGCGGGCGGTAGGCGTCGGCGGGCCAGGGCGGGGCGGGCGGGTCGCTGGCGACGTCGCGGTCGACGACGTGGATGGTGGCCGCCGCCTCCCCGATGAGGGCCGGAAGCGCCGACCACGCCGGCGCGAGCGCGTCGTACAGCATCGCGGACGCGAAGCGGACCTCGATCCCGCGACCCGCCACCGAGAACGTGGCTCTCGGCCCGGCCGACGTCGCGCGCTCGGCCTGCTCCAGCAGCCGGTCGGCGAACCGTTGCAGCGGCGTACTGACGGTCAGGCCGACTCCGGCCATCCGCTGCCGTCGAGGTTGATGTCGTGGATGGGGTCGAGCAGGAGCAGGTCCTGCATGTCGGTGAAGACGTCGAACGTCGGGCCGTCGGCCGCGACAACCGCCGGCCGGGCCGGGAGGTCGCCCTCGGCGGTGACGAGCTGGTCCTCGACGAGCCGGTGCACGAAGTCCGCGAGCTCGGGCCCGGCCACCTCCACCGCGGCAGTGAGCTCGGCCCAGTCCGCACCCGACCCGAGGGCCGCCCAGACCTCGGTGGCCGCTGGCGAGAGCGCGTAGTAGCGGCCGGTTCCGAGGTGGACGAGGACGGCCTCGCCGTCGAAGACCTCGTCGAGCACCTCGGGCCGGTTCGGGGTCAGCCTGAGCATGGTGTGCATGCTAGACGAGTGATTCCCCGGGCTCGCACGCTACGCGACGCTCGCCCCCACGATCCCCGGGAATCACTCGTCTAGTGGCCGGATCGCTCGAGCCCCGTGATCCGGATGCCGGAGTGCACTTTGTACTTGCGGTTGATCGAGATCAGTACGGCGGTGAGCGGCTCGAGCTGGCGCGCCAGCCGGAGCTTTCCGGCGCTGATGCCCTCGCGGCCGGTGACCGCGCGGGCCAGCTCCATCGCCACCGCCTTGCCGTCGTCGGAGTCGCCGACGCAGAGGACGTCCTCGTCGAGGTAGCCGTCGTCGTCCCAGAGGCCGACCGCGGACACGTTGTGGAAGGCACCGACGACGGTCGCCTCGGGCGCGAGGGACTGGGCCCGTTCGGCCGCGGAACCCTCGCCGGCGTCGATGACCATGCCGTAGGCGCCGCGCTTGTCGAAGGCCAGCGGGTTCACGCAGGAGATGACTGTCTTGCCGGCGAGCGGCATCGAGGCGACGAGCTCGTCGTGCCCGTCCCACGGCACGGCGAGGACCACGACGTCGGCGGCCGCGCAGGCGTCGGCGTTGGCAGCGCCGCTCACCGCGCCAGCGCCATCGACGTCCGCGAGGCGCGCGGTGATCTCATCGGCGGTGACGGAGGCCTTCTCGGCGGCCCGGGAGCCGATCACGACGGTGTGCCCGTGCCGGGCGAACCGGTAGCCGAGCCCCTTGCCCTGCGGCCCGGTGCCCCCGAGCACCGCGATGTGGAACGTCACGTGCGGGATGTTCGCACGGCGCGGCGACGTGACCTCAGCCGGTACCGGCAGTTGATATTTTCGCAGGCATCAGGGACAGGGACGACACGGCGATGGCCAAAGAGCTGCGCGGCGACATCCAAGGGCTGCGCGCGGTCGCGGTCCTGACGGTCATCGCAGCACACGCCGGAGTGCCCTTTCTGCCCGGCGGCTTCGTCGGCGTCGACGTCTTCTACGTCATCTCCGGCTACCTGATCGCCTCGCTGCTCTACCGCGAGGTGCTCCTCACGGGGAGCGTGTCCATCGGCACGTTCTGGGCCAGGCGAGCGCGCCGGATCCTGCCGGCCGCCACGCTGGTGACCGTCGCGACGGTGCTCCTGTCGCTGATGTGGATGAGCCTGGTCGACGCCCGCCGGGTCGTCATCGACGCCCTCTGGGCGTCGGCCTTCGCGGCCAACGTCCACTTCGCGCGGCAGGGAGTCGACTACTTCGCGCAGGTCGAGGGCCCCTCACCGCTGCAGCACTACTGGTCGCTGGCCGTCGAGGAGCAGTTCTACGTCGTCTGGCCGCTGCTGCTCGCCGCCTGCCTGGGCATCACCGCGCTGCTGAGCCGGGGCCGGAGCCGCCGGGTGGAGCGGCTGCCCCGCAGCGCGGTGCTCACCATGCTGGTCGCACTCACCGTCGCCTCGCTGGCCTGGTCGATCCACGCGACCGTCGCCTCGCCCGCCTCGGCGTACTTCTCCACGCTGACCCGCGCCTGGGAGCTCGGGGTCGGCGCGATGCTGGCGCTGGTGCCACCCACCTTCATCCGCCGGCTCACCCGGCTCAGCCTCGAGTCGCTGGCCGTCGGCGGCGCGGTGCTGCTCGTCACCGCCTGCGTGGTGATCACCCCCGAGACACCCTTCCCCGGCATCGCGGCGCTGCTGCCGGTCGTGGCGACGGCGATGCTGATCCTCTCGGGCGGCGCTGCCGACGTGCCGGAGAAGCGCACCCGGTCGAGCCGGCTGCTGGCCGTCACTCCCATGCGCAAGATCGGGGACTGGTCCTACTCGCTCTACCTGTGGCACTGGCCGGCGTTCATCCTGCCGCCCATCGCCCTGGCGCGGCCGATGACGCCGGTGGAGAAGGGGCTCGCGGTCCTGGTGGTGCTCACGCTCTCGGCGTACTCCTACCGTTTCGTCGAGACGCCGTTCCGCGCCGGCCGGCCGGCCCATCGGCTGGTGCGCCGGCGAGCGCTGGCGCTCTACCCGGTCAGCGGGGTGCTGGTCGCCGCCACCGCGGCCGGCGCCTGGTGGTGGACCGGCTACCAGGGTGGCGAGCACGGCGACAACCCGCCGATCACCGTGGCGGGCGCCCCGATCGACGGCCTGCACGACAACACCGAGGCGCTGGTCCGGGCCTCGGTCACGGCCGCGAAGGACAAGCGGGCGGTGCCGAGCAACCTGACCCCCGACCTGCTCAACCTGCGTGACTCCGTCGCCGACGTGGGCGCCTGCGACTACGAGAACAACGTCCGCAGGCTGTGCCCCCACGGCGACGGCGACCGGACCGTCGTGGTCATCGGCGACTCGCACGCGCGGGCGTGGATCCCGGCGTTCAACCGGATCCTCGACGCCGGCGGCTGGACGGCCTACTACCTGGTCAAGCCCCAGTGCACCGCCGCGCACATCACCATCGCCTCCCTCGACTCCGACCAGCCGTTCACCGACTGCTCGGACTTCCAGGACTGGGCGGTCGGGCAGGTCAGGTCGCTGCAGCCCGACCTCGTCGTGGTGGCCTCGTCGCCACCGGTCAACGGTGTCTTCGACGGTGACGACCGGGTCACCTCCACCGACGGGATCATCCCGATCCTGCGCCAGGGCTACGACGACCTGTTCGTGGACCTGAGCCAGTACGCCGACCAGGTCGCGCTGATCCGCGACGTGCCGAAGTCCCCCGACGACCCCGCCACCTGCCTTTCCTCGGGGCGCCCCAGCCTCGGCGACTGCATGTTCGAGCCGGTCGAGCGGTCCACGGTCCTCGGCAACGTTGCGGTCGCCTCCGCCACCGCCTCCGGCATCGAGGTCGTCGACCCCACTCCCTGGCTCTGCTATCAGGGCGAGTGCCCCATCGTCATCGGCGGCACGTTGAGCTACCGCGACACCGACCACATCACCACCGAGTACGCCGCCAACCTGTGGGGCGAGCTGGGCAACGCGCTGCACATGCTGTCGGCGACGGTCGAGTGACGCCAGCTTCGGGTGGGGGCGGCTGGCTACCGGGTTGCCGCCCACGGCTGGCCGCTGCGGTCCAGCCGTGGATACGTCGGGGTTGCGTCCGGGCGGCGGTGACCCTTCAACTGGTCGATGGCCGGGAGCGGGTCACCAGCCACCGCTACCTAGGCGTGTCGCACTGGGCGCGTGTGGTGGCGGTGGGTCTTCAACCCGTGCCGGACCGGAAGGGGTTGAGGAGCCACCGCCGCCCTGTCCAGGGGCGGGCTTGGCGGCGTCCTGTGAACGTGACCTCGACAACCTTGCGATTGTGACAGTGAAACTGTCACAGTAAGGGGGTGCAGCTCTCCTACCCCCTCCAGTACTCCGGCAACCCCCGCGAGACCGCCGACCAGGTGGTCGAGCTCGAGAAGGCGGGGCTCGACATGGTCTGGGTGGCCGAGGCCTACGGCTTCGACTCCCCGACCCTGATGGGCTACCTCGCTGCGAAGACCGAGCGGCTCCAGATCGCGGCGGGCATCCTCAACGTCTTCTCCCGCACGCCGGGCGCGATCCTGCAGACCGCCGCCGGGCTCGACAACGTGAGTGCCGGCCGCGCGGTGCTCGGCCTGGGCGCCAGCGGGCCGCAGGTGATCGAGGGGTTCCACGGGCTGCCCTACGACAAGCCGCTCGGCCGCACCCGCGAGGTGATCCGCCTGGTGCGCTCCGGCCTCAAGCGCGAGCCGCTCGAGTCCCACGGCATCTTCGACATCCCGCTCTCGGAGGGGAAGGGGCTCGGCCTCGGCAAGCCGCTGAAGATCCTCACCCGGCCCGAGCGCGACACCATCCCGATCTGGGTCGCGTCGCTGGGCGACAAGAACGTCGAGATGACCGCCGAGCTCGCCGACGGCTGGCTGCCGATCATGTTCGTGCCCGAGAAGGCCCGCGACGTGTGGGGCGACGCGCTGGACGCCGGGGCCGCGAAGCGCGCGCCCGAGCTCGGCCCGCTGCAGATCAGCGCGGGCGGCATGGTCGCGATCGGGGAAGGCCCGGAGACCAAGGAGCTGCTGGAGTTCCTGCGGCCGATGTACGCGCTCTATGTCGGGGGCATGGGCGCCCGCGGCAAGAACTTCTACAACGAGCTGGCCCAGCACTACGGCTACGAGAAGGAGGCCAAGGAGATCCAGGACCTCTACCTCGACGGCAAGAAGAAGGAGGCCGAGGCGCTGGTGCCGATGGAATGGATGGAGGCCAGCAACCTGGTCGGCCCCGCGTCGTTCGTCCAGGAGCGGATCGCCGCCTTCAAGGAGGCGGGCGTCAGCCACCTCTCCATCGTCCCGGCCAGCGACAACCCGGCGGCCGTTGTCTCCCAGCTCAAGGACTGGGTGTCATGACACCGTGGTCGAGGGGCCGCTACGACAACCTCGCGGAGATCCGCGCCCTCGACCCCTACGACGACGCCGACCGCGACCGCATCGTCACCCTCACCGGCCGCTACGACTTTCCCTGGGACTTCGACCAGGGCACGGCGATCGCGTTCCTGCGCGACTACGGCATCCCGTCGATCTCCCGGCTGCTGGACAGGACCCGGCAGTTCGAGGACGACGGCATCAAGAGGTACGACGACACGCTGGTCTTCCAGGAGGAGGCCATCGATGAGGGCGTCGACTCACCTCGCGCCAAGGCCGCCGTCGACCGGCTCAACAGGATCCACGGCCACTACAAGATCCCCAACGACGAGTTCCAGTACGTCCTGGCCACCACGATCGTCGGTCCGGTCCGCTGGATCCGGCGCTACGGCTGGCGGCCGCTCGACCCGGTCGAGCTGGTCGCGCTGGCCCGCTTCACCACGAGGTTCGGCGAGCTGATGCAGATCACCGGGCTGCCCGAGACCTACGAGGGCTACGAGGCGCTGCTCGACTCCTACGAGGCCGAGCGGTTCGCCTTCGACCCGGCCAACAAGCGGGTCACCGAGGCGACCATCCGGGTCGGCCGCGCGACCGCGCCGTGGTACCTCCGGCTGGGCTTCCGGCGGGTCTCGATCGCGCTGATGGACGAGCCGCTCCGGCTCGCGCTCGGCATGGAGGCGCAGCCGCGCTGGCTGGTCCGCGCGGTGGATCTCGGCCTGCGGCTGCGCGCGAAGGCCCTGCGGTTCTTCCCGCCCCGGCGCGCGCCGTACGAGCGCCACCACCCGACCTACCCGCACGGCTACGAGATGAGCCAGATCGGCCCGGCCAAGATGCTCGACGAGCTGAACCGGAAGACGAAGGAGCACCACGTTGCCTGAGCGCCCCTCCATCTACGAGACCGAGCACGAGGACTTCCGCCACACCGCGCGCGCCTTCCTGGAGAAGGAGGTCAAGCCCTTCCACGACCAGTGGGAGAAGGACGGCCAGGTCGACCGTGAGGTCTGGCGCAAGGCCGGCGCGGCGGGGCTGCTCTGCTTCGACGTCGAGGAGGAGTACGGCGGCGCGGGCATCAAGGACTTCCGCTTCAACGTGGTGCTGACCGAGGAGATCACCCGCGCCGGCGCCAGCGGCGTCGGCTTCCCGGTGCACAACGACGTGATCGTCCCCTACATCAGCGCGCTGGCGAACGACGAGCAGAAGCAGCGCTGGCTGCCCGGCCTGGTCTCCGGCGACCTGATCTCGGCGATCGCGATGACCGAGCCCGGCGCCGGTTCGGACCTGCAGGGCATCCGCACCTCGGCGGTCGACAAGGGCGACCACTACGTCCTCAACGGCTCCAAGACGTTCATCAGCAACGGCATCCTGTCCGACCTGGTGATCGTGGTCGCGCGCACCGACCCGGACGCCGGGCACCAGGGCATCTCGCTGCTGGTCGTCGAGCGCGGCATGGCCGGCTTCGAGCGCGGCCGCAACCTGGAGAAGATCGGCCTCAAGGCCCAGGACACCGCGGAGCTGTTCTTCGACAACGTCGAGGTGCCCAAGGCCAACCTGCTGGGCGCCGAGGGGTCCGGCTTCGTCTCGCTGATGGAGAACCTTCCCCAGGAGCGGATCTCGATCGCCGCGATCGCGGTCGCCGCGTCCGAGCTCGTCCTCGAGCTGTGCCTGGACTACGCCAAGTCGCGCACGGCGTTCGGCAAGCCCATCGGCAGCTTCCAGCACAACCGGTTCCTGCTCGCCGAGATGGCGACCGAAGTGCACATCGCCCGGGTCTTCCTCAACGACTGCGTCACCAGGCTCAACGCCGGCGAGGTCGACACCTCGCTCGCCTCGATGGCCAAGTGGTGGACCACCGAGCTGCAGACCAAGATCGTCGACCGGGGCGTGCAGCTCTTCGGCGGCTACGGCTACATGAGCGAGTACCCCATCGCCAAGGCGTTCGTGGACTCCCGCATCCAGACCATCTACGGCGGCACGACCGAGATCCAGAAGGAGATCATCGGCAGAATGCTGGGTCTCTGACCTCCGTCACCCGACCGGGGAGACTGGGGTCTAGACCAGTTCCTGACATGTCACACCCACGTTCCGTCAGGTGTCGATGAGTTCGACCTGTTCGCGCGGTCGTACTGCCAGCGTCTCGGGGGAAACCCCGATGCCGACTGTCCCCACCTTCTGATGGAGTGTCCCCATGCATCGCCAGATCGCCGGAAAGCTCACCTCCCCTGTCACCAAGTGGGTCGTCCTCGTCGTCTTCGTCCTGCTCTTCTTCGTCATGAGCGGCCTCGGCAGCAAGCTCGCCGACGTCAAGAACAACGAGCAGTCGTCCTGGGTGCCGTCGTCGGCCGAGTCCACCCGCGTGGCGGACGAGATCTCCAGCACGGTCAACCCCAACGACATCCCGACCCTCGTCGTCTACCACCGCACAGGCGGGCTGACCGACAACGACCTCGCCGCGATCGAGACCCACGGCCAGGAGATCGCGGCGATCAAGGGCGTGACCGACGCTGGCGTCATCACGCCCGGGACCAACCCCGCGTTCCTGTCCCAAGACGGCGAGGTCGCCTACACCTACTTCAGCTTCAACTTCGGCAAGGACGGCTGGAACCAGCTGAAGGACCCCGTCGAGAAGGTCCAGGACCTCACGAAGATCAAGGGCGTCGACGTCCACGTCGGCGGCTACGGCGGTCAGGCCTACGACTTCATCAACTCCTTCGACGGATCCCACATGTCGTTGTTGTTCATGACGTTCGGAATCGTCATCCTCATCCTGCTGCTGACGTACAGGAGCGCGATCCTTTGGACCTTGCCCATCGTCAGCGCGGTCTTCGCCCTGCAGATCTCCATCGGGGTCGTCTACCTCTTGGCGAAGTACGCCGGTCTCATCGTCAACGATCAGAGCCAGTACATCCTGAGCATCCTGGTTGTCGGGGCCGGCACCGACTACGCCTTGCTGCTCGTCGCCCGGTACCGCGAGGAGCTGCGTCGGCACGACGACCGGCACGAGGCGATGGCTGTTGCGCTCCACCGCGCTGCGCCCGCGGTGATCGCCAGCGCGGCGACCGTCGTCGTCGGTCTCATGTGTCTGTCCTTCGCCGACCTCAACTCCACGGCGAGCCTTGGTCCGGTGCTTGCCGTCGGCGTGGCGACCACTCTGTTGGTGATGGTCGTCTTCCTTCCTGCGATCCTGGTCATCTTCGGTCGCTGGGTCTTCGGGCCGCGCGACGGTCACCACAAGACGTGGGTCAAGGCCGCGGGCGGCATGATCCCCGGTGGCATCGTGGCCGCGATCGCAGGCGGGTCGCTCGCCGGAAGCGTCGACAACTCCGGCCTGAAGTTCCTGGGTAGCCTGGTCGGAGGCCTCGGCGGCCTGGCTGCCTTCATCGGTCTGCTCATGCTCGGCCAGGTAGGCATCGAGCACTGGACCCGCGTGCACAGCCGGCCGGACTTCGGCTCCCGAGAGCCCACGGCGTCCGGGCTCTGGGCTCGCGTCGGTGGCCGGATCAAGGTGCGGCCGCGTCAGGTGTGGATCGGCACTGCCGTCGTGCTGGCTGTTGCCTGCCTAGGACTGTTCAAGCTGGACGCCAACGGGCTCTCGACCAAGGACTCCTTCACCGACACGCTCGACTCGGTGACCGCCCAGACCCTGCTGTTCGACCATGACCTCGCCGACAACTCCAACACTCTCCAGATCGTCGCCAACGACGACGAGGTGGACGCCACCCAGAAGGCCTTGGCCGACGTCACCGGTCTCGGCGCTCCCGCGGCGGCGCGGCCGCTCGGTGATGGACGCAGCCTCTACGAGATCCCGATCAAGTACGACTACGCGTCCTCATCGGCCTTCGATCTGGTCAAGGAGGCTCGCGACAAGGTGCACGCCGTGAAGGGGGCCGACGCCCTGGTCGGCGGTGGCGCGGCGTTCTACCTCGACACCAAGACGGCGTCCCAACGCGACAACAAGGTGGTGATCCCACTGGTCCTCCTGGTCGTCCTGGTGATCCTCATCCTGTTGCTCCGGGCGCTCGCGGCGCCTCTGATCCTGATCGGCACGGTGATCTTGTCGTTCGGATCCGCCCTCGGACTCTCGTCGTTGCTCTTCCACTACGTCTTCGGCTTCGCCGGAGCCGATCCGGGGTTCCCGCTGTTCGCGTTCGTGTTCCTGGTCGCGCTGGGCGTGGACTACAACATCTTCTTGATGACCCGCGTCCGGGAGGAGACGGCCAAGCACGGCACCCGCAGGGGGTCGCTGATCGCGCTGTCTTCGACTGGCGGTGTGATCACGTCGGCGGGACTGGTCCTGGCCGCGACGTTCCTCGTGCTGGCCACGCTGCCGTTCGTGTTCCTGGTGGAGCTCGGCACCGCGGTGGCGCTGGGAGTCCTGCTCGACACGATGATCGTGCGCTCGGTGCTGGTCACGGCGCTGAACCTCGACCTGGGCGGCAAGATCTGGTGGCCCAGCAACCTCGACCGCAACGGCCACACCGTCGACCCCGGTGCCAGCGAGCCCGAGCGCGAGTCCGTCTCGGTCTGATCTAGAACACGTTCCACCTGGTGGGCCGGGGAATCACCTCGGCCCACCGCTCGTTAGCCTGAACCGTGGACTCCCCCCGCCCCACGCCGCAGCAGGTACGCCGGGCACTCGCCCGAGCGGAGCGGGGCGCCGCGCTCGACCTCGACGAGGCGACGGTGCTGCTGGCCGCCACCGGCGAGGAGCTGGACCGGCTGTGCGCGGCGGCGGCCCGGGTGCGCGACGCCGGACTGGTGGCCGCGGGCCGGCCAGGGGTGGTGACCTACTCGCCCAAGGTGTTCATCCCGGTCACCAAGCTGTGCCGCGACCGGTGCCACTACTGCACGTTCGTGGAGTCGCCGGGCGCGTTGGAGCGGGCCGGGCACGCGATGTTCCTGTCCCCTGACGAGATCCTCGAGATCGCCGGCCAGGGCGCCGAGCTGGGCTGTCTGGAGGCGCTGTTCACGTTGGGTGACCGGCCCGAGGACCGGTGGCCGCAGGCGCGGGAGTGGCTGGATGAGCAGGGCTATGACTCCACGCTGGCCTACGTGCGGGCGATGGCGGTGCGGGTGCTGGAGGAGACCGGGCTGCTGCCCCACCTCAACCCCGGGGTGATGTCGTGGGAGGAGCTGAACCGGCTCAAGCCGGTCTCGCCCTCGATGGGGATGATGCTGGAGACCACCTCGCGGCGACTCTTCGAGACCAAGGGCGAGGCCCACTACGGCTCCCCGGACAAGGACCCCGCGGTCCGGCTGCGGGTGCTCGAGGACGCCGGCCGGCTCTCCATCCCGTTCACCACCGGGCTGCTGGTCGGGATCGGTGAGACGCTGAGCGAGCGGGCCGAGACGATCCTCGCCCTGCGTCAGGTCAGCCGCGCGTACGGCGCGGTGCAGGAGGTGATCGTCCAGAACTTCCGGGCCAAGCCGGACACCGCGATGCGGCACGCCGACGACCTCGGGCTGGAGGAGTACCGCGCCACGATCGCCGTCACCCGACTCCTGCTCGGCCCCAAGGCGAGGGTGCAGGCGCCGCCCAACCTGGTGGACCACTCTGAGGGCGCTGAGGAGTGCCGGGCGCTGCTCGAGGCGGGCGTCGACGACTGGGGCGGCGTCTCGCCGCTGACCCCCGACCACGTCAACCCCGAGCGACCCTGGCCCAGCCTCGAGCGGCTGACCGGCATCACCGCCGAGTGCGGCTTCGAGCTGAAGGCCCGGCTGACCGTGCACCCGGAGTACGTCCGCGCAGGCGAGCCCTGGCTGGACCCACGGGTCTCGGCCCACGTCGCGGCACTGGCCATCCACGACGGACCAGGGGCCGGGCTCGCCCGGCCCGGCGTACGCCCCACCGGGCTGCCCTGGCAGGAGCCCGACGGCGGCTTCGCCAGTGTTGGTCCAGGGTTCGGCCGCACCGACCTGTTCGCCGCCATCGACCGTGAAGGACCCGGAGGGGGCCGCAGCGACGACCGCCGCTCCGACTTCACCGACGTCTACGGCGACTGGGACTCGGTCCAAGCCGCCGCCGACGAGGTAGTCCGTCACTTTCGGCTGGAACCTGCGTCGAGCTCGCCCGTCGAAGGTGACGGACTATCCGCCTTGCGGGCCGCCGAGAAGGACCCGGGGAACCTGTCCGACGAGCACGCGCTGACGCTGATGACGGCCGAGGGGCCGCTGCTGGAGCAGGTCATCCGGCTGGCCGACGACCTGCGCCGCGAGACCGTGGGCGAGGAGGTGACCTACGTCGTCAACCGCAACATCAACTTCACCAACGTCTGCTACGTCGGCTGCCGGTTCTGCGCCTTCGCCCAGCGCCGCACCGACGCCGACGCCTACTCCCTGTCCCTCGACGAGGTCGCCGACCGCGCCCACGAGGCGTGGGAGCTCGGCGCCACCGAGGTGTGCATGCAGGGCGGCATCGACCCCGAGCTCCCCGCGACGGCGTACTTCGACCTCGTCACCGCCGTCAAGCAGCGGGTGCCGGAGATGCACGTGCACGCCTTCTCCCCGATGGAGGTCGTCAACGGCACCGCCCGCACCGGACTCTCGATCGAGGACTTCCTGATCAAGGCCCGCGAGGCCGGCCTCGGCTCGCTGCCCGGCACCGCCGCGGAGATCCTCGACGACGAGGTCCGCTGGGTGCTCACCAAGGGCAAGCTCCCGACCCGGACCTGGATCGAGGTCGTCAGCACCGCTCATCGCGTCGGCATCCCCACCACCTCCACGATGATGTACGGCCACGTCGACAACCCCCGGCACTGGGTCAACCACCTCCGCGTCCTCTCCCGCATCCAGGACACTGCGCTGAACTCGGGGCATGGCGGCTTCACCGAGTTCGTGCCGCTGCCCTTCGTGCACACCAGCGCCCCGATCTACCTCGCCGGCGTCGCCCGCCCCGGCCCCACCCTGCGCGACAACCTCGCCGTCCACGCCCTGGCCCGGATCCTGCTCCACGGCCGGATCCCCAACATCCAGACCAGCTGGGTCAAGCTCGGCATCGACGGCACCCGCGCCATGCTCCAAGCCGGCGCCAACGACCTCGGCGGCACCCTCATGGAAGAGACCATCTCCCGAATGGCCGGCTCCGAGCACGGCTCGGCCAAGACGCCTCCCGAGCTGGTCGACATCGGCGCCGGCATCGACCGGCCAGTGGTCGAACGCTCCACCCTGTACGAGTCACCAGCAGTCAAGGCGCCGCGATGAGTTCCCCTCGCGTCGATGCCACCATCGTCCTCCCGATCAAGGAGATCTGCAGAGCCAAGTCGCGGCTCGAGATCCCTGTCCACTTGCGCCAGGCGATCGCGCTACGCCTCGCCGAGAACTCACTTGGCGTCGCGGTCGCTGCCGTGTCCGCTCGACGGGTATTCGTCGTTACGAGCGATGCACTCGTCCAGGAGCTCGCGGGCCAAATGGGTACCGGCGTCGTCAATGACGGTGGGCAAGGTTTGAACGTGGCCGCCGCGAGAGGCGTCGCAGCAGCGCGGGCGGCCTTCCCGGAGCTGAGGACCAACGTCTTAGTCGCCGACCTGCCCTGGCTCACCCTCCCGAGCCTGGAGCACACGCTGGCGGCTCTCGCTCGCTCCGACAGTTCGGTCATCGTTTCAGACGCTCGGGGGGTCGGTACAACGCTCCTGTCGCTCCCAGCGAATTGCACTGTCCAGATGGTTTTCGGTCGTGATTCGGCACTTCGGTTTGCAGCTCAGGGATGTCACGCCCTGAGTAGTGCCCCGCAGGCTCTACGGATGGACCTCGACACGACCAGGGATCTTCGAGCAATGCTGCTGCGTGCAGCATTCACTGAGGACACGGAGTCGGCGGAGCCGGGCACGTCGTCGTTCGGACGCTGGAACGCGACCCTTCCGACTGCGGTGTCGAGAAGTGTCGGAGGCGCGAGGCCATCCGGTACGCCCTGGTGTCCAGCGATCGTCCCAAGCTCGCGATTCGCGAGCACGCCCGACTAGTGGCGGGCTATTTGCGGACCCAGACTTGGTGCTCGGTGGCACCGTCAGAGCCGCGACCGCGACACATCCGGATCTCGGCTGCTTCATTCGCGTATGGGGGACAGGAACGGGCGTCACCGGCCGCTCGAAGGCGCCTTTCCGTCTCCTCGGCGTTGCGATCATCGCCCCCGCCTCGCCCCCGCCTCGCGACTGCCCGCGCACGAGCCGTATGACCGCCTCATGACCTACTCCCTCGCAGCGGCAGAGACTCTCGCTCCCGTCGTCGTCGGCCCCCTCCGTGCTTCGCCCAGCGCCAGACCCGACATCCACCAGCAGCTCGGACTGACCGACCTCGACGCGGCTCGGATCGATGCCGCGATCGCGGCCGGGCGGGCGGCCTCCACCCGGGCCACCTACGCCTCGGCCTGGCGTCGCTTCGAGCGATGGGCCGATGGTCGCGGGATTCCGGTACTGCCGGCCACCCCCGCGACGGTGTGTGCCTACCTCATCGAGTTCGCCGAGTCCGGTGTCACGGTGGCGCCATCGAGGGCGCCTGTGCGGCGCTGGCCGACAAGCACCGCAGTGCCGGCCATCCCGATCCGGTCGTGACCGAGCCCGTCCGCCAGGTCCGTCGCGGACTACGCCGCGCCATCGGCACCGCACCCCGTCGCCCGGCCCATCCACTGACGCCCCACGAGATCCGCCAGATGCTCGCCCACATCGACCGCACCACCGTGAAGGGGACCCGCGACGCCGCCCTGATCCTGATCGGCTTCGCCTCCGCCCTGCGACGCTCAGAGCTCGCTGCACTGACAATGGCTGACATCGAGGCCAAGCCAGCCGGGCTGTTGATCCACCTACGTCGCTCCAAGGGCGACCCCGAGGCCCGCGGTCAGGTCGTGGGCGTCGCCCGGGGCCAACACCTCGAGACTGACCCGATCGCGACACTGGACGCCTGGCTCGGCTTGCGCGGCACCGCACCGGGGCCCCTGTTCACCAACGCCCACCACGGCCGCGTCGGGACCCGGACCATCACCGGCAGCGGACTCACCGACATGCTCAAACAGCGGGCATCGGCCGCCGGGCTTCCCGCCGACCGGATCACCGGCCACTCCCTGCGCGCCGGACACGCCACCACCGCCGCCCTCGCGGGCGTCGACCTGGCCCGGATCGCCGCGCAGACCCGACACCGCCGCATCTCCACCCTCGTCGAGCACTACATCCGCCCACTGAACGCACTGCACGTCACCTCCAGCCGCGACCTCGGCCTGTAGCTCGGCCATTCGTCGGACACTCTTCGGACACGGAAGCTACTCAGAAACCAGAAACGGACAGCGGCCGGCGCGCTTCGGACACATCCAGGGCACCGAGTCCCGACAGTGCATGAGGTCCGAGGGTGGTGAGCAAGTTTGCGAAGTGGTGCGCTCAGTGAGACACGTCGGTCGGAAGTCGTTGGAGCTGGGGCGTCCGATCGCTGCTGGTCGAAGTTGCCTCTGCTTGGTAAAGGGTCGCGGTGGATTACGCGGCTTCTCGATCAGGGAAGGGGTGGTCCCCAATGGGAACGGCGGCGCGAGCACAGGAAGGCCGGGAGCGAGCTCGGGACAGCCGACTGAAGGCGGCCCGGGAGCGTCGGCTCCGGCTCGACCCGGACCAGCGGGCCAGGGAGCAACGCATCGACCAGGCGACAGTTGACGTCGAGGTGGCCTGGGAGAAGCGAACCGCGGCCCAGGAGGCGGTTGTGAAGGCGGAGGTCGCGGCCGCAGCCGCGATCGAACGGCTCCTCGGAGAGCGCCTCGCGATCAAGGACGTCGCACAACTGACCGGCCTCGACCAGGCGACGGTGCGCCGGTTGTGTCAACAACGGACCATCAGCAACGCCGAGGTCGTCACCACTGCTGAGAGTGTCGACACCAAGGTGTCGTGACAGGCAGCCAGCCGACACGCAGCCGGCCCCAACCGCAGCAGTTGCTGAAGAGTTGGTAGGCGCCGCGTCCGCTGGCCTCGATCCCGATTCGATCCTGGCAAGTCCACTCATGCCGGCGGGCCTAGTGGCTCGCGCAGCGGGCGCTTCGACTGGTCGCGCCCCGTGGCCTCTGGGTTGCGATCACGTGAGGTCGCGTCGAGCTGGTCCCGGTGGACTACCGTTTCGGTCACGATTCGTTCCGGGGGCCATCGCGCTGGTCGCAGGTAGGCTCCGCCTATGACTCAGGTCACTTCCGATGGTCGAACCTGTCCCTCGGAACGGTTGCGTTCTCGACCGTCGGCCTCCCCGAGGAGCAGGCAGCACGACACGAGACCCGGTCCGTCCGAACGGGTGCCACTCGCCATGCGCGCCGGTGTCGAGAATGATCGCCCACACCCGCTCCAACGATTCGTCGATCTCGATGGTGGCCGAGGGACGCCGATTCACGAAATGCCTGCCCTGTAGGCCTTGTGGGACCCCGCACCGGCCGGTGCTCTCCGGTCGACCAGGACGTGGGGTCCGTACTCCTTGGCGATGAACGTCCACGGATCGGCATACGGCCCACGTCGCTCGAGGATCCGCTGGGCCCTACCCTGGGCGCGCAGGAGCATCCGCAAGAGAGGAGCGATCTTCGCGACGCGTCCCGGGGTGGGACCGAGGTGCTCGACAAGCCACTGCCTGGTCTGCTCCCAGTCGTGCTGCTGGAAGTCCAAGGCTTGCTGGGACGAGGAGGTGTCGAACCAGTCCGTGAAGCCCCAGCCCTCGCTGTCGTGCGGATCGCCGGGCAGGCTGGCGTGCGGACCGAGGGGACCGATGCCGAGGGCGTCGAGGACCTCGTCCTCGAAGTCGCGTTGGAGGAAGGCGTAGGTCGAGTTTCCGCCGATGAGGAAGACCTCGCCGTCGATGTCGCCGGCCCGGTCGACGGCATTGGCGAAGGCGAGTGCGACATCGCGCACGTCGACGGCGTGGATCCTGGTGTCGCGAGGGATGGCCCGCTGCAAGACGCGGTAGGGCCGGCTGCGATTGTTGAGCAGTTCCGGGGAGACAATCCCACCCAGACGCATCAGGCAGTGCTGCATTCCGCTGGCGATGACAAGGTTCTCTGCGTCGACCTTGTCCTGGCCGTAGATGTCGATCGGGTGCACTGGCGTCTCGGGATCGATCGGCTCGGGCGTCAGCCAGGGGTTGCGTGATCCGTAGACCGCCGAGCTCGAGGCCTGGACGAAGAAGGGAGGGGAGGGCAGGTGGGACGCTGCGTCCACGAGGTTGCGCGTGCCGTCGACGTTGACCGCCCGCGCGATGGCGGGGTTGACGTAGCAGGGCGGCGAGACGATCGCGGCGAGGTGGACGATGGCAGTTGGCAGGTGCTCGTCAACGACCGAGTCGACGGCGGCCGGGTCACGCAGGTCTGTCCACGAGGGGATCAGGCGGCCGGGGTGACCCTTTTCAGCAAGGGACGCCGCGGCGGCCTCGGTCTTGGGGGTCCGCAAGTCGAGAGCGACCACGATGTGGCCGCGTTGGAGCAGGATGGCGCTGGTATGGGCGCCGACGAGGCCGAACCCGCCAGTGACCAGGACGACCGGGCTCACGCGATGCCATCCTCGGCGCTCGAGGAGTTTCGCTCGGAGAGCCGCTCCCCGGCGCGCTGGATCATGCGCTGGGTCCGTGGCCCCACGTGGAAGGTGAAGAACGAGGTCGCGAAGTCCTGCCACAGTCGGGTCAGCGTCATGGTCTTGATGCGCCAGTGGCCGTCGCTCTTGTCGTAGGTCTCCAGGTAGTGCCCGTACCCCTGCAGGCGGACACCTGGCAGTACGCAGACCCGGTCCTCCATCGCCCACACGCCTGTGGCGGTTGTGGGCGAGGTCAGTTCGATCTCGGGCATGTGGCCGTGGTGAACCGTGGCGCGCGCGCTGACCGACTTCCGGATGAACGCAACCACCTGGTCGCGCCCGGTGACGCGCTGACCTCCTGACGAGGTCGTGTCGGCGAAGACGTCTTGGGCGAAAATCTCGCCGAACTGCTCCCAGTCTTTGGTGTCGAGGTACCGGAAGTAGCGGGCCTTCAGTCTTCTGATGGCCTCGATCTCCTCCAGGGACTGCCCTCCCTCCTGGGCCAGCGGATTGGCGGGAATGCCGTCCGCGTTGGTGGTGGTGCTGGGGGAGGTGGTCATTGGCGCTCCTTCAAATTCTCGAATAATTGAGATATACTTCTCGGTAGTTCGAGAAGCGTATGTCTGGTGAAGGGGCGGGGCAAGTGCAAGGTGCTAGCTCGGCGCCCACCCTGCGCGTGCTGGACGTGCTGGAACTGGTTGCTGGGCGCAGGCAGCCGCCCACGTTCAGCGAGATCGTGCGTGACCTCGAGATGACCCAGGCGACGGCGCACAGCGTGTTGAAGACCCTCGTGGACCGGGGATGGCTGGTGCGCACGGAGGGAAAGTCGTTCGTGCCCGGACCGGTCATGGCGAGTACCCTGCGGGGATCAGTCGAGGCACGACCCCTGACCCAGACGATCGAGGCAGCGGCCCACGGCCTCGCACAGCAGGCCGGGCACCGAGTCTCCGTGCTCGAGCGCGTCGAGCACGAGGTCATCGTGATCTGCCACGTCGACCAGCGTGGCCGCCTCGACCCGACCGTGACGGGAAGCCGACTCCCCTTCAGCCCTCCTTACGGCGTCAGCCTCGCCGCAGCGGCCGACGACGCCACGCGGCGGGACTGGATGGCGCGAGGGGTTGCAGCCGCAGCAGGGATCGACACCGTGCAGCCGTTCCTGCGAGCCATGCTCGAGCAGGTGGCACACCTGGGCTACCACGTCGAGCGCACCACTCCCGCCATGGCTGCGCTCATCGCCAGCCTGCGCCAGCTCGACGACGTGACGCGCCCCCTGCGGCAGGCAACGCAGCTGTTGATGCTGGAGCAGCTCGCGGCAGCATCGAAAGGCGCGACCGGGATCGCCGAGCAGTCCGACAGCGTCGTGAACACCCTCGACGCGCCCGTCCTGCTCGACCGGGGGACGACCCGGCACAGCATCGCCATACACCCCGGAGCACCGCTTTCCGCCGAGACGACCCAGTCGCTGGGGGCACAGCTCCTGGCGGCCGCCGACCTCCGTGAGGGGACCCGATGACCCACCGCACCAAGCTCGTCATGGGCGGCTCGGGCTTCCTGGGATCCACGGTGACCAGGATGCTCGTCGAGCAGGGCGACCGGGTCAGGGTCTTCCTGCGCCCATCCAGCTCGACAACCGCGCTCACCGGCCTCGACGTCGAGGTCGTCCACGGCGACCTGGGTGCCCCCGACTCGCTGCGACGCGCCATGGAGGGCATCGAGGACCTCTTCTACTGCATCGTTGACACCCGTGCCTGGCTGCGCGACCCCGCCCCGCTGTTCCAGACCAACGTCGAGGCGCTGCGCACCGTCCTCGACGTCGCGCTCGAGCACGATCTCAACCGCTTCGTTTTCACCAGCACCATCGGCACGCTCGCGATCAACCGCGACCGAGCGGTCACCGAGCAGGACCCCCACAACTGGATCGACCAGGGCGGGGCCTACATCCAGTCGCGGGTCCAAGCCGAAGAGCTCGTCCTGGCCTACGCCCACGAGCGCGGCCTGCCCGCCGTGGCGATGTGTGTAGCCACCACCTACGGCGCCGACGACTTCGGGCCCACCCCGCACGGCCAGGTCCTCGCCCGGGCCAGCAGCGGACTCGTGCGCTGGTACGTCCCGGGCGCAGCAACCGAGGTCGTTGGCATCCGCGACGCTGCCCAGGCCCTCATCCTTGCGGCCAGCCACGGCACCGACGGGCAGCGGTACGTCGTCTCTGACCGTTTCATGACCATGCGGGAGTTGCATGACATCGCCGCGGCAGCCGTCGGCGCCAAGCGTCCCTGGCTCCCGGTGCCGCTGCCGCTCCTCCATTTCGCCGGCCTCCTGGGCGAGGCCGCTGCCACCGTCCTGGGACGGGACCTCAAACTCACCCGCACGTCGGTGCGGCTGCTGCGGATCTGGACCCCCCTGGATCGGAGCAAAGCCACGACGGAGCTCGGGTGGCAGCCCCAACCGGTCAGCCGAGCCGTGCACGACGCCGCCGTCTTCTACGCCAACGGCTCACCGCTGCCGGTCTTCACCAGGCGCCACGACACCGCGGCACCCACCGACATCGAGGGCCCATGACCGCCACATCACTCACCGACCGCGAGGACATCCTCAACCAGCTCGGGGCCGCCGCCCGGCTGCTGGACCAGAAGGAGTGGCACGAGCTCGACCAGGTCTTCCACCCCAAAGTGACCTTCGACTACGGAGATGGCCTCGGCACCCGATCCGGACTCGACGCTCTGCGGGGCCACTTCCGCCGATTCCTCGACGGCTGCGGCCCCACCCAGCACCTCCTCGGGTCGATCATCTGGACCCGCGCCGAGACCGGAGCCACCACCCACGCCTACGTCCAGGCACGCCACGACGGGCTCGGAGACCTCAGCGGCGAGGTCTTCGACACCAACGGCGAGTACGTTGACCAGTGGGCCCGGACGGACGGGGGGTGGCGAATCATCAGCCGCCACGTCACCTGGCACGTCCTCGCTGGCAACCCCGCAGTGCTCGGCTTCTGAACAGCAACGACCTTCTCAGGTCGTACATGACCAGGAGATCCTGAGCGTCGGCCGCCGGACGGGTTGGCGAGTAGGCTCCGGGCATGGCGCAGGTCACGAGGACCGTCCCGGGCGGCGCTGCTGGCCCAGTCGCGTTCTCGACGGTCGGCCTCCCCGAGGAGCAGCGCGTCGAGCTCTGGGAGAGCCACAACGCCGACGCGCTCATCGCGCTGCGCTGTCGCACACTGACGGCTTCGGTCCTCGAGGCGACGGAGATCAACGTCCAGGTGGAGCGCGTCCATCTGGCACGTGTGCGCGGCAGCTCGCACGTGGTCGAGCGTGATCTCACCATGGTCCGAAAGCGACCGGCCGAGTCCGTCGCCCTGTTCTTCAGCCTCGCCGGCGAGGCGTTTTTCTATCACGACGACGGCGTCCGGACGGTGCAGCCGGGCCAGATGCTGATGTGCGACGCCGACCGTCCGTTCATGCGCGGCTTCTCGCAGGGGCTGGAGGAGCTCGTGCTCAAGATCCCGCGCGAGGTGTTCACGGACGTCACCGGCATCGATGAGATCCGGCGCCCTGTGGTGGTCAACTTCGCGGCCGGGGCCAACTCGTTCGCCCACACGCTGGCCCGTCAGGTTGGTCGAGCTGCCCGGGATCTCGACTCGGATCCCGCCGACGAGCAGACGCTCCTGGAGCTCGTGGCCGCCGTGGCCGGCGGCCACCGGGACGCCGCCCTGGCGGGGGCTCATCGCGCCGCGGCGCACACGTACATCGACCAGCACCTGTTCGATCCGACGCTCTCGGCGGCGCAGGTGGCGACCGCGGTCGGCATCAGCACGCGGCACCTCTCCCGCGTTTTCGCCGAGGCCGGCACCAGTGTTCCGAAGTTCGTCCTGACGCGGCGACTGGAGGCCGCCCGTCGGCTGCTGGCGAAGCCGGCAGCGACCTCGATCACGATCGCCGAGGTAGCTCACCGCTGCGGGTTCACCTCCGCCGCCCACTTCTCCCACGCCTTCGCCACCCACTACGGCGAGCGCGCGAGCGATGTACGCCGGCACGCGGCCGCATCGCGCACGATCTCGTTGGACTGACGGGCGAACAACCGCACCGCCCCCAGGGATGCGTGGATCGGCCATCTCTTTGAGTTCTCGCCGAGATGCCCGTCACGCATCGACCGCGGCCTCGTGACTCCTGACACTGGACGTCGTCAGCCGGCACGGTGCCCGGCGAGGAAGGTGGAACGATGCCTGGGTTCGATGACGGCCAGACCGAGACCGAGCTGCCCACCACGGCGACCGTGACGACCGACGTGGTGATAGTCGGCTCCGGTCCAGCCGGCTCGGCGGCGGCCCTGCTCCTGTCGTCGCTCGACGTGCCGAACATCATGATCACCAAGTACCGGTGGACGGCGAACACCCCGCGCGCCCACATCACCAACCAGCGGACCATGGAGATCTTCCGCGATCTCGGCATCGAGGACCAGGTGCTGGCCGACGCCACCCCGCACCACCTCGTCGGTGACACCGTCTTCTGTACCTCGATCGCGGGAGAGGAGATCGGGCGCATCCACACCTGGGGCACCCGCCCGGACCGCGAGGCGGACTACCAGCTGGCCTCGCCGTGCCTGACCGTCGACATCCCGCAGACCTACCTCGAGCCGATCCTGGTGCGCAACGCCACGGTCCGCGGCACGCAGTCGCGCTTCTCCACCGAGTACCTGTCCCACACCCAGGACGCCGAGGGCGTCGACGTGCACGTGCTGGACCGGCTCACCGGCGCGGAGTACACGATCCGCGCCAAGTACCTGATCGGCGCCGACGGCGCCCGCTCGAAGGTGGCCGCGGACATCGACCTCCCGTTCGAGGGCGCGATGGACATCGCGGGCTCCATGAACATCACGTTCAAGGCCGACATCTCGGCGTACTGCGACCACCGCCCGTCGGTCCTCTACTGGGTCATCCAGCCCGGGTCGAACGTCGGTGGCATCGGCGCCGGCCTGGTCCGCATGGTCCGTCCCTGGAACGAGTGGCTCATCGTCTGGGGGTACGACATCAACGAGGAGCCCCCGGTCGTCGACGAGGCCGCGGCCACTCAGATCGTGCGCAACCTCCTCGGGATGCCCGACCTCGAGGTCGAGATCACAGGCACCTCCCTGTGGGGCAACAACGAGATGTACGCGACCCACCTGCAGTCCGGGCGGGTGTTCTGTGCAGGAGACGCGATCCATCGGCACCCGCCAAGCAACGGGTTGGGATCGAACACCTCCATCCAGGACTCCTACAACCTGGCGTGGAAGCTGGCGGCCGTGCTCAAGGGGCACGCAGACGCCTCTTTCCTCGAGACCTACTCCTGGGAGCGGGCGCCGGTCGCTGCACGCATCGTCAAGCGCGCGAACAAGTCCAGTCGCGAGTTCATCGACCTCTTCGTCGCGCTCGGCGTCACCGAGGCGGAGACCGAGGAGGACATGGTCCGCCGGATCGAGGAGCGCAAGGCCAACACCCCGGAGGGTGCCGCGAAGCGCGCGGCTCTGGTGAAAGCGATGGATCTGAAGAACTACGAGTTCAACGCCCACGGCGTCGAGCTCGACCAGTTCTACGACTCGACGGCGATCGTGTCCGACGGCACCAGCCGGCCCCAGCCCACCCGCGACCCCGACCTCTACTACGAGGCCTCGACCGTCCCGGGATCCCGCCTCCCGCATGCCTGGGTCGGGGACAACAAGCGTCGGCTGGCGATGATGGATCTCGCGCCGTACGACCGGTTCACCGTCATCACGGGCATCGCGGGGGAGCAATGGGGGGCCGCTGCGGAGAAGGTGGCGCACGATCTCGGCGTCCCCCTCGAGACCG
>Ga0268264_10001086_pt1 | contig 26914 bp, 23 predicted proteins | sample KBSSwiS32_FD_190357 | JGI IMG/M metagenome (GOLD analysis project Ga0268264, IMG submission 190357) | Switchgrass rhizosphere microbial communities from Kellogg Biological Station, Michigan, USA - KBS Switchgrass S3-2 (SPAdes) (version 2) | ecosystem: Host-associated > Plants > Roots >...
CGTGGCTGGGCCGGGTGGGTTACGACCCGGTCTATGGCGCGCGGCCGTTGAAGCGGGCGGTGCAGAAATATCTGCAGGACCCGCTGGCCGACCTGATCCTGCGCGGCGACGTGCGCGACGCCACGACCGTGAAGGTGGACGAGGGCGACGGCGCGCTGGTTCTGACGCCGGGCTGAGGCGGCGGGGTGCAACGGCGATCCCGGTGTGCGGCGGTTGGCCGGACGCCGGGATCGGCAGGGCGTGGGGTTTGGGCGCGGTAGTTGCCATCGCGGGCATCATCATGACAATTCCCGCGCTACGGAAACTGCTGGGATTCGGCTCGCTCGACGGCCCCGGCCTGGCGATAGCCATCTGATCGGCAGCGCTGCTCGCGGCCGACCTTCAGATCTGATGGGTTCGCAGCCATTCTAGAATTTCGCCGGTGTCGTGCTGGGCCAAATCTTTGGCAATCTCAGCCACGATATGACTCCGCATCTTCGGGTCGAACTCGTCCCTGAGCATGCCCAGCATGCGGGGTGGCGCGATGAGGATCAGGGGCGCATTCTGCCTGTCCAGGGATATCAGCGCCCGCAGAGCCGCGTGGCCGAAACGGTCCTCCCGGCGCTGGTGATAGTCGGTATCGGCATAGGCACTGCGCCCAGGCGCCGCGCTGCTGAAGCTTCGCCCCGGAGCGTCGGCGCCCATGGCGCGGTTCGGCGGGTTTTTCATCGCCTGCTCGTGCAGTAGTTCCAGTTCGGGCGCGGCGTCTGAGCCGCGATTGCGGAGCACCTGCATATGGCCGCCATCGACGACCAGAATCGTAGTATCGTGAGGAATAAGCATCGTCTCTTCCTTATCTTGGGGCCTGCGCTCGTGATTCTGGCCTGGCAGCCGGATGGCTGTGCGGGCTGTGCGAGTTGCCGAAAGGCGCCGCTTCGCGAACCAGGCGGACGACTTCCTCGTCCGTCGTCTGATCGAACACGCCATAGTGCGCGCCGACCGCGTAAAAGGGTTCGGGCCGGGCCAGGCAGACGATTTCATCGCACTCGGAAGAAATCGCTGCGAGGCTGGCGCCGGGCGCCACCGGTATGCCCAGGATGAGGTGTGCCGGCCGATTCTTGCGCAGCCCCTTCAACGCGGCCCTGACCGTGCCGCCGGTCGCGATCCCGTCGTCGATCACGATGACCGTGCGCCCTGTCACCTCGACCGGCGCGCGACCTCCGACATAGGATGATCGCCGTCGCTCGATTTCGGCGAGCTGCCGTTGCATTTCGGCCCTGATATAGTCGGGGCTGGGCGCCAGCTGGCGGATCACATCCTCGTTGAGCACGATCTGCGGTTCGGCGCCGTCGACCACCGCGCCGATGCCCAACTCCTCATAGCCCGGCGCCCCGATCTTGCGGACGAACAGCAGGTCCAGTTCAGCGTCGAGCGCCTTGGCCACCTCGAACCCCACCGGTACGCCGCCGCGGGGCAGCGCCAGCACCAGCGGATGCGCCGCCGCCAGCGGAGCGAGCACCGCAGCCAGCCTGCGGCCGGCGTCGCGCCTGTCGTGGAACTCGGGTTTCCGGCCCACCATGTTCAAGCCTCCTGAAAATGTTGCAGAAGCCATCGCGTGGCGTGCGCGATCACGGCGTCGAGGGTGCCCGGCTCCTCGAAGATGTGTGTCGCTCGCTGCACGATCACCAATTCGTTCTCGGCGCGAAGATGACGTTGCGCTGTCCGGTTCAGCTCGATGACCGGCAGGTCCCGGCTGCCGACGATCAGCAGCGTCGGCGCGCGGACGCGCCGGAGCGCGGCCGAACCCGCCAGATCCGGCCGGCCACCACGCGAGACGATCGCCGCGATATCCGAATCGGAGCCGGACGCTGCGAGCAAGGCTGCGCCGGCGCCCGTGCTTGCGCCGAAATAGCCCACCGGCCATTCTGCCATTCCGGGCATCAATCGCACCCACCCGGTGGCGGCCTTCAACCGCGACGCCAGTAACGGGATATCGAAGACATTGGCTCTGTCCTGCTCTTCGGTCGCGGTCAGCACGTCGATCAGCAATGTTGCAAGGCCCGCTTCGCGCAGGCCGCGCGCGACATGATTGTTGCGCGGACTGAGTCGTCCGCTGCCGCTGCCATGGGCAAAGATGACGACGCCCTTGGCAGCGACCGGCACGCCGAGCAGCCCCTCGAGCCCATCCGGCTGAACGGTGACGGGAACCGGATCCTGTGCGGCGCGGGCGATCATCGTCACAATCCGAACGGCCAGGTTTCGGGTGCGCCATGCAGGCGTTCGTGTCCGAGCGGCGTCACTGCGGTCGTCTGCTCGAACCAGACCCATGCATCGAACTGCTCGGCCAGCACCGCTTCGAAATAGTGGCTGAGGCGCTCTGTCTCCGGGCGGTACACGACGCCGATCGCGCGCTCGAGCAAGGGCTCCCGCAACAATTCGGCAAGGTGCGGATTCCGCCGCCAGTCGGTCAGTGTCCGGGCCAGTCCGGTGGAACGAAACGCATGTTCGTAGCTGTCGGCGCGCGCCGGCCGTACCGCCTTCATCTGCATGTCGGCGCCCCAGTCGCTGGCGGCGGCGACCGTGCCGGTATCGGTGCCGAAGCCGATCGATACCGTTTCATCGCCAAAGGCCATACGGCAGAGTTCGCCGATGTTGAATTCGCCCTGCCAGCCCATCGCGGTCGCCGCCGCGTTGCCGACGTGACTATTATGCGCCCAGACGACCGCCTTGGCACCGTCGCCACGATGGGCGAGCAGTGACTGGAGCGTTTCGAACATGTGCCGGTCACGCAGGTTCCAGCTCTCGGTCGAGCTGCGGTACATGGCGCGGTAATAGCGCTCGGCCGCGCGCACGATGCGCGCATTTTGTACTGCATCGAACCAGGCTTCGCCGTCTCCGCGCAAATATTCGAGCCGATGAACCAGGAGTGCGTGAACTTGGGCGACCGCGCGATCTTCGCAACTCGGACGGCCGCCGTGAACGACGGCGCGGCCGTAATGCGCCGGTTCGTCCTGCCATGGCGTCAGGCACCCATAGCGCCGGCGCGCATTCACGGCGGCTTCGGGATCGACACTGTCGAGATAGGCGAGCACCGCGTGGATCGACTCGCTGAGGCTGTAGACGTCCAGACCATGGAACGAGGCGCGCTGCTCCTCCGCCAGCAATGCATTGTGCCCGCGCATCCAGTCGGCAAATTCCAGCACTTCGACATTGCGCCACATCCAGGTCGGGAAACGCACGAAGCTGTCGCCGCGACGGGGTCGCGGCGCCTGATGCCGGACATAATCGTCGATCTGAGCGGCGTCCGGCCAGTCGGCCTCGACCGCCACGATGTTGAATCCGTGATGCGCGACGAGGCGGCGGGTGATGGCCGCTCGCGCGCGATAGAATTCGGACGTGCCGTGCGTTGCCTCGCCCAGCAGGACGACGCGTGCATCGCCAAAGCGATCGAAGACGCTGCCGAACGCGTCGACGCGCTCGGGAGGCGGCAGCTGCTCGGCATGGCGGCGCAGCGCATCGATCAGCGCCGCCGGTGCCTCCCGGCCGATACGGTCGTGCAGCGTTGCGTTCGCCATCATGATCTCCTTGTCCGTTCACGCGTGCGCTCAATGCCCCAGAAGGAGCGGCACCGGGCTCTGACCGAGCATCTGCCGTGTGACGCCGCCGATCATCCGCTCGCGCAGGCGTGAATGACCATAAGCGCCGATAACGCAGTAGGCCGGGCGCCGGTCCCGACAGGCGGCGAGAAGCGCGTCAGCCACCGTCCCCGGTCGAACATCACGGTCGATGCGGGCATGGATGCCATGGCGTGAAAGATAGGCGGCGGCGTCTTCCGCTGGAGGTCCATCGGTCTTGCCTATTTCCACGATCGTCACGTCTTGCGCGAGGGCGAGCAACGGGGTCACCGCGCGCAGCGTTTCGGCGATTGCCGGAGCGCCGTTCCAGGCGATCAGCGCCTGACCATCGGCATCGAGACAGCGGACCTGAGCCGGAACCGCCAGGATCGGCTTCCCGGCGCGCATGACGACGTCCGAAACGATCGCCCGCATGTCGGGAGGCTCATGATCGGCGAACAGGGTGTTGAGCACGATGATGTCGGCGAGCCCCGCCTCGGCTTTGAGCAGACCCGCAATGTCGCCGGTTGCGTTAGTCCAGTCCCAGGCGATGTCCTCCACGGCAAGGCGTGCCTCGAGTCGTTCGCGATTAGCCGCTTCCCGGTTGCGCGCGTCGGTCAGCAGGGCAATTTCGGCACCGGCCATCATATAGTCCGCGCCGAGCAGGCCCGGCGCTTGGACGATGTCGAGGCATGTGAGGTGCCCGGAGGTCGCCCGGACGAGATCGAGCGCGGCCTGGAAGCGAGCTTCTTCACCGGCGTCGTCGTGGATCAACAGCAGAACATTCTTCATGCGAGCCTCCCGCGTCCGTCCGCCATCGAAGCGGAGTCGTGAGCGACAATGGCGCTCACGCTCGCGTCGATCATTACGTGAGGATACGGAGGTGAATGGATCGAGAGGCGACTCCGTAAACTTCCGGATGCCGCACGCATGGCCGGCTGAATAGGATTCCGGCGGTCGAGATCAGATCGGCCAGATCCAATCCGGACGAAGCTCGAAACGAGGAGGCACTGATGAACCGGTTGAGCGAAACACGTGCAAATCTGACCGACCGCCGCGCCAATCGCCTGTGGATCGGCTTGATCATGCTCGGTGGCGTGGTCTTGAGCCAGGTCGTTGCATCGGCGGCAAATCTCCCTGGCTCATGAATCAGGCTTCCCAAGCGAGACGACGGTTCGTCCGCGGCCGCAGACCTGGGACTCCGGGGGGCGTTCATCCAGGCGTGCCGACGGCTCTCGGCCCCTCAGCATGATGGCTTCGCGAGGCCCGGGCAGGAGCGTGCCGAGGGTAGGCTAGGTAAACTTCCCAATATGGACGCAGACCGGACAATCTTATCGATTGAAGGACTCGGGCAAGGAGGACAACATGAGTGACCAGAGCATGATCGGGACGGACCAGCACTCGCGTGATCCCGATCCAGTCGCAGCGATGATTGCCGCCCAGCAACTGTGGCAATTGCCGCTGACGCTTTATACGAGCTGGTGGAACGCCGGTGTCGAGGCACTTTGGCCACAGACCCATCCTCAACCTCCGATGCATCACGACGAGCATGTCCAGCTCGTCGTTCCCGAGCCGATCGAATCTGACGGCGAACGGGCTCTGTTCGCCTGATGACGGGTCGCTCCCTCGCGATGGGGCGATCATTTTTAACCAGAGGAGAAGCAAGATGAACGATGTGAGCAATGTTCCCGTGACCAAGCCGCGCCCGACGTCATCGCTGCGCGATCTCGCGACCCAGATCAGCGAACCGGTCGGTTGGCTGCGGTCGGAGATCGACCGGTTGTTCGACGATTTTGGCAGCCCCGGCCGCAGCCTTTTCAACTTCGCCCCGCGCGGCGCGCTGGCGATCATGCCGGCGCTCGAGATGGTCGATGACGAGAAGGCCTATCGTCTGACTGCCGAGCTTCCCGGGCTCGATGAAAAGGATGTTGAGATCAACGTCGTCGATGGCGTGCTCAGCATCTCGGGCGAAAAGAAGGAAGAGGAAGAGCGCAAGGAGAAGGGCGTCCTGCTCAGCGAGCGCCGCTATGGCTCCTTCCAGCGGCAGGTCACGCTTCCCGCCGATGTCGATCCCGAGGGCATCAAGGCGCAGTTCAAGGATGGCGTCCTGACGGTGACGCTGGCCAAGGATGAGAAAGCGGCGGCGCGCACGCGCAAGATCGCGATCGAGAAGGCCTGAGCCAATGGCGGTGACATCGCTTGGCCCCGGGACGCCGGACGCCCAGAGCGATGTCGTCGCCTTCCTCGACCTGGGTCGCGCTTTCGGGCGCACGCGACCCACGCGCATCGATACGCACTGCGCGAGCATCTACCTCGTCGGCGACCGTGCCTGGAAGCTCAAGCGTGCGGTCCGGTTCGGCTATCTGGATTTCTCGACCCCGCAGAGGCGCCACATGGCACTCGAAGCGGAGCTTCGCCTCAACCGCCGAACCGCACCCGACCTGTACCTCGCGCTTCATCCGGTCACGCGGGACGCCGATGGCCGGCACGCGATCGACGGTGCCGGTGACGTGGTCGACTGGCTGCTGGAGATGCGACGCTTTCCCGATGATGCGCTGCTCACGCGAATGGCCGAACGCGGCAGGCTCGATGAGCGCCTGCTGGTGCGGCTCGCGGACCGCATCAGCGCCTTTCACGCGACGGCGGAAACCGAACTGGCCCAATCGGGTGCTGCATCGTTTCGCCGCGTCGTCGAAGGCAATATCGCCAGCATGGCGTCCTTTCCGGAAATCCTCGAACCGGACCAGGTCAAGCGTCTCGGCGCCAGCCTGCTCGAGTTGGCGGATGGCATGGCATCGCTGCTCGATTCACGAGCCGGGGCAGGCCGTGTCAGACATTGTCATGGCGATCTCCATCTTGCCAACATCGCGCTGATCGACGGTGAACCGACCCTGTTCGACTGTCTCGAATTCAGCGTCGAACTGGCCACGACCGATATACTCTATGATCTCGCCTTCCTCCTGATGGACCTCTGGCATCGCGATCTGCACACCGAGGCAAACATCGTTTTCAACCGCTATCTCGATCTATCGCCGGCGGATGAGAGCGGGATCGGGCTGCTGCCTCTGTTTTTGTCGGTTCGCGCTGCAATCCGGGCCCACGTGCTGGCGGCGCAGAGCCAGCGTGCGGGTGCGGACAAGACGCTCGCGCAGAATGCGCGATCCTATCTCGATTTCGCACTCCGGATGCTGGCCCCGGTGCCACCGCGGTTGACTGCGATCGGTGGACTTTCGGGAACCGGAAAATCCAGCCTCGCGCGTCGGATCGGCGGCGCGATCGGACGTGCGCCCGGTGCGAGGATCGTTCGGACTGACGTGGTGCGCAAGCGCCTCGCGGGACTGTCTCCCGAGGCCAGGCTCCCCCGCCAAAGCTATTCGCCGCAGGCTGCTGCCGGGGTCTATGAGGCAGCCGGCCAGTTGGCCGCTGCCGTACTTGGACGCGGTCAATCCGTCGTGGCCGACGCGGTGTTCGCACGGCGTGTCGAGCGCGAGAAGATCGAAGCCGTGGCCCAGCGCTCGGGCGCCACCTTCGACGGTCTTTGGCTCGAAGCGGCGGTAGGCGTACGGCTCAGCCGGGTCGCGACGCGAAACGCCGACGCATCGGATGCCGATGCTTCCGTGGCGCAGGCCCAATCCCTGCTGGAAATCGGCGATATCGGCTCGTGGCACAGGCTCCAGGCGGGAGGGCCTCTGGATGACGTGGCTGCCATGGCTCGTGCCAGACTTGAGCTCAGCTGACGAAAGGGCCTCACGTTGCACCGAAACAGCGTATGTTGGATGCGGCCGTTGCTCGGGCCCGATCGAACCGCTTCCGCCCGCCATTCCAGTTCACCGGTTATGATTGCGAACCGCCGGCCGTCATCCCGATGCTTGACGCTGAAGATCAATGACGAGCTTGCGGTGGGAAGAATCCTCCGTCATCGGAATCACGATGGGATGGGTTTGCCGAGCAGACGCAGCGACAATTCGCTGTTCCGTGCAATGGAGCGCAACTGGAGTTGGCATGGATAAGCAATATGTGGGGGACGTGACGACGGTGGATTTTGATGGAACAGATGATCCTTTCGATCTCGGGCGCTTCGTCGCCGCGCAGGAGGAAATCTACGAGACCGCGCTCGCGGAGATTCGCCGAGGCTGGAAACGAACCCATTGGATGTGGTTCATATTCCCTCAGCTGAGAGGGCTCGGGCACAGCGCAATGGCGCATGTCTATGGCATGAGGTCGCTCGACGAGGCGCGTGCCTATCTCGACCATCCGCTGCTCGGCAGCCGGTATCGGGAATGCGTGGGCGCGCTCCAGGACCTGATCGACACGAATGCCGAAAAGGTGTTCGGGGATACCGATGCCATGAAGCTGCGATCGTCGCTCACCCTTTTTGGTGAAGCTGCCGATTTGCCTCTGATCAGGGCGGCGCTCGAGCGCTGGTTCAGGGGAAAGCCTGACGAGGCGACTCTGCACATGCTGGCGCGGCAGGGTCAATCATAGGCTGGTAACGGCGACTTTTTACAGGAGATGGCAATGGATCTCGGGATTGCGGGCAGGACCGCTCTCGTTTGCGCATCGAGCCGCGGACTGGGACGTGGCTGCGCCACGGCACTTGCGCACGCGGGCGCTCGCGTGATCATCAATGGACGGGACGAACCAGTTCTCCAGCGCGTCGCGGCGGAAATCTCCGCGGACACGGGGGCGGAGATCATTCCGGTTGCGGTCGATGTCGGCACGCCAAAAGGTCGCGCAGCCTTGCTTGCGGCGGCTGGAGAGGTCGATATCCTCGTCAACAACAATGCGGGACCGCCGCCTGCGGATTTCCGGGCGCTCGACCACGGCCAACTGCTCGCGGGTATCGAGGCCAACATGCTCGTGCCGATCGCGATGGTGCAGGCGGTGATCGATGGCATGATCGATCGGCGTTTCGGCCGGATCGTCAACATCACCTCTGGGTCGGTCAGGATGCCGCTCCCCGGTCTCGACTTGTCGAGTGGCGCCAGGCTCGGACTTACGGGCTTCCTCGCCGGCGTCGCGCGCCAGGTCGCGTTTGCCAATGTCACGATCAACAATCTCCTGCCCGGTGCGTTCGACACGGCGCGCATCGATGCGCTCGACGCCGCACGGGCCGCAAACGCGGGCATCAGCTTCCGGGAAGCGCGGGCACAAAGGGAGCAAGGCATTCCAGCCCGCCGTCTCGGCAGCCCGGCCGAGTTCGGATCGGCCTGCGCCTTTCTCTGTTCCGTGCATGCGGGCTATATCACAGGGCAGAGCCTCCTGATGGATGGCGGCGCATTTCCGGGCGTGGTCTGACGTGCCGCCGGGACCGTGGACGGACGCGTCGAAGGCGCCGCGGTATGAAATTGAGGCGCCGCGCGGGATCAAACTCACGATGCGCAGTTGCGGGACTGACTGAACGGATCCGACGGGAATTCATAGGTGAGCGCGCAGAGCTGTCGGAATCGAGGCGGATGTTTCGCCCAAATCAATGGCTCAAAGGCACACCTTATGCACCAAATGTGTTCGACCACATTTTATGCGGGAAACGCCTGCCCGGATTCGTGAGGGCGAACGCGGATGGCTGAGCTACTCGACTACAATCGCCGGACGCCCCCGATGTGAAGGTCCGTCCAACTTGAATAGCTCCTCGCAGGATGTCACCGGCGCCCCATTGAAGTATCCCGCGCAGGTTGGTGTGAGCTGAACTCAATCATGATGTTTTTTTGTAGTTTGACCTTTCGCAGCCCCTCTCCAATTTCAAACGGGATCCGAACCAGCTCTCGGATGCCGAGCTGACCGCGCGGCTGAGCAGCGCGCTGTCGCTCAGGGCCAATGCGGCCTATACCGACTCTCGCTATACCGACTATGTCGATGCGCTGTGCACGCCGGAAAACCCCAACCCGCCGTTCTGCCCCCTGGGTTCGGTCGCCTGCGACGCCAGCGGTTCCACGCCGCGTTCGCCGCGATGGACGACCAATCTCGGCTTCGACTATTCGGTCTTCCCCGGTGATGTGAAAGCGACGCTGATCGCCGATTGGGGCTACGAGAGCAGCTACTATTACACGCGGGCGAACGACCTGAAGCAGAAGCCCTATCATGTCGTCGATGCGCGGCTGAAATTCACGCTCAACGAGAATTCGGGGTCAGCATCTGGGGCAATAATTTGGCGAATGCGAAATATGCGTTGCGGGCCAATGAATTTAGCGGGCCCGACGGATCGCGCTATGATCCGGGTCCGCGGCTGACCTTTGGCGCGGGGTTCAATCTGCAGTTTTGAGGGGGAGATGGGGGCGATCGCTTTTTACGCCCGCTCCCTTCATGCCGACGAAAGTCGGGATCCAATTTTTTGGCTCCTCGCTGTTTGGAGTGGGTAAGGCTCGGCGGGATGGAGGGGGCGTTGACGGTTTAGCGAGAGCTGGCGTGTTCTTCGCGCGCGGGATCGATGGCTATGCGGGACAGGGAACTGTTTGGTTTGGCCTGTGGATGGAAGAAATTGGTGTTGACCTGTGGCTGATGAGCTGAGTCGTTGAACCCAATCGATGTAGAGTACGGAGGGCGAATTGGGTCCCGCAGTCCGTCAAGTAACGGTATGCGCAAGTGACGCTTAACGGTATCGTTGATCGAGAGTATCGCCGAAGCGTTTGCGACGTTTGTGAAGCGGCAGAGCGGTTTCTTTCGGACATCGACGCGGGACAACACAGCGGTGGCACGTCGGTATCTTCATGGGCTGGCGCAAGCGGAAGACTGCACGTTCGAATCGACGGCCGCCGTGGTTGACGCGGGGTGTGCACAGCAGTTCCGGCTTTTCATCAGCAACTTGCCGTGGGACCACGAACTCGTGGTCGCGCAGATCGGCGTGGACGCGGACCGTCTGCTGGGCGGCAAGCCGGGCAGCAGCCTGCTGATCGACGAGAGCGGCTTCCCCAAGCAGGGCAAGCATTCGGTCGCCGTGGCGCGGCAATGGTCGGGGCGGCTGGGTAAGGTCAACAATTGCCAAGGCCTGCCCCGCGGGGATGGCGGTGTTCGGCGGGCTGACGGACGGCGAACGCTACACGCCGATCGACATGCGGCTTTACCTGCCCAAACGCTGGATCGAAGACCCCCGCACGATGCGAGAAGGCCGGATACCGCAAGCCGTCCGCAAGCTGACGTCCAAAAGTGAGCAGGCCCTCGATATCGTGCGTCAGGCCCGCGCGGCATGTGGTTCGAGTGGGTCGGTGTCGATGCAGGCTATGGCAAGGAACCGGCCTTCCTGCGGGCACTGGAAGACGCGGGTGAGATCTTCGCCGCCGATGTGCATCGCGACCAAAGGGTCTGGACCCGGGACCCCGAACTCCACATTCCCGAGTCCAAGTCCAACGGCGGGCGTTCATCGACGAAGCTGCAGGCCAGAACGGCGCCCGTGACCGTGGAAGCCCTGGCTGCAGGGTTCGGTCCACAGGACTGGGCGCGCGAGACTCTGCGCGACAGCACCCGCGGCAAGCTGCAGGTCGATATCGCGCACCGGCGGTCTGGCTGTGGGATGGCGAGGAAGCCCGGCCGCGGTGCTGGCACCTGATCGTCCGGCGCGAGGTCGGATCGGAGAAGACGATCAAATACAACTTATGCAACGCCCCGGCCGATACACCCATCCTCCGCCTGGCCCGGATGCAGGGCCAACGCTATTGGGTCGAACGCAGCTTCGAAGATGCCAGGGACCAATGCGGCCTCGCCGACTATCAAGCCCTCGGCCGGCGCTCATGGCATCATCACGTCACCATGGTCATGCTGGCGATGCTGTTCATCGCCGAACAACGCGCAGCCCAACAGCCCGGCCTCGATCTGCTGACACCACGCGACATCGTCGAAATGCTCAAGGAGACATTGCCCCGAAAACCCGAGGGAAAGGACGCCCTCGTCGCGCGCATCAACCAGCGGCATCAAAGAAGACGCCAGGCAATCGAATCCCGGTTCCGCACCCAGAAGGCCCGCACGTAGCGACGACCGAAAAATCCACCGGAGAATGTGACTCTGTCAAAGTAAGCATCGCGTACATCTACAAAGCGCTGATGCGGCGGCGTTTGACGGGCGATGCCGGGATCAACCCGAACCGCGGCCATAATCCGCACAAGCTTTCGCCCGTGCAGGAGCAGTCGCTGGCGGTGCACATGCGCTCGCGGCCGGGGATCACTCTGGCGCAGGCGCAAGCCTGGCTTTTGTTCGAGCATGGTGTGCAACTCAGTACCGGCGCGACCTGGAACGCGGTGCATCGCCTTGGCCTCACGTTCAAAAAAAGCCCTGCGCGCAGCCGAGCAGGATCGCCCCGTCGTCGCTGCGAAGCGCAAGCTGTGGAGAGCGGCGCAACCGTTCACCGACCCTGAGAGCCTCGTCTTCCTCGACGAGACGGGCGTCAACACGAAGATGGCGCAGCTGTATGGCTGGGCGCCGGTCGGCGAGCGGTGCCTCCACAGCGTGCCGTTCGGGAACTGGAAGACCATGACCTTCATAGCCGGACTGCGGCTGAGCGGCATGACCGCGCCGTGGGTACTCGATGGCGCAATGGATGGCGATGCCTTCCGCATCTACGTCCGCGACGTCCTTGGCCCCACGCTCAAGCCCGGCGACGTCGTGGTGCTCGACAACCTGCCCGCCCACAAGGTCGCCGGCATCCGCGAGGCAATCGCCGATCGCCGCGCCCAGCACTTCTACCTGCCGCACTACAGCCCCGACATAAACCCGATCGAGATGGCCTTCGCCAAGCTCAGGGCGTTACTCAGGCAAGAGCCCGCACGAACCGTCGAAACCCTGATCGCCCGCATCGGACCATCCTCGATCGCTTCCTCCCCGTGGAATGCGCCAACTTCTTCCAGGCTGCCGGCTATCAACGCTCAAGATGAAAATGCTCTAGCGCGTCGACACGAGGGCCTTTTCCGCGATCCCCCGCATCGCCACCGCGCGATAGCCCAGCGAACAGATTCCTCCCGCGCCACGGTCAGGATCGCACCCGCCACGCGGCGAAAGGTTGCGATCGACCGTCCAGCCCTGCGAGACGGCGCTAAGTCGATGGCGCCGACCATGCGGGCGGGCTTGCGCGACCGATCGCGCAAGCCCGCCCGACACTTTCACCACTTGAACGACAAGGTCGCGCCGAATTCCCGGGGATTCATGACGTTGACGGTCGAATATCCGGGCACGAACGGACCGCCGACGACAGTGCCGGTCTGCACCTGGCCCAGCGACGTGTTGGTGATCCGATGCTGATTAAGCAGGTTACGAGCGAAGACGTCAAATTCCCATTTGTCGTCATTGGAACGAACGCCGACGAACAGGTTGACCAGCTCGCGATCCTTGAACTTGTATTGCGCCTGCCACCAATTGTAGCTTGGGGTGTAGGTCACCAGCGCGCGGATGAACGGGGTGACGCTCTCCATCGGAAAGCGGACCTCCGTGTTGGCGTTCAGGCTGAAGTCCGGCGTGTTGGCAAGGCGATCGTTGATGACGCAATAGCTGATATTCCCGGGACCGGTCACGGCGGGAACAGGGGCTGCGGTGTTCGGTCGACCCGTTTTCGCATAATCATTGCATGGCAACCGGGCATTGTCCCACCGCGCCTTGGTGTAGGCGGCGCTGACGTTGAGGTCCCAGTTTGGAGTCGGGCGCATGTCGAGCGTCGCCTCTACTCCCTTGATCTTGGCGTCGCCGTTGTAGTTGAAATCGAACGTGCCATTGGGTCCACCCGGATTGGTCGGCGATACCCAGTAGATGCTCGTGAAGCGGCTGAGGAAGCCATCGAGCTTCTGATAGAAAGCGGCAATGCTGTAATTGACCTTTCGGTCGAAGAGCGAGCCTTTCAACCCGGCTTCGAAAGAATCGGTCTTTTCCGCATTGGTGCGGATCAGATCGTTCGATATGACGGACGGCCCGGCGACCTTCGTGCTGCCCGAACGGAAGGAGTGTCCGTAAGCGAAATAGACGTTGGTATCGTCGGTGATCGCATAAGTGATCGTAGCACCGCCGGTGATTGGCCTGTCCGTATTGCGTTGCAGATTGGCTGGAATGATTTCGACGGGCGGCGAATTGATGAAGCCGGACAGGCCCTGCTGGGTCGTCTGGTTGCCGCGAATGATCGAATAACGCAGACCGCCCTGGATCGTGAGCGGACCCGATCTGTAGCTGAGATTGGCGTTGAACGACCACGTCGTCGACCGGACAGGAACGGTGACGAGAACGCTAAGCGGCAACTGATTGGGAATGGTGTACGGCGCGAAATTGCCTGGGCAACCTGCGGGCGCGCCGCCAACCAGGGCGCAAGGCGGATTGACCTGCGCGCCCGGCGCCACGGGATACAGGAAGAGGCTGTTTTCCTGATTTACCACGGTCAGACCGGTCTGGTGGGTGTAGAACGCGCCGACGCCCCAGCCGAAGCCTTCGCCGGTATTGGAGTTCAGGCGAAGTTCGGCAGTGTCGACCTTGTAAGGCGTGACGATATTTGAAGTCTGGATGTAGCCCGGAATCGCGTTCGCCGCATCGAGATCGCGCTCGATCTTCAGCTTGGAATACTGGTGCGCGCCCACGAACGAGAGGGTTGCAGGCCCGAGATCGTAGTCGAACTGCAGATTGAGCAGATGGGTGTTGTTCTGATTGCGGAAAATGCCCTCCTGCACGGCGCCGCGATCGGTGACGCCCAGTGCGGGGCCCGATCGGACCGTTGTATCGGGGGCGAAGGGGCCGCCGCCGAATTCCGGCGGAAGGAATATCGACGGCAGGCCGAACACAGTGCGGTAGATGCCGAACGGATTGCCGCCAGTGCCGACCACCTGCTGGAACTGCCGATTGTCCGCGGTCAGGTACTGATAGCTGAGATAGGCGGTGAAGTCGCTGCTCGGCCGCCAGCCCAGCGTGATGCGGCCGCTTTCCGTGCGGCTCTGCGAGCGCTGGCCGCCACGATTCACGTCGCGCACGTGATTGATCCGGTTGCCGTCGACCAGAGCGGCGACGCGGATCGCCAGCGTATCCGAGAAGGGCAGTGAAACACCGCCCTGGACGTTGTACCCGGCGCGATCGGTTCCCGTGCCCTGGAAATAGCCCTCGATCTCGTTGTAATTGGGCTTGCGGGTCGAGATGGTGATCGAGCCCGCGGGCGCCGACAGGCCGCGCAGCAGGCCCTGGGGGCCGCGCAGCACTTCGATCTGCTGGATGTCATAGATCGCCGTGTAAGCTGTCTGCGCATCGACGGGAATTTCGTTGAGATAGACGCGGACGGCCGGTCCGGTGCCCTGATCCGGATCGAAGGTGATGCCGCGCAGCGTGGTGGTGTTGTTACGTCCCGTCGTGTTGGTCAATTCCAGGCCCGGGGCGAGCTGCGACACGTCCTTGACGTCGAAGATCTTGAACTTCTCGAGATCTTCGCCGGTCGCCACGTTGACCGACATCGGCACATCCTGAAGCCTTGTCGCCTCGCGCGTGGCGGTGACGATAATGTCGTTGCTGGACACGGTTTCCTCGCTGGCCGCCGACTGCGCCTGTACAGTCGAAGCCATCGCCAGCAGCGAACCGCCGAACATGAACGCGGATATCCGGTGGTATTTCATCCTGTCCTCCCTATGGTCGACCTGTGGACGGCCGTTCCCGATACGCCAGAATTAAACGCTCCGTTCGAAATGCGCAACACCAGAAATGACGCGAATTTATAAGCCGTGACCCGCCGGACCGGCAGTTTGCGTCGAGAGTGGCCATTATCGCGACGCGTTCACACGACGCCGTCGTCCGATCCCGGCAACCGCGACATACCAATGAGGGCGGCACCGCTAAACGTGCAACTATATCCATATTCTTCGTGGAAATTTCGTGATGCATCTCATTGTTGAGCCGAGCCAAAAATCGGTTCGTGATGCGTTCCCATGTTGAGGAACCCACTTTATGACTTGCCTTTGCAACCGACTTCATCGGCTCGGCTGCTCCCCAACCAGCGTCACAGGACCGATCAACCCGGACGGCCGCAAGGGAGCGTCGGGCTTGTGAGTCGGGAAGGTGGTGAATGCGACTTGGTCGCGCCGGGCTGGGCATCTCCGATCAGGCGATTGACCTACGCCCGGTCTTCCATGTGGACGTTGTGGTGAAGCTTGTCCGGTAAATAAATTCTCCGGAATAATAGCGAACAGCCGGATTGACTGATTGGTCGCGCGGGACCAGGCGGTCCATGGTGTGCTCGCAGGAGCGCCTCGGCCCTCCTGGAACAAGACCTGCCATGGTCCGTCAATTGTTGCGAGCGTGCTAATGGTCGTCTTGGCAATGGTGCGATGGTCACTACGCGTGTCTGTGCGGAATACGACGAAGAAGGCATGCCCGAGCGACGCAGGCGTTTAGTCGAGGCTCGCGACCGCACACATTACGTCGATGCTGCTGCGGCCATTCCCAGTTTAGCCCTTCCGCCAGCATCATCTCAAACGGCCTGGTTGCGGCATAGTGCCGGTGATCCCGACATGGCTTGCGCGTGCTAGCGCTTTCCGGCCCATGGCTTGACATTGACCAATAGTTCCCATTATCTGTACGGCACCGTTCGATTTTTAAGAGCGGGAACAGGGGTATCGCTTACGGCTAAGCACAAGCAGTGCGGCCACGGGTGTGGAGTTCCCCGGTACGATGACAGAACAAGGGGATGGAAGCTTGATCGTCGGACAAAAGGTTGATAGGCCCGCAAGCATATCCCGGGACATGCGATGCCGGAACGACTACGAGCGGTCCTACCCCCGCGTGCACGTCGAGCCCCGGCGTTGCTGGCGATCGAGGAGTAGTATCGCCTTTGTAGCGATGCTATTCCTCCAGCCAATTTCTCTAAGAGCCCAGGACATCCTGTATGCACAGGATCAGGGAAAGGCGGTTGAGGCGAACACCGTGATACGCGGCCGATGGTCGCATCGGAATCTTTCGCCGGACGTCCGAGCCGATGCGGCGCTGGCTGCTATGACGCATCAGGAAAAGATTGCTATCTTGAACGCGGACCCGATTGGCGTGCCCCGCCTCGGCATTCCCGCAATTAAAGAAACGGATGCGAGCCTGGGCGTCGCGAATATCGGGAACATGCGAAAGGGTTTTGTCGCAACGGCTTTGCCAGCTTCCCTGCTTTTGGGCTCGTCCTGGGACACCGACCTGGCGTTCCGGGGCGGCGCAATGATTGGATCGGAAGCGCGCGCCAGCGGCTTCGGCATCCTCCTGGGAGGGGGGGCAAACCTGATCCGCGACCCGCGCGCGGGTCGCAACTTCGAATATATAAGCGAAGACCCGCTACTCACGGGCGTGCTTGCGGGTCGATCGATTGCAGGTATTCAGAGTAACAAGATCATTTCGACGGTGAAGCATTTCGCTTTCAACAACCAGGAAACGGGCCGGGCCGTCTACTCGGTCGACATGAGCGAACCGACCATGCGCGAGACCGAGTTGCTCGCGTTCCAATTCGCGAACGAGATCGGAAAGCCCGGTTCGGTCATGTGCTCCTACAATCGTGTCAACGGCGTGTACGCCTGTGAAGACAAGTTCCTGCTTCTGGATGTCCTGAGGCGGGACTGGGGGTATAAGGGTTTTGTCATGTCGGACTGGGGTGCGGTCCACTCGACCGAAGCGCTGGTCAAAGGCCTGGACAAGAAATCGGGCGGCAATATCGACACCAAGCTGTTCTTCAGCAAAGAACTGGAGCCAAAACTCGCGGACGGCACCATCCCCTATGCTGCAGTAGACACGGCGGTGCGCCGGATACTGCGCACACTCTTTGCCAGCGGACTTGTAGATGCTCCGCCAGTTCAAAGCGCAATCGACTATGATGCTCACGCAGACATCGCCCAGGCTGCGGCTGAGGCCGGCATGGTGCTCTTGCGGAACGAAGGAAATCTCCTGCCGCTCGCTAGCACCGCAAAGCGTATCGCCGTCATCGGCGGGCATGCCGACATCGGCGTCCTGTCGGGCGGCGGGTCGTCGCAGGTCGTACCGGTCGGGGGCTTCGCTCTGGAAATGCCGCATAAAGGTCCAATCAGGCGCAGCTATGGTGGAACCGCGCCACTGGCAGCTTTACGCGGCGCATTTCCGGCTGCTCAGGTGGACTACGCCGACGGCAAGGATGTCGCTGCCGCCGCTGATCTGGCGCGCAAGGCCGATGTGGCGATCCTGTTTGCTGAAAAATGGTCCAATGAATCGGACGACAATGCCGATTTGTCGCTCGGTGAGGGTCAGAATGCATTGATCGATGCGGTGGCTGCCGCCAATCCCCGCAGCGTCGTCGTACTCGAAACGGGTAACCCTGTTCTCATGCCCTGGGCTTCGAAAGTGCCCGCCATTCTGGCTGCATGGTATCCCGGTCAACGGGGCGGGGCGGCAATAGCGGCGGTTCTCTCTGGACAAGTCAACCCATCGGGCCATCTCCCTGTGTCCTGGCCCGCCGGGCTGGAGCAGCTGCCGTTGCCTGTCCTTCCCGGTTCCAATGTGCCACGCGCCAATGCCGAGGTTCGTCGGGCGTTCGGCTTTCAGGCAGACCGAATGCCTTTTGACATCGGATATCCGGAAGGCACCGACATCGGCTATCGCTGGTTCGAAAAGACCGGCGCTAAGCCCCTTTATCCCTTTGGCTACGGCCTGAGCTATTCGGCATTCCGATATGACAGATTGAAGACGACAGGCGGACGCCAGCTCAAAGTGACGTTTCGCGTAACCAACATTGGAAATCGCGATGGGGCCGACGCTCCACAGGTCTATGTGGCGCCGCCGGGACGCACCAAGCGCCTGGTCGGGTGGAACAAGCCCTATCTGAAAGCCGGAGAATCGACGCTGGTGACGGTCACCGCCGATCCCCGGCTGATCGGGGAATTCGACCAGAAGTCGCAGAAATGGATCGTTCGAAAAGGAGAATTTCGGGTCGAACTTGCTCATGACGCTGGAGACACAGCTCAGACCGCACATGTCGCAATGAACCATCGCGAGGTTCGTCCATAGCTGTCGAATGAACCGAAATAATAGCAAATCAGGAGAGAGAAGATGTGGAACCGGCGAGACGTTGTCAAAGCGGGCGCAGTGTTGACAGCAGCGACCGCCCTGAGCCGTCCGGCCTTCGCTCAAGGTGTCAGCGAAAAGGTAACGGTAGATCTGCGGCGCGAGATCGGTCCGCTGGATCATGTCTGGTCGCGTTGCGTCGGGTCCGACCGCGCCGCCATGACTTTGCGTGAGGGCTGGCGTCAGGATCTGGACCGCTTCCACAAGGAAGCCGGGCTGGAGCGCGTCCGCTTCCATGGCATATTCGCAGATGAGCTGGGCGTGTGGAGCGCGGGCGCGAAACCCAATTTCCAATATGTCGACGCGGTCTATGACGGTCTGTTCGAGCGCGGGGTCCAGCCTTTCGTCGAACTCAGCTTCATGCCGCGAAAGCTCGCCAGCGGGTCGAAGAAGTTCGGTTTCTACGGCGCGAATATCACGCCGCCCACCTCGCTTGCCGACTGGTCCGCCTTCATCACTACCTTCGTCCAGCATCTGGTGGGCCGCTATGGCCGCGAACAGGTGCGCCAATGGTATTTCGAGGTCTGGAACGAGCCAGACCTGGCATTTTTCTTCTCCGGCACGCAGGCCGATTATTTTCAACTCTACAAGGCGACCGCCGCCGCGGTGAAGGCGGTCGATTCCGCGCTGAAGATCGGCGGCCCGTCCACTTCGGCAGTGCAGTGGATCGACTCCTTCCTCGCCTTCTGCGCCACTAATGACTGCCCCGTCGATTTCGTCAGCACGCATATCTACGCCGGCGACGACCAGAAGCGTGTCTTCGGCCAGGATCGCGCGCTCAAACAGTATCAGGTGATCCCCGCTGCGATGGAAATGGTCCGCCGTCAGATCGACGAGACTCGCTACAAGGGCGCTGAACTGTGGTTGTCTGAATGGTCGTCGGACAGCCCGGCGATGATCGCGCATGTCGTCACCACCTGTCTGCCCTATTGTCATTCCATGTCGCATTGGGCGATGAGCAACTGGTACGAGGAAGTCGGGGTGCTGAACTTCATCCTGAAGGAAGGCGACAATGGCTGGGGCATGTTGGCACGCGGCGGGATCGCAAAGCCGCAGTTCAACACCTACAAGCTGATGAACCGCCTGGGCACGCGCCGTCTGGCATCGACCGGCCCGGCGCTCGCCTCGAGGACGGCAGAGGGCGCTTCCGTCATGATCTGGAACCTCGCCGATGTGCAGCAGCCCGCCGGCATTCCGGGGATGAGCAGCACGCGTACCGTGTCGGGCGTCCCCAAGTCGCTCGACGTCGCCTTTCGTGGCGCCGCCGCAGGGGCGGCCGCTCGGATCAGCTATGTCGACATGGACCGGAGCTCACCCTTCCCAATGTGGCGTAAGCTCGGCTCACCACAATATCCGACACCCGCGCAGATGGAGCAGATACGCGCTTCGGCCGAGATCGCCGCACCCGAAGCGCGGCAGCTCGGCAAAGGCGGAACTCTGTCCATGGATCTCCCGCCTGAAGGCGTTGCACTGATCGAGTTGGTTGACCGCTAGGTGACGGCCCCTTTGATTCCGTACCGGGCTCCTATGCGGACCGGTAGGTTCTTGACGGTGTGGATCGATGCTTGGGCCGGTCGGGCCACAGCGCAAGGCGGGTAGACGACGAGCAGCTTTCGTCAGGCGAAGCTCCTGCCGTTGCTTGCATATGGCTAGGACAGACCCCTGGGAGTTGATCTGATTTGATCAAAAGGGATGAAAGTTGAGGATTATGACGGAGATAACGCGGCGAAACTTGTTGTCGGCTGTTCCTCATGGTGCGGTGGCGATGGCTTTGGCCCCCGTGTCGCTGTCAGCGCAGCCGATGCCAACATCGGCCTCATCCGCGAGTCGGTCCCTCCTGGAAAGGGCCGAGCAATTAAAGCCACGCCTTAACGAATTTGTTCAGACGCCACTCGGCTTGGTAAGTCCCGTGAAGGATGCGGCACAGGCGCTAGGCTGGCGGATCGAGAAAGCAGGAGACGCAGACGCTATCGCATCCCGATTGCTGAAGAAGAAAGGCGACACCCTCATCATCGACTTTGGGGGGCATCGCGCTGGCCACCTGTCCTTCGACATCGAGAGTATCGGCGAAGCGATAGGCGCGCCTGTTCGGCTCCGCTTCACCTTTGGTGAAGTCATTCCCGATATAGCAGAGCCCTTCTACCCCTACAAAGGCTGGTTGTCCGAAAGCTGGCTTCCGGAAGAGGTCGTGACAATAGACATTGTCCCTTCGTCTGTCCGCCTGCCAAGGCGCTATGCCTTTCGTTTCGTGAAGATCGAACTTCTTGGCTTGTCGATCGGGCGTAAGATCGCGTTGCGTAATGTCCGGGCGCATGCGTTGACATCAGCGACGGGGAGGGGGCCCGCTCTCTCGAAGCGATTACCGGCGGACCTGCATGAGATGGACCGCGTGGCCGCCGCGACCCTGCGCGACTGCATGCAGACTGTCTTCGAGGATGGCCCGCGGCGGGATCAACGGTTGTGGACGGGCGATCTTCGGCTCCAAGCGCTGACGAGCTATGTGACCTTTCCTAACAATGATCTTGTAAAGCGATGCTTGTATCTTCTCGCGGCCTTCCCTCGCGAGGATGGCCTCCTGCCGGCCAACGTCTTCGAATACCCTCGACCCATGCCGGCGCCGGAATTCATGATGGATTACAGCGCCCTCTTCTCCGTCACCCTGGCCGATTATGTCGCTGCCACCAACGATATCGCGTTCGGTCTCGAGCTCTGGAACGCTGCGCTCAGGCAAGTTCGTCTTGTTGGTGAAATGATCGGCGAAGATGGAGAGATAAGCCTCCCGAAGGGCATCTTGACCTTCGTCGACTGGAATCCGCAGCTTAACCGCGACGCGGCGCTCTACGCCATCTACATCTATGCCTTGAAACATGTGATGGCGTTGGCCGGAAAACTCGGTCATCCGGCGGACGTCAGCGATTTTCCCGAAAAGATTGCCCGCGCAGAGGCGGCCGCGATAAAGGCTTTCTGGTCCCCGGAACTGAAGCTTTTTACCAGCGGAAGCAAGCGACAGATATCAATGGCCTCCCAGGCATGGATGACGCTGGCAGGCGTTGGCACACGCAAAATGCAGTCTGGCGCGCTCCTCAACGCGCTTCGCCACCCCGAGGTCGTTCAATCCCGCACCCCCTATCTGACCCACTACGTCACCGAGGCCCTGTTCGTTGCTGGTCATAATCTCGAGGCCCTGAAGATGATGCGGGCCTACTGGGGCGGCATGCTGAAGGCGGGGGCCGATACGTTCTGGGAAGCCTATGCGCCGGACAACCCGCGTGTAGCGCCGTACAACGACTTCCATGTGAACAGCTTCTGTCATGCATGGAGTTGCACGCCTTCCTATCTCTTGCGCAAATATGCGCGCCAGATTGGATGATCGCCTCTGCACGTGCATTATGATGGGCAGGCGATCTCACTTGGCAGCCGTTCGAACGTCTACGGTGGGAACGGATATCGGCCTCTCTGAAGCGCCCTGGATTTGCCGGAGGCTCCAACTTCTGAGTAGGTGGAGCCGATACGAGCAGGACCACGAACAAGTTGGCGTGCGCCCCTGAGATGAGACCTATTTTCGGTAGAATCCGACGCGAAGGAATCGGACGAAGATGCGCAGCAGCAGGTTCAGCGAAAAGCAGATCATCGCGATTTTTAAGGAGTACGAGACGGGGATACCGACGGCGGAGGTATGGCAACACGCTGTGGTAGGCACGGCCGGACGAGAGGATGACGCATGACCTTGGGCAATGACAGGCAGTTTTCGCGCCGCGCGATATTGAGGCTGTCGGCAGCAGCAACTGCTGCTTCGGGCTGGGCCTTTCCTTGCATTGCTGCTCCGGACGTGCGGCAACCTGACAGTTTGCAGGCCGATCTTCGCAACCAGCCGTTTGATAGTGATTGGCTTTTCCATTTGGGTGATGGCCAAGGGCTGGCGGCTTCATTTTTCGACGATGTCAGTTGGTGTCACCTTGATCTGCCCCACGACTGGAGTATCGAGGATCTGCCGGGCAGCGATCCGGCATTGAACGGTGTCATACGAGACGCCGATGTCGCGCCCCTCTGGCAGAAGCCCGCAAAGTCGCCACGCCAGATCGGACCGTTCAACGCACGCCTTAACGATAACCAAGCCTACTCGCACAGCAGTAGCGGTGCTCCGACGGCATTCACCGTCGGAGGCATAGGCTGGTATCGCAAGCACTTCGCCCTGCCACCGCTCACCCCCGATGCGCATGTCGAGCTTGAGTTCGATGGCGTCTATATGAACGCGCAGGTCTGGCTCAATGACCAGCTTGCGGCGGAACATCCTTATGGCTACTCCGCCTTCGTGGTCGATCTTACGCCACATCTCGATCCATCGGGGCAAAATGTGCTTGCCGTGCGGGTGGCGAATATCGGCCGTAACAGCCGCTGGTATTCGGGTTCCGGCATTTACCGGCACGTCCGGTTGAACATCGTGCGCGCCGCCCGTTTCGAACAGTGGGGCCTGACGGTCACAACCCCAGCGATTACGGCGGACGCTGCGACCGTCCGCGTAGTCGCCAGAACGGCCAATGCCGAGTCGGGCAGTATGATCAAAACCCGCATCCGCGACGCAGCGGGCAAGATTGTCGCGGACGGCAGCGGTCCGGTTGGTGCTCCTGCGGAGCTTCAGATCGTGCGGCCGAGCCTCTGGTCCCCTGACAGCGCGGCTTTGTACGAAATCGAATGCCTGCTGGTCACAGGTGGCAAGACCGTCGATCGGATGACCGCTCCGCTTGGCATCCGAAAGATCGAGATCGATGCCGTGAACGGGCTGCGCATCAACGGCAAGCCTTACAAGCTGCGCGGAGGCTGCGTACATCATGATAATGGACTGCTTGGCGCGGTCGCCATTGACCGCGCCGAGGAGCGCAAGGTCGAGCTCCTGAAGGCCAGAGGGTTCAACGCGGTGCGTTCCTCCCACAACCCTTCGTCCCCCGCTTTCCTAGCTGCCTGTGATCGGCTGGGAATGCTTGTGATGGAAGAAAGCTTCGACACGTGGCGGGTGGCCAAAAATCCGGATGACTATAGCCTCTATTTCGACGACTGGTGGAAACAAGACTTGACCTCGATGGTGCGGAGCCGCGCCAATCATCCCAGCATATTCATGTGGAGCATCGGCAATGAAATTCCCGAACGGGGAGAGCCGGATGGTGTGAACACGGCGAAGATGCTGGTCGAGGAAACGCGTCGCCTCGATCCGACGCGTCCCGTGACGCAGGCAGTTCCCGGCAGCCCGGGACCCGAGGTTACTGGTCCCGATGGCAAACCGGATCAGGCGGCTTATCAATTTCTTGATGTGTCCGGCTACAATTATAAGCTCTCATCTTATGAGCGCGACCACGCCAAGTTTCCCGACCGTGTGATGGTCGGCACGGAGAGCTTCCCCAAGGATGTCGATAAAGTCTGGCGGTTGACGGAGAAGTCGCCCTATTTGATCGGCGACTTCGTCTGGGCGGCAATGGATTATCTGGGTGAAGCCGGGATCGGGCGCACGGGATTGAGCGGCGATAAGCCGGGTGAAGCCGAATATCCCTGGTTCGGTGCGGGCTGCGGCGATATCGACCTGATCGGCCAGCAACGGCCACAGTCGCTGGCGCGTGATGTGGCCTGGGGCCTTAGCCCTCTGGAGATTGCGGTCCAACGGCCTCTTCCCGAAGGCAAGAGGGAGACGCCGTTTCTTTGGGGATGGCGCGATGAATTACAGAGCTGGACTTGGCCTGGCTCCGAGGGCAAGAATCTTTCCGTAGCGATATTTTCTCGTGCGGAAAGGCTGCGGGTAGAACTGAATGGCCGTCCTTTCGCCGATCAGGCCGTCCAGACCGAAATGGGCGGGATAACGCAGATAGATGTGCCCTATGAGCCCGGTACGCTGCAGGTCATCGCTTTCGCGCGCGGCAAACAGATCGGCCGCCGCAAGTTGGAGACGGTGGGCGAGCCGACAGCACTTCGCCTGAAAGTCGATCGTAAGCGGATCACGCCCGACCGGAATCAACTAGTCTATGTCACAGTAGAAATTTTGGATGGGTCTGGGAAATTTGTGCCCGATGCCGTTCAAATCCTTAGGGCCAGTATTTCCGGCCCGGTCGAGTTGGCGGCGTTCGGCAATGCCAATCCTCGAGGGGTGGCCAGCTTTCGCCAATCCGTTGCGAAAACATGGCACGGACGGGCGTTGGCAATCCTCCGGCCCACGGGAGAAGTGGGCGTGGCCGCGATCAGCATTGATGGGGACGACTTGTTGAAGACGCAAACGGCGTTGATAATTAGCAGAGCCGCACGGCAGACCTAGCGAGTTTAGATCCGACGGTACTCCGAGGCTAGATTAGGCCAGCACCACTGCGGATACAAATGATCGCGAGCGAGCGCATTACGCGCGGCACACTAAGTGCAGCTTCCGCTGGCATCCGAATCGACAGTCATGATTGACCGCTTTCAGCGTGACCGGACCTTCGTCGGTGCAAATTGCAATGACCAAGTCTGGGTCGTAAGTTGCCCACGCAGCTTGCCATCTACTCGCCCGACCACCACCCTTCGACGATCAGTGTCGGCGCGTTGCGGCGTGCGGCGCCGGCCGTCTCCAGCGGCGGTCTATAGTAGTGCAAAAGGCGAAATATGTTCGTTATGTTTATCCGGCGCAGGGTGCCACTTTCACGGTATTATGGCGTAAGCGATGATATCGTCGAAGCGCGCGGTGAACATGCAAAGGAATGGCGGGTGATTCGCTAAATAGATTGATCATAGCAAAAACTATGTCCCGAAAGTCGGGGTCGTTAACCAATGCATCTATACGACAACTGCCAATCCCTATGTCATAAAAGGAACTTGTTGATCCGACACGGCATTATACATCTTTTCTCTGCTGCACTCATGCAGCGGAGGCAAAGTCGCAGCATTTCTTGCTATCTCCATAAGCGAAGGCGCTTAGCACTAAGCGTATCCATCGTTTGTCCGACGATCAGGCATTTGCCGAGTTCGTGGCGATTCGCTTTGCCGAAAACGGCGGCGAGCCGTTCTGTCCCGTGGTGCGATCACTGTGAGGTCTACCCGATCACGACACGGGGCAAATGGAAATGCGCCTCGCCGAAGTGCCGGCGACAATTCTCGGCGACCTCCCAGACCGTCTTTGCCGGCCGCAAGCTGCCGTTCCGCGACCTGCTTTTGGCGGTCGCCCAATTCGTCAACGCCGTGAAGGGGCTGAGTGCGATCCGCATGAGGTGAGCTTGAGGTCAGCTCCAAGACGGCCTTCGTGCTCAAGCACAAGTTCCGCGAACCACAAGCGCGTGTTGCGATTGATGCGCGAGGATAATCTGCTGTGCCTGCGCACCAGGGCGTTGGGCCCGGCGACGACCGACAGTAAGCACGACTGGCGGGTGGTGCCGAACGTGGCGCGCGGCATGGTGCTGAGCGGGCTCGACCAGCTCTGGGTGGCGGACTTCACCGACATCCACCTGGCCGAGGAGTTCGCTTATCTGGCGGTCATCCTCGACGCGTTCAGCCGATAGGTGATCGGCTGGCGCTGGCGACGCATCCGCACGCCGAGTTGGCGATTGAGGTGCTCGACATGGCGCTGGCTGCCCGGCGGCCGGTGCCGGGGAGCTTGATCCATCACAACGATCGCGGGGTGTAATATGCCTGCGGCGACTATGTCGCCAAGCTGAAGGCCCATGACATCACGCCGAGCATGAGCCAGGCCGGCAACCCCCATGACAACGCCAAGGCCGAGCGCTTCATGCGGACGTTGAAGGAAGAGGAAGTCAATGGCAGCGCCTATCGTGATGTCGACGAAGCCCGTGCAGGCATCGATCCGTTCATCGAGATCGTCTACAACCGCGCGCGTCTTCACTCCGCGCTCGATTACTTGAGCCCTGAGGAGCATGAGGCGAAACTGGCCTCTCACCTGCGCATTCCAGGCATGATGGGCAGTCATTCCACGCGATGGTGGGCGGTCATTCCACGCGATCACGGGCAGTTTGGAGGCTGACCGACGGCGGCGATTGAGTCAGTCTTTTGGGTCGGCGTCAAGCGCGCGCTTGGCATTTCGGCGGCGCATGCTTTCGCCGGTCATGATGAGGCGGTGGGCGTTGTGGACGAGACGATCCAGCCTGCCCTCGCGAAGGCGGGGGGCGTCGGCGAGCGTCGGGGATCGGACCACCTCGTGCCATTGCTCGACCGGGATCTGGCTGGTGACGGATGGTCGATCCGCGCCCGTGGCGTTCCTCGAGGATCTCGAGGAGATCGATGCGCTGGCTCTGGGTGAGGGTCGACAGGCCCCAGTCGTCGAGGATCAGCAGGTCGACTTTGCCGAGGCTCTTGAT
>Ga0268264_10001087_pt1 | contig 26887 bp, 27 predicted proteins | sample KBSSwiS32_FD_190357 | JGI IMG/M metagenome (GOLD analysis project Ga0268264, IMG submission 190357) | Switchgrass rhizosphere microbial communities from Kellogg Biological Station, Michigan, USA - KBS Switchgrass S3-2 (SPAdes) (version 2) | ecosystem: Host-associated > Plants > Roots >...
GCCCGCTCCCAGTCGCTCACCTTCCTGGACACCTTCTGGAAGGCGACGCGGCTGGAGGCCATCTACGAGGTCGCCCAGCGGCTGGAGGCCTCCCCGCTCTCCCGCGTGTTCGTGGCCGGCTACGACGAGCTCACCCGCCTGGCGCAGGCCAAGGAGGCCCAGGACGCGGCGGCGCTGGCGGAGCGGATGGGCGGCATCGAGAACGTCCAGCGCGCGCTCAGCCGCGCCTCCTCCGCGCAGATCACCGAGCTGGAGGCGCGGGTGTCGTTTTTGGGCACGGTGGGGTCCGCGGCGCCGTTCGTGGGGCTGTTCGGGACCGTGATGGGCATCCTCTCGGCGTTCAACGAGATCGCCGAGAAGGGCAACGCCTCCCTGGCCACGGTGGCCGCGCCCATCGGCAACGCGCTGTTCGCCACCGCCGCCGGCCTGTTCGCCGCCATCCCCGCGGTGGTGGCCTACAACTCCTTCGTGGCGCGGATCCGGGTGTTCGACACCGAGATGAGCAACTTCTCCTCGGACTTCCTCAACATCGTGAAGCGGCACTTCTTCAAGTAACGAACGCCATGGCCATGGGAAGCCGCGGCGATCCGGGCCGCACCACGATGAGCGAGATCAACGTCACGCCGATGGTGGACGTGATGCTGGTGCTCCTGATCATCTTCATGGTCACCGCGCCGCTCATCCAGCAGGGCGTGAAGCTCAACCTCCCGCAGGCGAAGGCGGCGCCGGTGGAGTCGACGGAGAAGAAGCTGGTGGTCTCCGTGGACGCCAGAAAGCGCGTCTTCATCGGGGAGGCCGAGGTGCGGCTGGACCAGCTGGAGGAGAAGCTGAAGGCCAACGCCAAGGCCCAGGCGGACAAGGAGCTGTACCTCTACGCCGACCGCGCGCTCCCCTACGGGACGGTGGTGGAGGTGATGAGCGCCGCCCAGCGCGCCGGCATCACGAACCTGGGGATGATCACGGACCCGGTGGGGCCCGGGAAGCATCCAACCTCTCCAGATGGCCCCGAGTAACCCCCGCCCACCCCCCAGCGCGCTGGCGAAGAAGCCGGCCCCGGAGCTGCGGACCTTCCTGCTCTGGTCCGCCGCCGGCCACGCGGTGCTGCTGGCCGCGGTGCTGATCCTCTCCGCCTGGGCCCCCTCGCCCCGCATCGACCTGGACCAGAAGCCCATCCACGCCACGCTGGTGCGCCGCGGCCAGGCGCGCGACGCCAAGCTGCTCCCGCGCGTGGAGGAGCCGCTGCCTCCGCCGCCGCCCCCGCCGGCCGCGATGCCGCTGCCCGGCCCCAAGCCGCCGCCGGTCCCCGCCGCGCGGCCCCCGCCGAGCCAGCAGACGGACGACAGCACCCGGCGCTCGCGCCTGTTCGACGCCTTCTCCAAGACCAGCAAGAAGGCCCATGACGAGCCGCTGGAGGGCGCCGCGGACGGGGACCCGGAGGGCAACTCCGCCACCCAGGAGGGCGACCCCTACTTCGGGCTGATCGACCGCAACGTCCACCGCTACTACAACGTCTCCTCCGCCATCCCCGAGTCCCAGCGCCGGACGCTCAAGGCGCTGGTGTGGTTCAAGCTGACCGCCACCGGCGCGGTGGAGTCGGTGAAGATCCAGGCGCCCTCGGGGAACGCGCTGTTCGACAACGCGGTGCTGGCCGCGGTGAAGCGGGCCGCTCCCTTCCCGGCGCCCCCGGCGCACCTGCGCGACGAGCTGGTGGGCAAGGGCGTCACCATGGAGTTCACGCCATGAAGAACGTCGTCCTCGCGGTGGCGCTCGCCGCCGCTCCCCTCGCGCACGCCCAGCGCGTCATCTCCATCTCCGGCGCCAACTTCACGCCCGTGCCGCTGGCGGTGGCCCCGCCTTTGGCCGACGCCGCCGCGCGCGAGGACGCGCTGCAGATCGACGAGGCGCTCCTGTTCGACCTCACCGCCTGCGGCCTGTTCAAGGTGCTGGACCGCAAGAGCTTCCTGGCGGACCCCAAGGAGGGGATGGACCCGGCGACCATCAAGCTCAAGCGCTGGGCGGACGTGGGCGCGGACACGCTGGTCAAGGTGACCGTGTCGCGCGACGGCGCCAAGGTGAAGGCGGAGATGAAGACCATCACCGTGGCCACCGGGAAGGACGAGGTGACCACCACCGAGGTGCGGGATGCCAAGGACGCCCGGCGGCTCGGCCACGTCTTCGCGGACGTCATCTACTCGCTGTTCACCCACGAGCCCGGCGGCTTCCAGTCGCGCATCGCCTTCGTGAAGAAGAGCGGCTCCGGCAAGGACGTCTGGATGGCGGACTGGGACGGCCACGGCGCGTTCCCGGTGGCGCAAGGGGGCTTCAACATCCTCCCCAGCGTCACGCCCGACGGCGCCGGGGTGGCCTACACCTCCTACCGGCGCGGGCACCCGGAGCTGTTCGCCCAGCGGGCCGGCGGCGCGCCGCAGCTGCTGGTGTCGGCCGGGCAGATGGCCACCGGCGTGACGTACTCGCCGGACGGGAAGAAGATCGCCTACTCGGTGGCGAGCGGGGAGGCGGCGCAGGTCTGGCTGGCGAACGCGGACGGGTCGTCCCCGTGGCAGCTCACGGACACGCCCTACGCCATCAACACCAGCCCGACCTGGTCGCCGGACGGAAAGCGGCTGGCGTTCGTCTCCAACCGCGGCGGGTCGCCGCAGATCTACGTGATGAGCTCTTCGGGCGGCGACGCGCGCCGGCTCACCTTCCAGGGGACGTACAACCAGACCCCCGACTGGTCGCCGCGCGGGGACCTCATCGCCTTCACCGCGCGCGACGAGCGCAACGCGTTCGACCTCTTCACCGTCAACGTCGAGAACGGGAAGATCGTCCGCCTCACCCAGGACGCCGGGAACAACGAGGAGCCCGCCTTCTCGCCCAACGGGCGGATGATCGTCTTCGCCTCGACGCGCCGCGGCGCGCCGCAGCTCTACGTGATGAACGCGGACGGGCAGAACCAGCTCCCGCTGGCGATGGACCACGGGTCCTACTTCACGCCGGACTGGGGCCCGGCCTCACGCTAGGAGTGCGGCCCGGGCCGAGCATCGACTTGGCCCTCGCCTGGAGGCGCGGAGGCTGCCACGCTGTCGCCCCCGAATGCCCCCCATCACCTCCGAACTGGCGCGGCACTGGACGCTGGACCCCAGGGTCGACTTCCTCAACCACGGCTCCTTCGGCGCGTGCCCGCGGCCGGTGCTGGCGCTGCAAGGCGAGCTGCGCGAGCGGCTGGAGCGCGAGCCCTGCGTCTTCTTCCTCCACGAGCTGGAGGCGCGGCTGGACGAGGCGCGGAGCGCGGTGGCGCAGTTTTTGGGCGCGCGGCCGGAGGACATGGCCTTCGTGTCCAACGCGACGCAGGGGCTGAACGCGGTGCTGGGCTCGCTCCGGTTCCAGCCCGGCGACGAGCTTTTGGTCACCAACCACGAGTACAACGCCTCGAAGAACGCGCTGGAGTTCGCGGCCCAGCGCGACGGGGCCAAGGTGGTGGTGGTGCAGGTGCCCTTCCCCGGCACCACGCCGGAGGCGGTGGAATCAAGGGTGCTGGAGGCGGTCACGCCGCGCACCAGGCTGGCGATGCTGGACTGGATCACCAGCCCCACCGGCTTCATCCAGCCCCTGGAGTCGCTGGTGCCGAAGCTGCGCGAGCGCGGGGTGGAGACGCTGATCGACGGCGCCCACGCGCCCGGGCAGGTGCCGGTGCGGCTGGACGCCTTGGGCGCCGCCTACTTCGCGGGCAACCTGCACAAGTGGTGCTGCGCGCCCAAGGGGGCGGCGGTGCTCCACGTGCGCCGCGACCTCCGCGACCAGGTGCGGCCCACCTCCATCAGTCACGGCGCGAACTCGCCGCGCCAGGACCGGTCTCGCTTCTGGATGGAGTTCGACTGGACCGGCACCGTGGACCCCACGCCGTGGCTGTGCGCGCCGGAGGCCATCCGCTTCATGGGGACGCTGCTGCCCGGCGGCTGGCCGGCGGTGATGGCGGCCAACCGGGAGAAGGCGCTCCAGGCGCAGGGGCTGCTCTGCCGGGCGGTCGGCATCGACGCGCCGGTGCCGGCGTCGATGGTGGGGTCCATGGCGGCGGTGCCGCTGCCGGTGGGGCCGCCTCTGGCCAAGCCGCAGACCACCCTGCTGTTTCCCTGCGCGCTGCAGGACATGCTCTTCAAGGAGCACCACATCCAGGTGCCCATCGCCCCCTGGCCCGCGCCGCCCGCGCGCGTGCTCCGGGTGTCGTGCCAGCTCTACAACCGCCCGGAGCAGTACGAGCGCCTGGCGAAGCTCCTCCCGGAGCTGGTCCAGCCGGCCTAAAGCTCCGCCCGTCGCTCGGCGGTGCGAGGGTCCTGCGCGGGGGCGATGGCCATGGCCGCGTCCTGCCCGATGTCGTCCTGGCGCGGGAGCGCGCCGGTGAGCGACGAGACCAGCCACTCCATCGCCGGGAAGAAGCGGATGGCCTGGAGCGGCCAGTTCATCCACCCCACGGTGATGCAGTAGTAGCGGTTGAACGGCGCGGAGTGGTGCACCGCGTGGTGCTCGGGGGGGAGGATGAGGTGCCAGCGCTGGAGGAAGGCGATCCACGCGGGCGGCGAATCCAGGTGCGCCCACTTGTGGAACTGGTTGGTCATCAGCACCCAGAACACCAGCGCCGCCAGGAACACCGAGGTGAAGACGCCCAGCCACCCGTGGTCCAGCGGGACCAGCAGCGACAGCACCGCGCCCGGCATCGAGACCAGGCAGTTGTTCCCGTTGGTCTCCACGAAGTCGTGGCGGGTGATCGCCTTCTCGTCCACGTGGTGCTCGCGGAACGGCCGGATCAGCGTCGGACCGAAGAAGCGCGCGCCGGGCGTGCTCCAGGTGTCCCCCATCCAGTGCACCAGGCCGGAGAGCAGGTCCGCCCCGATGTAGGCGCTGCACACCGCCAGGAGCACGATCCACGGGTTGCGCGGCACGTGCTCCCACAGGCGCCACACCGCGGTCGCCATCAGCGCCACCAGGCCGCCGATGCTCCAGACCTCCAGCCTCCGGATGGCGCGTGAGTATCCGCCCGCCAGCGAGGCTGCGTCGTGCTGCTCGATTCGCGCAGGGCGCTTCATGTCAGGTCTCGTGGAAGGGCCGAGAGGGCGAAGCGTCGACCCGCTCTGTCACCGCCGTGTCATGCCCTGAGTCCCGTACGCCGGGAGGCGCCGCCCGGATGCCCCCGAAGCAGGGGACGCTCCGGTGCCTCCGGCTCGCCGGCCGGGCTTTCGCACCTCAGTCCCTCCGGCTAAGCGCGGGATTCGGCCAGGCGCTCCACCTGGACGAAGGCGTTGTAGTCGGGCTCGCCGGAGACCGGGTCGTACTTCCGGCCGACCAGCACGTTGCACTCCGGCCAGAACGCCTGCAGGTGCCCCGGGCGGCAGGGGCCGATCAGCACCACCCCGTCCATGGTCCCCAGCGCGCTCTTGAGGCGGACCGCGTCGCCGTTCCGCAGGGAGAGCCGCCGGGCGTCCTCGCTGGCGAAGAACACCGCCCGCCGGTCGCCCGCGCCGGTGATGCCGTCCTTGGTCCCGTAGGTGATGGAGTTGAACTGCTTGCCGCGGCGCGAGGTGAGGAAGAACTGCCCTTCCGGGACCTCGATCTTCGGGATGGGGACGGCGCTGAACTTCGCCCGCCCGCCGGGCATGTTGGAGAACTTCTGGTCGGCGGCCAGCCGCTCGCCGCCCCACTGGATCCAGTCGCCCTCCTTGGCGAGGCCCTCGATGCCCTTGTAGAGCGGCATCACCCGCGCCATCTCGTTGCGGACGTCCTGGGACTCGTAGAAGGCGAACAGGTCCGGGCGGGTGGGCTTGAGCGCGCGGCCGATCAGCACCGGGATCTCCCACTCCGGCTTCGCCTCGCCGATGCGGCGGCCCTCGATCTCCGGCGTGAAGCGGATCCGGCGCTCGGTGGAGGTGGAGGTGCCGCCGCCGCGCTGCTCGTAGCGGGTCTGGGCGGGGAGGACCAGCACCTCGCCCTTGTCCGACTCCGGCTCCACCAGCATCGAGGTGTTGAGGACGATGTCCTGGTGCACGCGCAGCTTCACCCGCGAGAGCGAGCGCGCCGCCTGCAACGGGTCCGGCATCGTCTCCAGGTAGTTGCCGCCCAGGCTGTAGAGCACGTCCAGCCCGGTCTCGCCGGCCTTGTCCAGCAGGTGCGCCGCCTTGAGGCCGGGCCGCGCCGGGACGGGGTAGTTCCACGCCTGGATGAGCATGGAGACGTTGACCGGGGTGATGTCCTTGGCGCCCGGCAGCTTGTCCGCGTCCACGCCGCACTCGGCGGTGCCCTGCACGCCGGAGTGGCCGCGGATGGGGACCACGCCCGTCTTCTCCCGCCCCACGTTCCCGCGGGAGAGCGCCAGGTTCACCACCGCCTTCACGTTGTCCACGCCGAAGCGGTGCTGGGTGAGCCCCATGCTGTAGACGATGACGGCGGTCCTGGCGCGGCCGTAGATCTCCGCGAACTGCTCCATCTGCGCCTGGCTCAGCCCGCTGGCGCTCTCCAGGTCCTTCCAGTCCAGCCCGCGGACCTTCGCCTCCAGGTCCTTCCAGCCGGTGGTGTGCTCGTCGATGAAGGCGCGGTCGAAGAGGTTCTTCTGGTCCATCGCCTTGAGGGTGCCGCTGATGAAGGCGATGTCGCCGCCGGGGGCGACGGGGAAGAAGTGGTCGGTGATGTGGGTGCCGAAGACGGCGCTGACGGGGACGGAGGGGACCCAGTACCGCTCCAGCGCCGGCTCCTTGAAGGGGTTGATGAGGACGACCTTGGTCCCCGCCTTCTTGGCGTAGTGGAGGTACTTCATCGTCATCGGCTGGTTGTTCGCCAGGTCGGTGCCGAAGAGGACGATGAGGTCGCTGCCGATCCAGTCCTTGAGCGAGCACGTCCCCGCGCCCCACCCGATGGTCTCCTTCAGCCCGGAGGAGGAGGCGGCGTGGCATAGGCGCGCGCAGCTGTCGACGTGCGGGGTGCCGGCGATGCGGGCCAGCTTCTGGAACGTGTAGTAGGTCTCGTTGGTGATGCCGCGGCTGGAGGCGAAGAAGCCGGTCCGGTCCGGCTCGGCGGCGGCGAGCGCGCCGGCCACCTTCTGCAGCGCCTCGTCCCAGCTGATGCGCCGGAAGCCGGCGTCGCCCTTCTTGAAGAGGAGCGGGTAGGGGACGCGGCCCTGGGCGTGGAGCTGCTCGTTGGTCTTCCCGCGGAGGGCGCCCATGTCCGCCCAGGTGTCGGCGGGCATGCCGTCCATGGTGTTGAGCTTGAGGAGCTTGAGCCGGGTCAGGCACAGGTGCGTGCCGGGGATGACGTTGTCGCGCAGCCCGTACGGGCCCAGGGAGCAACCGTCGCAGACGCCGTGCCGGAGGATGCGCCAGGCGTAGCCCAGCTGCCCCCGGTTCTCCCAGACCACGCGGAGCATCTCGCGGAAGTGGCGGGGCTTGGCGCGGACCAGGAGCCCGAAGGGGAAGTGGATGACGAAGAAGCGCCAGGCGCGCTTGAGGAAATTCATGGGGGTCTGGGGCCGCCGAGGACGCGGTCGGGGCGAGAATACACGTTGAAGGTCCCCCCGCGGACGAAGGTGCAGAGGGCGATCCCGGCGCGCTGGGCCAGGTCCACCGCGAGGGAGCTACCGGCGCCCACCGCGGCGATGGCGGGGATGCCGGCGGCGGCGGCCTTCTGGACGATCTCGAAGCTGGCCCGGCCGGAGACCACCAGGAGGGCGGGCGCCTCGCCCGGCGCGGGAGCGGGCGGGCGCGTGCCCAGGGGCGGGGCGGTGGCGACGGCGCCGCGGCGGACGAGCGCGCCGACGACCTTGTCCACCGCGTTGTGGCGGCCCACGTCCTCGGCGGCGGCGAGGAGGCGGCCCTGGAGGTCGAAGATGGCGGCGCCGTGGGTGCCGCCGGTGCGGGCGAAGGCGCGCTGCTCGGTCCGGAGGCGGTCGGGCGCGGAGGCGATCAGGCCGGCGGGGATGGGCGGGCCGTCGGGGACGCGGCCCACGCGGGAGAGGAGGTCGTCCACGCTGCGGCGGCCGCAGACGCCGCAGGCGGAGGTGGTGAGGGTGCCGCGGCGGGTGGCGTCGACCTTCTCCACCTCCAGCTGCACGCCGGGCGCGGGCGTGACCTCCACGAGGTTGCCGTAGCCCTCGTCGTCCGGGCGGCCGCAGTGGGCCACGGCGCCGAGGTCGGCGGCGGAGTGGATCAGGCCTTCGGCGAACAGGAAGCCCACCGCCAGGTCGAGATCCTCGCCGGGGGTGCGCATGGTGACGGCGATGGACTCGCCGGAGATGCGGATCTCCAGCGGCTCCTCGACGGCGACCTCGTCGCCGGTGGATTCGCGCGGGTCCGCCCCGCTCCGCCAAGCGCTCACCGTGCGAAAGGAGTGGGCCAACAGGTCCCCAGAAGGCGCGTCACGATAGCGCAGCCCGGTGCACACGACGAACCGCGGCCTGTGCCGGTGGATGCACCGACGCGGGGGCGCCGCCGGTGCAGGACCGCGGCCTCGTGTGCCTGAGGGTGGAGGGGGGCGCGCTGGCTGGCTGGGGTCTCCCCCCGGTCATGGCACGCGCCGCGGTCGCCCTCCCCTGGGACTAGGGACCTGCAGCGACGGTCACGGTATCCTGAGCCCCGGTGGACGCCACGCTGGCCATCCTCGGGGGCGGCAAGGGCAAACGCCTCGGGGGCGCCCCCAAGGGCCTGATCACCCTCAAGGGCCGGACCATCCTCGAGCTCCAGCTCGACCTGCTCCCCTCCTTCGCCGAGGGCCTCTTCGTCGCCAGCGACCCGTCCCCCTACGCCGCCCTCCTCGCCGCGCATCCGGAGGTCCGCGTGGTCCCCGACGTCATCCCCGGCAAGGGCGCCCCGGGCGGCGTCCACGCCGCGCTCGCCGCCGCCTCCTCCGAGTGGGTGGTGACGCTCGCCTGCGACATGCCCTTCGTCACCCCGAAGGTCATCCAGCTCCTGCTCTCCGAGCGCGCGCCCGACATCGACGTGGTCGCCTTCCAGGCCGCCGGTCGCTTGCAGCCGCTCTTGGCCGCCTATCGCGCCTCCATCCACGCCGCCTGGGGCCGGGCGCTGGCCACGGACCCGCCCCTGCGCCTGCTGATCGGCAAGTTCCGCGCGCGGCTGCTCCCCGAAGACCGCCTCCAGCGCGCCGATCCGAAGCTCCGCTCGCTCGAGGGGATCAACGCGCCGGCGGACCTGGCGCGTCTCGGTGCGTCACTGCCTCCGGCCGCCCCCTCGCCCGGCCCGCGCCCCTTCCGGCGCTGACGTTCGACGTCACGAGGATCGGCCGGTTCCTTGATCCCCTGGATCTCTCGCTGTTACGTTGCCCTCACGCGATGGCGAAGACGTTCGAGAAGGCCGTCACTGGCTTCAACCACAACATCAAGCACAAGGGGAAGGTCTACCACGTCCAGACCGAGGACTCTGGCGTGAACAATCCCCACATCATCACGCACCTGTTCGTGGGCGGGAACATCCTCGCGTCCAAGAAGACCTCCTACGCGGACATCCTCAACGCCGAGAACCTCGCCGAGGTGGTCCGCGAGCTGATGGAGGAGCAGCACAAGGAGATGCTGCGGAACCTCATCAACGGCGTGTACGACACCGCCGAGACCGGCGTCGCCGCCCCCAAGCACTACCAGCCGGGGCAGCTGGGCACCGAGGAGGACGCCCGCCGCGCGCGCGGCTCCACCGGCGAGCGCCCCGCCCTCCAGCAGCTCCCGCCGGAGGTGCTGGCGGCCCGCGAGCTCAAGGAGAAGCCGAGGATCAACGACGTCGGGGTGGAGACCCTCTTCGGCGAAGACCTCATCTCCGAGAAGAGCCTGGACGAGGTGATCTTGAGCTACCTGGCAGGAGACGGCGACGCGCAGTAGACGCGCCGCGCCCCGGCAAGGTACACCGCGCGCCTCACTTGCAGGGAGGCGCGATGCCAGGACCGTCCACCGCCGAGGCGCAGAGCGAGGTGCAGCGCCTCCAGCAGATCGCCTACACGCTTCGGGTCGACATCATCGAGACGCTCGCCAAGGCCGGCTCCGGCCACCCGGGCGGCTCGCTGTCGGCCATCGACGTCGTCACCTGCCTGTACTTCTCGCGGATGAAGCTGGACCCCAAGCGGCCGGACTGGCCGGAGCGGGACCGCTTCGTCCTCTCCAAGGGGCACGCCGTCCCCGCCCAGTACGTGGCGATGGCGGAGAAGGGCTACTTCCCCAAGGAGTGGCTCAAGGGCCTGCGCACCCTGGGCTCGCCGCTGCAGGGCCACCCGGTGAACCACCTGCTCCCCGGCATCGAGGCGTGCACCGGGTCGCTGGGGCAGGGCCTGTCCGTGGCGCAGGGGATGGCGTTGGCCTCCAAGCTGGACGGCGACAAGTTCCACGTCTACTGCATGATCGGTGACGGCGAGTCCCAGGAAGGGCAGATCTGGGAGGCGGCGATGAGCGCCCCCAAGTACAAGCTGGACACGCTCACCCTCATCCTCGACTACAACCACGGGCAGATCGACGGGCACACCGAAGAGGTGATGCCGCTGGAGCCGGTCGCCGACAAGTGGCGCGCCTTCAACTGGAACGTGCTCTCCATCGACGGGCACGACATCGCGGCCATCCTCGGCGCGCTGGACGCGGCCAGGTCGCACAAGGGCCGGCCCACGTTCATCATCGCCAACACCGTCAAGGGCAAGGGCGTCTCCTTCATGGAGAACCAGATCTCCTGGCACGGGACGGCGCCCAACAAGGAACAGACGGAGAAGGCGCTCGCGGAGCTGCGCGCGCACGCTCCGGGAGGGAAGGCGTGATGGCGACGATGAAAGCGACCCGCGACGCCTTCGGCGAGGCGCTCGCCAGGATGGGGGAGAAGTTCCCCAACGTGGTGGTGCTGGACGCCGACCTGGCCAAGAGCACCAAGTCCGACGCCTTCGCCAAGAAGTTCCCGTCCCGCTTCTTCGAGATGGGCATCGCCGAGGCGAACATGGTGGGCACCGCCGCCGGGCTGGCGCTGGCCGGGAAGGTGCCCTTCTGCTGCTCCTTCGCCTGCTTCATCACCGGCCGCTTCGACACCGTCCGCCTCTCCGTCGCCTACTCGAAGGCGAACGTGCGCCTGGTGGGCAGCCACGCCGGCATCGCCATCGGCGACGACGGGTACTCGCAGCAGGGCCTGGAGGACGTGGCGGCCATGCGGTCGCTACCCGGGATGGCCGTCATCCAGCCGGCGGACGACGTGGAGACCGAGGCCGCGGTGGAGTTCCTCTGCTCGCACGTGGGGCCCGCGTACCTGCGCACCACCCGGCAGAAGCTGGAGCGGGTGAACGACCCGGCCACCTACAAGTTCGAGCTGGGCAAGGCGGTGGAGCTGGTCCCCGGCGGCACGGACGCCGTCATCTTCGCCACCGGCGGCGAGGTGGCCTTCGCGGTCCAGGCGGCGCGGGCGCTCAAGGGAGAGGGCCTCTCCGTGGGCGTGGCCAACATCCACACCATCAAGCCGCTGGACGCGGCGGCGGTGGTCCGCCTCGCGCAGCAGGCGAAGGCGGTGGTGACCGCCGAGGACCACCAGATCAACGGCGGCCTGGGCTCCGCGGTGGCCGAGGCGCTCTCCGAGGCAGGGGTCGGGCGCAAGCTCCTCCGCATCGGCCTGCGGGACGCCTTCGGGGAGAGCGGCACGCCCGAGGAGCTGCTGGCCCACTTCAAGATGGACGCGGCGGGGATCACCGGCCAGGTCCGTGACTTCCTGAAGCGGTGACCGGGGCCTGACGGGGCGCGCCCGGTCGAGGATAATGGCCCCCGTGGCAGAGCAGACGGACCCCTCCCAACCCCAACCGCCCGCCGAGGGCGGCGAGGGGCAGCGCTCGATGGTGGACACCCTGGCGGAGGCCCAGGCGCTGGCCGCGCTGGACGAGATGATCGCCAAGGTGGACAGCGTGGGGGAGGCGAGCCAGGGGGCCGCCGCCGCCGGCCTCGAGGGCCAGGAGCCGCCGCGGGAGGCGTACGCGCTCACCGGCGACGTGCCGCCGATGGACGGGTGGTACGTGGCGATGAAGGACAACGCCCAGGGCCCGCTCACCGTGGACGACCTCAAGGACCGGTGGTCGCGCGGGGAGGTTGGCGCGGACACGCTCTGCTGGCGGGAGGGGATGAGCGAGTGGCGGCAGCTGTCCCGCCTGCACGCCCTCACCACCGCCATCGTCCCCCGCCCGCGCGAGGGACTGAAGGCGCTCTCCGCCAAGCCGCCCGTCCGCTCCCAGCCGTCCACCTTCGCGCCCAACGCGTCGAAGATGCTGAAGTCGCTGGCGGAGCAGGAGCGGGAGGTGCAGACGGACCGGCTGGTGGGCGCCGCGCCCGCGACTCCAGCCGCGGCGCGCCCGCCCACCGCGCCCACCACGCCGGAGGGCCCGAAGCGGGTCCAGCCGCCGTCGGTGAAGCCACCGATGTTCGGGGTGGAGCGGGACGAGGAGGAGGACGAGGACGAAGCCCCCCGGCGGGCCGCGGGCGTCAGCGGCGGCAAGCTCTTCTTCTCGCTGTTCGCCGCGTCCGTGCTCGGCGGGGTGGTGGGCGGGACCCTGGTGAAGATGACGATGCCGCCGCCCGCGCCGGTGGTCGTCCACGAGCCGGCGCCGTCCGCGCCACCGCCGGCCGCTTCGCCTCCGGCCGCCGCTGTTCAGCCCCCGGCCGCGCCACCCGCTGCGCCGCCTGCCGCGCCGGCGAAGGTGGAGGTGAAGCCGAAGCCGGCCGCTCACCCGGTGGATGCCTCGGGTGAGACGGCGCCCAAGACGCCGCCCGCGGCGAAGAAGCCGCCGCCGCCTCCTCCTCCGCCCAAGACGAAGCTGGACAAGGACTTCCAGGACGCGTTCGGCCAGTAGCAGGTCGCGCTCCGCGCAATCGCGACCCGGCGCGGGGGGGAGAGCGACCAACAGCGGCGCAAGCACCCGCGTGGGCTCGCGCTCTGCGCCAGGATGGGCGCGCCAGCAACGAAGAGGTATGCCGCTGCGCGCACAGATCGATCCAGCGCGCCACCGCGCGAGCGCGGACACTCCGCTCAGCGCGCGGGGGTGGCCGCCTGGCCCTGCTGCTGCAGCATCTTCTTCCGCCGCTCCTCGCGCTCGCGCCGCCGCTCGCCGCACTTGGAGAGCTGCTTCTCCAGCATCTCCAGCGGGATGGCCATCTCGACCTTGAAGCGGTCCCCGTCCGGCCGCACCTTGGCCAGGTCCAGCAGCTCCGCCATCTCCTTCTCGTCCTGCTCCTTTGCGCCCAGCCGCGCCACGGAGAGCGCCGCGCCGAGCGACTTGCCCAGGTCCTCCACCTGCGCGGTGTCCACGCCCTGCACGTCGGCGACGATGCCCACGTCGCTCGAGGTGTCCACGTGCACCTCGATCCGCTGGGCGATGCTGCGGAAGCGGTCCGCGAGGTCCCCCTGGTCGGCGGGGAAGATCTTGGCCAGGTCGTCGGCGGAGATGATCCCGTAGATCTCCCCGTACGTCTGGGTCTCGTTGAGGACCGGCTGCTCCACCGCGCTCCGCCCCTCCACCCGGTCGATCATCGCGCGCACCGTCTCGTCGCTGTCGCCCACCATCACCATCTGCCCGCCCCAGGTGGCCAGCGACGAGTCGGCCTGGCGGGTGACGCGGCCGCCGTCCGGCAGGTTCACCTCCGTCGCCTTCGGGTGGTAGACGGTGGCGCCGTCGCCGTAGTGGCCGCTGGTGGCGCGCTGCTTGAACAGGTCGTCCCAGCGCGCGTTGCCGAAGTGCCCGGAGATGATCACCCCGTCATCCGTGAGCGCCACCCGGTCCAGGTCCTGGAGCACGTCCACCCCGGCCTCGCGCTTGAGCTCCTCGATGGGGTTCTCCTTCGAGTCGTCCAGGATGCACTCCAGCAGCAGCTTCCCCACCGGCGAGTTGCGGATGGCGTTGGCCTCCACCACCACCGCCGACTTCCCGCTCCCCAGCGCCGCCAGCACCGGGTCGCGCGGCCTTTCGGGCCCGCGGGGCTTGTCGTCCTGGGGCTGCGGCGCCGCGGGGAGGACGCGCCGGTTCTCCATCCGCCGCCGCTCCTCCGGGTTGAGCCGCCGGGGGAAGTTCACCGACACCTCCGGCGTCACCGGGGCCGGCTCCTCGCCGTACAGCATCAGCGCCACCCCCGCCGCCAGGAGCAGGATGGCCATCCACAGGAACAGCAGCCGCTTTCGGGTCATGCGCACGTCCCGGGTAACACCCTAGAAGTCCTTTTGCTCGAATCGCCAGATGCCCAGGGTGAGCACCCCGCCGCCGAAGACCAACACCCCTGCCAGGAGCGACCACAGCGACCGCACCTGCAGCGGCTGGTTGCCCGCGATGTCCATGGCCGCCCCCGCCAGCGCGGAGATCCGCGGGAAGATCAGGGTGTAGCCGGTGAAGAGGGTCCGCCCGAAGCCCGCCTCGAACATGGGGATCAGGTCGTGCCGGAACCCGGCCACGATGCCGCTGATGAACACCCCGAAGCCGACGGCGGCGGACACGGACGCCGAGCGCGCGTAGAGCGCCGCGGTGAGCATGGCCGCGTACACCGCCGCGAAGCTGACGGTGGAGAGCAACCCGGCGACCAGCAGCCGCCAGTTCCACAGCCCGGTCTTCACGCCGAGGAGGACGGCCAGCCCGCCGGAGCCGTAGAGCGCCGCCGCCAGCGAGAGCGCCAGCACGCCCAGGAAGGTCCCGGCCAGCAGCTGCCAGCGGCGAACGGGGAGCGCCAACAGGTGCTCGATGCGGCCGGGCGACAGCAGCGTGGGCGCGAAGTCCGCGCAGGCGACGATGCCGAACACCGACCCGCCGTAGAACGTCACCGCCGCCACCGCGAAGAACACCGGCCGCAGCGCCACGTCCACCGACTGGATGGGGTTCTTGGCCAGCTTGCCGAACAGCCGGGTGGCGGCGAGCGCGCCGTCCACCACCTCCATCCGGAGCGACAGGCTGAGCGTCACCAGCACCGCGGTGATGGCGATGGCCAGGCCCAGGAACCACTTGCGCTTGGTGGCCTCGCGGATGAGGTCCGCGGCCACCGCCAGCATCGTCCTCACCTCAGGCCGCCTCCTCCCGCACCTCGGGTGGAGCGGCCGCCGCGCCGCGCACCGCCTCCTGGAGCACCTCCTCCAGGTCCTTCTCCTCCCGCGCCACCTCCACCAGCAGCGCGCCCGACCGGCGGGCCCGGTCCAGCGCCTCGTTCAGCTTCTCCGGCGTGTCCGCCTGGCACCGCCAGGCGCCCGCGGGTCCCTCGGGGCCGGAGGCGAAGCCCGCCGCGGACAGCGCCTGAGCGTCGCACCCCGGCGCGAAGCTCACCCGGTAGTGGGAGCTGGACTGGCAGAGGTCCTCCAGCTTCCCCTCCCGGAGCACCCGCCCGTGGGAGAGGATGCCGACGCGGCCGCACACCCGCTCCGTCTCCGCCAGCAGGTGCGAGTTGAGGAACAGCGTCGCCCCGCGGGACAGCTCGTCCATCAGGAGCTTCCGGACCTCCATCCGCCCCAGGGGGTCGATGCCGTCGGTCGGCTCGTCCAGCACCAGCAGGTCCGGGGAGCCGATCAGCGCGGCGGCCAGCCCCAGCCGCTGCCGCATCCCCTTGGAGAACCCGCCGATCTTCCGCTGCGCGTCGTCCGCCAGGCCCACCCGCGCCAGCAGGTCCAGCAGCGACCGCGGCGAATGGGCCGCACCCTTGAGCCGGGCCACGCTGGCCAGGAACGCGGGCGGCGTCCACGCCTGCGGGAGGTGGAGGCGCTCCGGCAGGTACCCGACGCGCCGGCGCACCTCCACCGCCTCCGGGTCACCTCCCAGGAGCTTCACCTCGCCGGAGGTGGGCCGGGCGATGCCGAGGAGGATCTTGATGAAGGTGGTCTTCCCGGCGCCGTTGGGGCCGATCAGGCCGAACGCCTCGCCGCGCGCGACGGCGAGGTCCAGCCCGGCGAGGGCGCGCTGCCGCGGGCCGAACAGCCCGCCGTACGTCTTGTGCAGGCCTTGAGCCTCGATGGCGAGCGGCGCGCCCATGTCCCAGCCGTACCTACGGCCCTACTTGCGGCCCGATTTCTTCTTCGGCGGGGGCGGCGGGGCCTTCCCCTTGGCCGGGACCGTGGCGCCCTTGGAGCCGCCCTTGGCGTCCGCCAACTGGGCGGCCTTGGACTCCACCTCCGGCGTGAGGAGGATCTCGATCCGCCGGTTGCGGGCGCGGCCCTCGTGCGTGGAGTTGGTGGAGATGGGGTGGAACTCGCCGTAGCCGGCGGCCACCAGCCGCTTGCCGGGCACCTTCGCCTTCTCCGCCAAGAAGCGCGTCACGTTGACCGCGCGCGCGGCGGACAGCTCCCAGTTGGTGGGGAACCTGGCCTGCAGCTCCTTGTCCGCGATGGGGCTGTCGTCGGTGTGGCCGGAGACCTGGATGGCCTTGCCCTCCACCTTCGCCAGCACCCCGCCGATCTTCATCAGCACCTCGCCGCCGTGGTCGGTGACCTCCGCCTTGCCGGAGTCGAAGAGGATCTTGTCCACCATGTCCACCTGGAGCCGCTCGCCGTTCTGGGAGAGGCGGATCTCGCCCTTGTCGATCTCCGACTTCATCTGCTCGTTGAGCGAGTCGTAGGTGGCCTTGAGCTTGGCCAGCTCCTCGTCCTTGGCCTGCACCTGCGCGCTGAGGGTGCCCTTCTCCGTCTCCAGCCCCTTCACCTTCTCCTCGAGGTCCTTGTTGGCGGCCTCCAGGTCGTGGAGCTTGCCCCCCGCCTCCTCGCTGGCCTTGAGGGCCGCGGCCTTCTGCTCGTTGGCCGCCTGGAACATCCCGAAGCCGAAATAGCCCGCCGCGCCGGTGATCCCCAGCACCAGCACCAGCAGCACCCAGGGGAGGGCGGAGCCCCCGCGCTTGCCCTGGTGGCTTCCCGTGGTCCGCGGCTCGTTGCCGTACTCGTCGTCGTACTGGGCCATGCGGTGTCCTCCGCTTCTGCGAGTGGAGCCCGTCTTCTGCGTCCTGCGGCCGGCATTCTACCGGCAAAGCCCGGCCGTCCAGCGGTTTGAGGCCGCGGAGCGCCTGGTCGTCTGCTCGCCGTCTGACGCCGCCGTGGCATGATCCCTGGCGCGAATGGACGGCGGCCCGGCGCAGCCCATGATTCAGCTCTTCCACGTCTACAAGGCGTACCCGGGAGATCCGCCCTCGCTCTCGGACATCAACCTCACCATCGGCAAGGGCGAGTTCGTCTTCCTCACCGGGCCCTCCGGCGCGGGGAAGACCACGCTGCTCAAGCTGATCATGTGCGCGGAGAAGGCGACCCGCGGGCAGATCCTGGTGGGCGGGCGGAACATCGCGCGCATCCGCGAGTCGGCGGTGCCCTACCTGCGGCGCAACGTGGGGGTGGTGTTCCAGGACTTCAAGCTGCTCCCGCACCGCACGGTGGCGGACAACGTGGCCTTCACCCTGGACGTGCTGGGCGTCCCGCGCGCCGAGTGCCGGGAGCGGGTGATGCGGATGCTCAAGCAGGTGGGCCTGGACCACAAGGCGTCCTCGCTCCCGCTGCGGCTGTCCGGCGGCGAGCAGCAGCGGGTGGTGATCGCCCGCGCGCTGGTGAACGACCCCACCATCCTCCTCGCGGACGAGCCCACCGGGAATCTCGACCCCGCGCTGACGTTGGAGATCATGGACCTGCTCAACGACGTGAACGTCCGGGGCGCCACCGTGGTGGTGGCCACCCACGACGCCACGCTGCTGGAGCGCCTCGGCCACCGCACCCTCCGGCTGGAGCGCGGGCGCGTCGTCTCCGACGAGGACGGCATCAAGGCGGCGCGCAGGATGGCGGCGGGATGAGCGTTCTGGCCAAGGGGACGTACTTCTGGCGCTCCGCCGCGCAGGGCGTGCGCCACGCGCCCTTCGTCCACTTCATCGCCGTGGTCACCATCGCCATCGCGCTGTTCACCGCCGGGATGGCGCGCGGGCTGTGGCAGCTTCTGGACTCGCTGATCGCCACCCTGGGCGGCCAGGTGGAGCTCACCGTCTACCTGGACCAGGCGGCGGCGGGCTGGCGCGCCGAGGAGGTGGCGCAGGCGCTCCGCTCCCAGTCCGGCCTGGACGCCCACGTCGTCCCGCCCGAGGAGGCGATGGCGCGGCTGAAGCTGCAGCTGGGCGAGTTGGGCTCGGCGCTGGACGGGCTGCCGGAGAACCCGCTCCCGCGCACGGTGGAGCTCACCATCCCCGCCGGGCAGCGCACCCCGGAGCAGATGAAGGCGCTGGCGGAGCAGGCGCGCGCGCTCCCCGGCGTCACCGCGGTGGACTACGGAGAAGAGGCGGTGCAGCGGCTCTCCTCCATCGCCTCCGCCGCGCGCGCCGGCGGGCTCCTGGCGTCGCTGGTGGTGGCCATCGCCACCATCGTCATCGTCTCCGCCACCCTCCAGCTGGCCATCTACTCGCGGCGCGAGGAGATCGAGATCCAGAAGCTGGTGGGCGCCACCGACCGCTTCGTGAAGGCGCCGTTCTTGATCGAAGGCGTGCTGCAGGGGCTCCTGGGCGCGCTCTGCGCCGCCGGCGGGCTGTGGGCGTTCGCCGCCTTCGCCGGCCCGCCTTTGCAGTCGCTGTTCTCCTTCCTCCTGGGGCCGCACGGCGGGCCCCAGCTGGTCACCGCCGGGCTGGTGGCGGAGCTGTTCGGCGCCGGCGCGGCGCTGGGGCTGTGCGGGAGCTTCGTCGCCGTGGGCCGGTTCCTCCGGGTATGAGCGCGCTGGTCGCGCTGTGGCTGATGGCCGCTTCGCCCGCGCCGGCGGCCCCCGCGCGCGAGGAGCGCACCGACGTGCAGCGGAAGCTGGAGCGGGAGAAGGCCGCCCTGCTGCTCATCCGCAGCGAGAAGGTCTCCGCGCTGGACGTGCTGGACCTGGTGGAGCGGATGGAGCGGCGCGCGTCGCTGCAGATCAAGCAGCTGCAGAGCGACCTCGCGCTGCTGCGCAACCGGCTCCAGCTCGCCGAACGGCAGGAGGCGGTGGCCAACCTCGCGCTCCAGGAGCAGCTCCAGCGGCTCTCCCCGCGCCTTCTGGTGATGTACCGCACCTCGCGCCGGAACCCGCTGGAGGTGCTGCTCTCCGCCAGCGACTTCGCGCAGCTGGTGTGGCGCGGGCGGGCGCTCACCGCGCTGGTGCAGAGCGACCTCCACCTGCTCCAGGACGTGCAGCGGGTGCGCCGCTTCCAGGAGATGAGCCACTGGGAGCTGGACACCATCCGCGGCGAGATGGCGGCCAGGCTCCAGTGGGCCAAGGCGCGGGAGGAGCGCGCGCGCAAGCAGCGCCAGGACATGGAGGACCTCCTCTCCCTGCTCCAGGCGGAGGCGGTGCAGTCCGGCCGGGTGGTGAAGGACCTGGAGTCGGCGGACCGCGAGCTGGGGACGATGATCTCCGAGATGGAGGCCGCCCCCGCCGAGTCCGGCTTCGGCGCGCTCAAGGGCCGGCTGTCGTGGCCGGTGGTCGGCCGGGTGGAGCTGGGCTTCGGGAAGGTGGAGAACCCGCGCTTCCACACGGTGACGGTGCAGAAGGGCGTGGACCTGCGCGCGCCCTCGGGCGTGCCGGTGCGGGCGGTGGCGGACGGGAAGGTGGTCTTCGCCGGCTGGTTGAAGGGCTACGGCAACGTGGTGATCGTCGACCACGGGGACGGGTACCACACCGTGGCCGCGCACCTGGGCGAGCTGGAGCGCAAGGTGGGCGAGGAGGTACACGGGGGGGACGCGCTCGGACCGCTGGGCGACACGGGGTCGCTCAAGGGCCCGTACGTGTACTTCGAGCTCCGCCACCACGGCGTGGCGGTGGACCCGCAGGTGTGGTTGACGCACTGACGAAGACGATGGCCATCGACCTCCTCTCCACCGCCCAGGGCGCGCTCCGCCAGTACCTGAAGGCCCGGGGCGCGATCACCGAGCTGGTGACCGCCGGCGGCGAGGAGGTCCACCACTACGTCGTGCGCGGGAAGGGGCGCGGCGGGCCGGCGCTGCTGGTGCACGGCCTGGGCGGGTCCGCCAACGGCTACTACCGGCTGCTCTTCTCGCTGTCGCGGCGGTTCTCCTCGGTGCACGCGGTGGACCTGCCGGGCCACGGCTTCTCGCCCCAGGCGCGCGGCGGGCCGCTCCCGCTGGACGGCCAGCTGGAGGTGCTGGAGCACTACGCGTCCACCGTGGTGCGCGACCCCGCGCTGGTGGTGGGCAACTCGCTGGGCGGGGCGATGTCGCTGCGGCTGGCCGGGCGGCGGCCGTCGTTCGTGCGCGCGCTGGCGCTGGTGTGCCCGGCGGGCGCGCGGATGACGCCCGAGGGGTTCGAGGAGGTCCGCAAGGCGCTCCTGGTGAAGACCACCCGCGACGCGGCCGCCCTGACCATGCGGCTGTTCCACCGCCTCCCGGTGGGCTGGCTGCTGTTCTCTTCCGAGCTGAAGAAGATGTACGGCACCCCCGCGGTCCGGAAGGTGTTCTCGGAGACCACGTCCGACATGCACCTGGCCCCGGAGGAGCTGGGGGTGCTCCGGATGCCCATCCTGCTGCTCTGGGGTGAAAGTGACCGCCTGCTCCCGGCGGACGGCCTGGACTACTTCCGCGCGCACCTCCCGCCGCACGCCCAGGTCGAGCTGGTGAAGGGATTCGGGCACGTTCCGCAAGTCGAACGGCCCATCCAGGTCACCCGCCGCCTGATCCGGTTCGCGGACGAGGCCGGCCTGTAGGCCCGTGGCGCACCACGCCATGGGTGAACGGGCCATCCCCCGAGGCGCGGGCGGCGATCTCCTCTTAGAATTGATCCCATGCGCACGACTACAGCCCTCGTCCTCCTCTGGTCCGTCCCCGTCTGGGCGGCCGGCGCGGGGGCGGCGGGGGCCGCGCCGGGCAGCGCCGAGGGCACGTACAAGCAGCTCGAGCTGTTCGCGCGGGTGCTGTCCTACGTGGAGAACAACTACGTCGAGCCGGTGGACGACCAGCAGCTGATGTACGGCGCCATCAAGGGGATGCTGGACACGCTGGACCCCCACACCGTCTTCATGCCTCCGGACGTGTTCAAGGAGATGAAGATCGACACCTCGGGCGAGTTCGGCGGCCTGGGCATCGAGATCGCCAAGAAGAACGACGTCATCACCGTGGTGGCGCCCATCGACGACACGCCGGCGGCGCGCGCGGGGGTGCGGCCGGGCGACCAGATCCTGAAGATCGACGACGAGGTCACCAAGGGGATGGACCTTAGCCAGGCCATCGCCAAGATGCGCGGGCCGGCGGGCAAGAAGGTGCTGCTCACCATCATGCGCGACGGGTTCAACGCGCCCCGCGACATCGCCATCATCCGCGACCACATCCGGATCGTCTCGGTGGAGGGCGCGCTCTACGGCGGCATCGCCCACATCAAGGTGAAGAACTTCCAGGAGCGGACGGACGCGTACCTGCGCAAGGAGCTGGACCGGCTGCGCGCGCTCAACGGCGGGCGCGAGCTGCGCGGGCTGGTGCTGGACCTGCGCAACAACCCGGGCGGGCTCCTGGACCAGGCGGTGGCGATCTCCGACCGCTTTCTCCCCGGCGGCCTGCCCATCGTCACCACCCGCGGGCGCAACGGGCGCAACACCACCGAGGAGCGGAGCAAGGACCGCGACACCGAGAAGGGCTACCCGATGGTGGTGCTGGTGAACTCGGGCAGCGCCTCCGCGTCGGAGATCGTGGCCGGCGCGCTGCAGGACCACGGGCGCGGCGTCATCATGGGCACCCCCACCTTCGGCAAGGGGTCGGTGCAGACGGTGATCGAGCTGGAGGACGGCTCCGGGCTCAAGCTCACCATCGCCCGCTACTACACGCCCAAGGGCCGCTCCATCCAGGAGCGCGGCATCACCCCGGACTTCCTGGTGACCGACGACGCCTCCGAGGCGCGCGCCTCCGCCGAACAGATCCGCGAGCGCGACCTCAAGGGGCACTTCAAGGCGGAGGGCGCGGCCGAGGCGCTGGACGCCGCCACGCACCGGCTGCCGGCCAACCTCAAGGACTGGGACGTCACCGGCAAGCTCACCGACTACCAGCTCAAGATCGCGCTCAACTACCTCAACAGCATGGCGCCCTCCTTCAACCCCAACGCCGGGCAGGCCCGCGCGGCCAGCGTGAACCGGTGAAGGTGACTCCCGTGAAGACGACCAAGACACTGCTGGCGATCGCCGCCCTGTCGCTCGGCGCCTCCGCGTTCGCCCAGCGCGGTCCCCAGCCCGCCCCCGCCGCTGCCCAGCGGGTGACGGTGATGGACCTGGAGGGCGACCTCATCGAGGGGACGGGGGACCGGCCGGACGTGGAGCCGGTCACCGCCGCGCACCGCGCCCGGCACGAGTCGCTGATCCGCGTCCGCCAGGACTTCCGCGCCGAAGCGATGCAGTCGGCCAGCGCGCTGTAGTCTTTCGTCAGAACCTGGCCGCCACGCCCGCGATGGGCGAGCCGCGCGCGGCGCCGATGAACGGCGTCCACTCCACCCTCGCGGGGCCCTCCGCGGGCGGGGGCGGCCGGTCCCAGGCCGTCGCGGCCCCGTCCAGGGCGATGCACGCGCCCGGCCCCAACACGGCGAACCCCACCAGCGAAACGATCGGGGCGGCGTTGTGGAGCATCAGGTCGAAGAGGGCGCCCAACAACGCGGCCGTGATCGGGAACGTCAGTCGCCGGCCGAAGGAGAGGAGGGCTTCCCAGGGGTGGTCGTGCCGGAAGTGGATGGCGGGCGCCCCCAGGAGGAAGACGCCCACGCCCGCCAGGATCAGCGGGAAGCCGGCGTTCCCGGACGGGGAGAAGGGGGTGGTCTGCTGGATGACCACGCCCCCCGTCGCGAAGCCCAGGGCCACACCGTCCGCGATCAGCGTCTGCCAGCCGTACCAGACCGGCTCCGTGACCGGGGACGCGAACGGCCGCGGAGGCTCGGGCGGGGGCGGTGGAGCGGAGAGTTGGGCGAGGAGGAGGTGGGCCGTGAGGAGCAGCATGGCGAGGCCCCAGTATGAGTCAGAAGATGGCGGCGAGGCCCGCGACGGGAGCGCCGCGCACCTCGCCTGCGAAGGGCGCCCAGCGCATCGGCGCCGAGGCCGTGGATTCCACGGAGGCCTGCCCCGGTGGCGGCTCCCAGCTCAGGCCCAGGATGTCGACGAAGATGGCCGTGAGGACCCCCACCCCGAAGCCCGGGGCGATCACGCCGGGCTGCTGGGTCATGACCGCCAGGAGCCCTCCGGCCACCAGCCCTCCCAGCGGGAACCCCACCCGCATCGCGACGTCGAGCAGCGCCACCCGCGGCCGCTCTCGCGCCAGGTGGAGGCTGGGCGCGCCGAAGAGGTAGAGGACCACGCCACCGGTCACCAGCAACGCGGTGGCGGCTTCCCGGCCGGGCTGGCTCTGGGTCCACAGGACGCCGCTGATCAGGCCCGCCGCGGTGGCGTCGGCGAGGAACGGCTGCCATCCGTACCAGGTGGGCGCGGCCGGATCCGGCTGGTCCACGGAGGAGAGGTTCGCCGGGGCGCGGGCCTCGAAGGCCGGGGAGGCCGCGAGCAGTTGGAGGACGAGGACGGCGGCGGACATGCGGAAACGCTCCCTCGCGCGGTCAGAACGCTCCGGCCACCCCGGCCATCGGCGCGCCGCGCACCGCGCTGGCGAACGGCGTCCACTGGAAGAACGGGCGCGCCGGCCTGGCCCTCCGCGGAGGTTCCCAGGCCAGGGCGAAGGCGTCCACCCCCACCGCGATGATGGCGCCGGCGGCGAGGCCGAAGGGGGAGTTGTTGAGCTGGGACCACCCGGAGCCGAGGGCGCCGCTCACCAGGGCGACGAGGAGCGTGGCCGGCGGGATCACCACGCGCAGGCCGATGTCGATCAGCCCCGACGTCCAGCGCTCGTGCCGGAAGTGCATCATGGGGGCCCCGAAGAAGTAGATGAGCACCCCGCCCGCGCCCAGCACCGGCGCGGCCGGGTTGTTGCTCAAGTACAGCCCGAATGTGCCGGCGGCGCACGCCGTCGCCAGGCCGTCCATGAGGAGGGTCTCCCCGCCGTACCAGCCCCGGTCGTCATCCTGCCTGGCCGCCTCGGCCGCCGCCGCGGCCTCTTCGGGGGTGAGGACGATGGTGGAGGAAGAGGCGGGGGCTGCGGCCAGCGCCAGGTGCGCGGCGAGGATCGAGGCGATCATGCCCCAGAGGGTTCCACGCGCCGGCTCCGGCCCGAATACCACTTTGGGCGTACGAGGCGCGTCGCTCATCTGGCGCGCCCGCCCATCGCGGGGTTGAATCGGCGCCGTGGTCACCCTCGTCCTCGCCCTCCTCTGCGCCGCGCCCGCCGATGCCCCGGCGCTGGCCCCGGTGGCGGTGGGCGCCGACGCGCCGGGAAAGGCCGCCGCCAACCAGCTCCAGTCGCTCGCGGCGGCGGCGATCGCCCGCAGCCGCTTCACCCCCGCGGACCTGGTGGACGCGCTGGACCCGGAGCGGGCCGCGGCCCGGGCCAAGAGCCGCGCCGGCGCCGAGGCCTCGCTGGCGGACGCCGAGAAGGCCTACAACGACCTCGACACCCAGCTCGCCGCGAAGCAGGCGGACGCCGCCGCGAAGGGGTTCCTCCAGGCGGACCTCTCGCAGGCATGGTCCGCCTACGTGCGCGCCCGCGTGCTCAAGGCGGCGTGCCTGGCCGCCAACGGGCAGGCGAAGCCGGCGCGCACGGAGCTGGAGCGGCTGCTCGCCGTCGCGCCCGACACCGAGCTCCCCGCCGCGCAGTTCGCGCCCGACATGCTGTCCTTCGCCCGCCGCGTGCGCGCCGCGAGCCGGGCCGAGTCGAAGCTGGAGGTGAAGTCCTCACCGGACGGCGCCGAGGTCTGGGTGGACGGGAAGCGGCGCGGCGTGGCGCCCCTCACCGTCCGCGGCCTCAGCTCGGGGGAGCACCAGCTCACCCTGCGGCTCCCCGGGTACGCCGTCTTCCAGCAGGCCGCGTCCGGCTCCGCCTCCGCCACCCTCGAGCCCGCGTCGCGCCAGTCCACCTGGACCGCGCTGGAGCGGACCGCCTCCAACCGCGCCGCCCTCGCCAAGGCGGCCGGCGCGCTGGCGTCGTCCGCGGGCGCCGCGCAGGTGCTGCTGGTGGTCGCCTCCCGAGGGGACCGCGCGGACTCGCTGTCGCTGGAGGTGGTCCGGGCGGACGCCGTCGGCGGCCGGACCCGCGCCACCGCCAAGAGCTCCGCCCCCGTCGAGGGCCTGGGCGCCGCCGCCAGCATCCTGCTCGACCGCGCGCTGGGGCCGGACCAGGCGCCGCAGCTGGTGCCGGCGGACCACCCTGGCCCGGAGACCGCCGCCGGAGCGCCCGCCGCCTCCAAGCCGGCCGGCGAGCCCTTCCTCTGGACCCAGACGCACACCGGCGTGACCTTGATGGCGGGCGGGGCGGTGCTGGCGGGGACCGGCGGCTTCTTCGGCTACCAGGCGCTGGTGAAGCGGGACCAGCTCCGCTTCACCCCGCAGACGGACCCGGCGTCGCAGCAGCTCATCGCTCGCGGGCAGCTCTACGCGCTGCTGGCGGACGTGCTGATCACCTCGGCGCTGGCGGCCGGGGCCGCGGGCGGCTATTTCGCCTTCCTCGCGCCGGGCCGGGGGCCGGAGGCGCGGTGAGGAGGCGCCCGGTGCGCTCGCTGCAGGTCGTCGCCGTCGCGTCCGCCGCGGGCCTCGCCCTCGCATGCTCGCTGTTCCTCCACTTCGATCCGGAGGGCCAGCCGTGCGACGGGTACGGCGAGTGCCTGCGCGGGTACGCCTGCGTCGACGGCGGCTGCCACCTGGCGCAGGACGCGTGCGGCGGCTGCTCCGCGGGCCAGCGCTGCCGCGGCACCGGCTGCGTGGAGGACACCTGCCTCAACCGCCTCTGCCCGGTGGGCGAGGCGTGCCTGGTGGACAGCCAGGGCACCCGTTGCCGGGCGGTGGCGCCGCCGGACCTGATGCACGCCTGCGCCGCCGACGGCGACTGCGAGGCCGGCCGGCTGTGCCTGGTGGGCTCCGTCCCCAGCGCCTCCGGCGCGCCGCGCACCGGCGTCTGCGTCGAGACGTGCGGGCCGGCCGGCGCCTGCGCCACCGCCGGCGCCACCTGCCGCACGTTCCTCTTCGGCGCCGACGGCGGCTCGCAGGACCTCTGCGTCCCGCCGGGCGCGGTGCTGGGGTGCCAGACCGACAGCCCGTGCGGCTCGGAGGGCTTCGTTTGCTCGGTGTTCGGCCACCCGTCGCTGCAGCCCATTGGCCTGTGCGACGCGCCGCTGCCCGGCGGCGCCGGCGTGGGCGCCTCCTGCGCGAGCGCGCCCGGCGCGGCGCCCCTCTGCGCCTCCGGCCTCTGCGCCCCCGCGCCCGCCGGCGCCTGCGGCGAGCTGTGCGTGGGCCCCTGCCCGGGCGGCGCGCAGTGCGGCCTGGCGGAGCTGGAGGTGCCGCCCGGTGGACCGGCGCGCCACGTGCCGGTGTGCCTCCAGGCCCGCTCGCACTGCGCGGATTGCTCGGCCAGCCGCTCGGCGTGCGCCGCCGACGCCCCGCACTGCACCTATTACGGCACGCGGCAGGTCTGCCTCTCCGCCTGCGCCGGGCCCGACGCCGGGGCCCCTCCGGACTGTCCCGTGGGCACCACCTGCGAGGTGCTCGCGGAGGGCCCGCGCTGCGTCCCCATCTCCGGCGCCTGCCCGTAGCCGCAAGCCCGGCCACCGCCTCCGCTCGCCCGCAGGGCGGCCGGGCGCCGGCCAAAAATTCGCGGAGTGCTACAGGCCCGTCGCACCATGCGGGTTCCCGCCGCGGCCCGCCGGCCGCGGTCGCCTTGGCACCGCTCGTGCTCTGGCCCTGGGTGGAGGAGCGCACATGACGCGAGTCGGAGTGCTGATGGGTGGCTGGGGCGAAGAGCGGGACATCTCGATCAAGAGCGGCGAGGGCATCGCGCTCGCGCTGGAGTCTCGCGGCCACCAGGTGACGCGGATCCTGGCC
>Ga0268264_10001089_pt1 | contig 26866 bp, 19 predicted proteins | sample KBSSwiS32_FD_190357 | JGI IMG/M metagenome (GOLD analysis project Ga0268264, IMG submission 190357) | Switchgrass rhizosphere microbial communities from Kellogg Biological Station, Michigan, USA - KBS Switchgrass S3-2 (SPAdes) (version 2) | ecosystem: Host-associated > Plants > Roots >...
CGAACTTCACACCGCCGGGATGACGGAACTGGTAGACGTAGCGGACTCAAAATCCGCCGGTAGCAATACCGTGGGGGTTCGATTCCCCCTCCCGGCACCAATAAGCTCAACATCTTAACTTTTCGACCTTGGCTGCAGGGTCGACTCGTGGGACATTTTCATCGGGCCGACGAGCGAAACGTGAAGCGCAATCTCCAATGGAGGAAGGAGAATGCCGCGGTCGTAACGCTCGATAAGCTAACGCCACAGACAATCGCAGGCTGCCGATCGCAGCTCCTCGCTCGCCGAGTCGGCGTGGCGAGCGTGCGACGTGTGTGCCGGCGGCGCCAAAGTCATGCTCGTTACGCTTGCCGAGCATGCGCTGTGGCGTGAAGGACAGCTGATCGATCCGATATCCCTCGCGCGCGTAGCTCACTCGCGCGCCGAGGCGGATAATTTCGTCGATGGCCTGGGCGACCAAGCTGGTGGGCAGAGGTACCGAACTCGGGGAGCTCCGGCGCGAGCTTCAGCGGGCCCGCGCCGCAGAGTTCCGCATCGTTCTGTTGCTTTCGGACGCCGGCATCGGGAAGACACGTCTCGCACGCGAGTTTCTCGCGCGCAGCCGGGCCGGGGTCGTCGGCCTCGCCGCGCGCGCGCATCCGCTGGGGGAGATGACGTCGTTCGGGGTGTGGTCGGAAGCGCTCGAAAGTCACCTTCGCGGGCTGCCGCCGAACGAGATCACCGAGCTCTGTGGCGGCTTCCTCGACGACCTGGCGGCTCTGCTCCACAGCGTCGCCGCCGTTCATGGATCCACAGAACGCGAGCCGTCGCGGCTGCGCGTGCTCGAGGGCTTCGCGGTCGTGCTCTCGAACCTCGCACGTCGCGCGCCCGTCGTTGTCTTCATGGATGACGCGCATTTGGCCGACGTTTCGTCGTGGGAGGCTCTTGGCTATCTCGCCAGCACGATAGGCGCTGCCCGCGTCCTCGTCCTCGCAGCGGCGAGGCCGGCCGAGCTCGCCGAAAACCCGGCCGCGGTGCAGATGTTGCTCCAGCTCGAGCAGGATGGAGCGTTGCGGCGACTGGAGTTGCCACCTCTGGATCCGATGGCGCTTACCGAGCTCGCCGGAGCGACCCTCAACGACCTACCTTCGTCGGCGCTCGTCGAATGGCTTGCGGAGCGATCCCGTGGCAATTCTCTCTTCGCCCTGAGTCTGCTCCAAGCGCTCCTCGACGAGGGCGCCGATCTGTCGGCGCCGGCTCTGCGCTCCCTCCCCGAAGCGCTCACCGAGCACGTGGCCGTTAGGATCCGGAATCTCGACGAACCCGCGATCGCAACCCTCGAGTCGCTCGCCGCCATTGGACGCCGAGTCGACTTCCGTGACCTCGTCGCGCTAATCGGCCTGCCCGCGGATCGGCTGGCCCTGATCCTCGAGCGGCTCGTTCGCTCGCGACTCGTTTCGGAGCAGGAACATGGCCACGAGCTCACGTACGAGCTTGCGCATCCACTGATCCAGGAGGCGATCTATGAGCGTATTGGCGCCGCAAGGCGGCGCGGCTTGCACCGGGTCATCGGCCGGACGCTACTGGGGGCAGACCGGCTCGGAGAAGCCGCCGCGCACTTCGCCCGCTCAGCGGACGTGGGGGACGACGAGGCGATAGCTGCGCTTCGCGACGCGGTCCGCCAGGCCGAGGACCGCGGGGCTTACCGCGAGGCGCTCACGATCCTCGACGCGCTCGTCGAGCTGGTTCCCGCCGGCGACGAGCGCTGGCTCGACGTCCTCAAGGCACTCCACTGGGAAGCGGAGTGGGTCGTCGACCACCGGGCGGATGCCCACGCGCTGCTCGGCATCAAGGCGATGCACGCGATCGACGCCGTGCTACAGGCCTCGATGGATCCGGCACCGCGCGCGACGGTCAAGTTCCGGCTCGCTAACTTCCTCGGTTGGGGAACCGGCGAGCTCGACGAGGCGGAGCGCGCGTGCGCCGAGGCAAGATCGCTTTTCGACCAAGCCGGCGATCGGCGGAGCGCGCTACTCGTCGAGAACGAGCTGGCCTGGCTCGCCGGGCTGCGCGGCGACTTCCCGGCGATGCGCGCGACGGCCCAGCGTGTCGTCGAGACCGCAGAGACGCTCGATCACCGCTTCGCGGTGATCCAGGGACTCACCGCAATGGCACAAGCCTCGTTCTTCCGGGGCCGGTTCGCAGAGGCGGAGCCCGAACACCGTCGGGCTCTCGCGATCGCGCGGCAAGAGGGGAAGAGCTACCGCGCTGTCATCAACCTCACCACGCTCGCGTGCTCGCTCGCAGCCGAGGGACGCGTCGAGGAGGCTCTCGGCCTCGTGGGCGAGGCGAAGACGGAAAGTCCTGCGTGGAGAGAAAGCCTGCTTCCAGAATGGGAGGCGATCGTGCACTGGTTCGCCGGTGACTTCCGCACAGCCCTCGCCAGCGCCCAGGAGGCGGCGGCGCGGCGCGTCGGCGAGCTCGGCAAGCGGCGCGCGCTCGGTTCGGCGTTTGCCGCGCTCTCGGCTGTCGAGATGGGGCAGGCCGCACAGGCGCACCGTTATCTGATGCAAATTCGAAGGGCGCTCGATGGACGTGACTTCGTGTGCGCCGGCCATGTGGCCGGCCATGCGGAAGGCCTCGTCGCTTGGCAGGAAAACAGGTCGCGAGAAGCGCTCGCTGACCTTCGGGCGACCGTCAACCGGGCGCTCGGTGTTGGCGCGCAGCCCTTCGCAGCCATCGCCTTGGTCGATCTCGCCGAACTGGCCGCCGAGGAAAGCGAGGTCGAGCTCGCAGCGGAGGCGGCGGCGCAGCTTGAGCAGATCGCGCGGCGCATCGACCGCGCGCTCTACGGTGGGCTGGCGGCCCTCGCGACCGGGTGGTCCGGGGACGCCAGCGCCGCCAAGCGGGCGGTCGAGCTCCTGTCAAGCACGGGCTGCTGCGCGTTCCAGGCCCGTGCGCTCGACCTGTACGGTTGGTCGCTCGCTGACGATGACCGCCTCAATGCACTCCAGCAGGCGGCTTTCGCATTGGACGCTTGCGGCGCGCTCTGGCGACGCGATCGGACGCACCAGCGACTCCGCAGTCTTGGCACGCGCGGGCGCAGGGCGGTTGAGGCGGCGCGCGGCTCAGCCTCGCTAAGCAGGCGCGAGCGGCAGGTCGCGCGCCTTGCTGCAGAGGGACGGACGGCGAGCGAGATCGCCGAGCAACTGTTCATCAGCAGGCGAACTGTCGAAAGCCACCTTGCGCACGTCTACTCCAAGCTCGGAGTGCGTTCCCGGCTCGATCTCGTCCGACGCGCCGCCGACTTCGCGCTGAATAAGTAGGCGAACTCCGTATCTGTACGGAGGACGGGCCGCAGAGCCCTTCCTACAGTGGCGGCGTGTTTCACGTCGACGCGACCCAGAGAACGATCTTCAGGTGTTCTCCCACCAGGTTGCTCCACTTACAGAAGGAGGAGAAATGAAACGTCTCGCTCGCGTTCCCGCCGTCGGCGCGATCGTCGCAATGGCGTTGGGAGTCGCTGCGTCTGCAGGCATCCGTGATGCAGCGGCCGCGCTGCCCCCCGGAAACACCGTCGCGCAGTGGAACCAGATCGCCGAGGACACGGTCGCGGGCTCGGGTGCCTTCCTGCCCGAGAGCTTCGTCTACATGGCCTATGCCTCGGCAGCCGTCTACGACGCGGTGGTCGCGATCGAGGGTGGCTTCGAACCCTACGGTCCGGCGATCGATGCACCCGCCGGCGCTTCGGTCGATGCGGCGGTCGTCGAGGCCGCCTACCGGACGCTGTGGGCTTACTTCCCGCCGGCATCGTGCAACCCCGCCTCGCCGCCGGCGGTGTACGCGTTCTGCCTAGGAGTGCGTCCGAACCTGGACGTGTTCTACGCGGAGGCGCTCTCCGCGATCTCGCCGGGACAGGCCAAAACGGATGGACAGGCAGTGGGGCTGCTGGCCGCGAACGGCATCATCGCCCTCCGCAGCGGCGACGGACGGATGACACCCGTCGGTGTGACGTCATCGCTCCTGTCGCAGCCGCCGGGTCCAGGCGTGTGGCGGTTGACGCCGCCGTTCGCAGCGCCGCTGACGCCGTGGCTCGCGAACGTGCGCCCGTTCGTGCTGCAGCGCGTGGAGCAGTTCCTGCCCGATCCGCCGCCGTCGCTTCAGAGCGATGAGTGGGTCGAGGCCTTCACCGCAGTCAAAGCGTATGGCGCCGCGATGAGCAGCGTGCGCAGCGACGAGGAGACCGCGATCGCGAGGTTCTGGTCGGCAAACACGGTCCGCCAGTACAACCGGGTCGGCAGAGACATCGCCGCTGCCGGTGGCCTCGACCTGCTCGACACGGCGCGGCTGAAGGCGATGATCAACGTCGTCGGCGCCGATGTGCAGATCGCCGGCCTATATGCGAAGTACCACTACCTGTTCTGGCGGCCGGTCACCGCGATCGACCCCACCGCCGTCACGGCCGACGGCTTCGGCCCCGGGCCGGGTTACGACGACGGCAATCTGGCGACGCACGAGCAGACAGGCTGGCGACCGCTTCTGACCACGCCCAACCACCCAGAATATCCCGCTGCCCACGGCTATTTCACCTCGGCGATGGCCGAGGTGTTCAGTGCCTTCCTCGGCACCAACCAGATCGACCTCGACATTCACGGTTTCGACCCCGCCGGGCCGGCCGGGAACCTCAACGCTGTGCGGCACTTCGCGATGCCGCACGATCTGCGCAGCGAGATCATCGACGCCCGCCTGTGGGCCGGGCTGCATTATCCCTTCTCCAGCGTCGCCGGCGTCGTCCTCGGCCGGAAGATTGCGATGTTCGACCTCAGGCATGCGTTCCGGCGCGTCGACTAGCACGCGCCGACGATTCGGCTCGTCGACGCGACGCTCGATTTCATACGGGAGGCCTCATGCACATCGTATGCCTTCGTCTAGGGTTGCTGCTCGCAACGCTTGTTGCTTCGCTTCACGTCGCCGCGGAGCCGCGGGTCTGGACTCTCACCGACGTGCGGATTCAGCTGTTCAACGGCAACACCCCTTCCATCCCGGCAGCCCCCGTCACTGGCTACTTCGTCTACGACGCTGCTACGCAAACGATCTCGAACTGGAGTGTGCGATTCCCAGAGCCGTTTTTCGATTTCCCGAGCTTCACCTACGTTCCCGGCAACTCTCTGGCGTACGTCTGGCATGCTCCTCCTCGTCAACCCTTTCTTGGTTTCTCGGCCGTGATGGGCGAACCGGGTCCGGATTTCGGCGTCAGGCAACTGCAACTCGTGCCGCTCGGACCGCTGGACGGCAGCAATACTGTGGTTGCGCTCGACACCTCCGAATCGAGAGTCGATTACATTCTCATTGGACCGACGGCCCGCCGGTCGATTGCCACTGGCTCGCTGACGCTTACGCCGCAGCCGCCGCCCGTCGTCATCGCCCCGGTCGACGAGTTCTATCATTCGGGCCTGCGACACTACTACATCACCGCCGAAGACGCCGAAAAACAGGCCCTCGACGCGGGCGTGCATCCGGGCTGGCAACGCACCGGCGAGTCATTCAAGGCCTACGCCGCGGGCAGCAGGGCCGGTGGCTCCATCAACCCGGTGTGCCGGTTCTACAGCCCCCCGATCGCCGAAGTTGCGGACGAACTCGTGGTTGGCGCCGATTCGCACTTCTTTTCGGCGGACGCGGGCGAATGCATGGCGGTGTTCCGGAAGTGGTGGTGGTTCTGGGGGTGGCCTCAAGACAACGTCTTCCAGATCGACGTGCCCGACAAGAAATCGGGCGACTGTCCGGCCGGCACCATTCCCGTGTACCGGCTGTGGAACCAGCGGGTGGATTCCAACCACCGGTACACGGCGAGTGCAGCGATCAAGGCGCAGATGCTCGCTGCGGGGTATCGCGACGAAGGCGTCGTGATGTGCGCGGTGCAATAGAACCCGGGGCTGGCGACACGACGAACGCATGTCGTTAGCCCATCACCCTCTACGTCCCCGAGGATAATTCCAGTCTGTTGCGAAGCCCATCGCTCGTCAAGGCTTCACTACCGTTTCGCCGGGCAACACGAGTCAAGACGTGCGAATGGTTTGGTTGACGTGGAAGAACTTGCTCGGGTCGTACTTCATTTTGAGCTCCTGGAGGGCGTCGGAATTTGGGCCTGCAGGGCGGCGGGACCGGATCGCCCGTCGTCATCGCCCAGGCATTGACATAGCCGCTGGGTGCCATGAAGCGTTCCATCTCCACGCATGTTTTCCGCGCCCAGTCGATGCACAGATCAGTACGGGCCGGATCGATCCATTCGGACAACCAATGGGCCGTGCGATCCCATACCTGATTTTATTGGGAGCCGAATTCAGCCGATAATAAAATCGCTTTGACTCAAAATCCGCCGGTAGCGATACCGTGGGGGTTCGATTCCCCCTCCCGGCACCACGACAACAATTCTCGAATCGCAGAGGCGCGACTGCGGCAAACGGGCTTCCTGCCCCGTGACGTCGAGCGTCATCGTGCGCGGACCGATGCTTAACGCCGACCGATGACGCTTCAACGTCGTACGCTGCCCTTCGGCTGAGCCAACCCCTCCCTCTTCGACGTCGTGCTCCGCCCTAGGGATGAGCTACACACTCTCAGACTTCGCATACGAACTGCCGGCCGAGCTGATCGCGCAGGTCCCGGTCGAGCCACGCTCCGCCAGCCGGCTGCTGCACGTCGACGGATTGCGGCATGAAGATCACGCATTCCGCGACTTGCCGTCGCTCTTGCGTGCCGGCGATCTTCTCGTCTTCAACGACACCCGCGTCATCAAGGCACGCGTGCTCGCGGAAAAGGCAACGGGCGGCAAGGTGGAGCTGCTGGTCGAGCGCATCGTCGCGAATGACGAGGCATGGGCGCAGGTACGCGCCAGCCATTCGCCGAAACCCGGCGCGGTGCTACGGCTTCCCGCGGACGCGCGCGCGCGCGTGGTCGCGCGCGACGACCGCTTCTACCGCCTTGCGTTCGAAGGAACGGGACCGTTGGCAGCTTGGCTCGAGCGTCACGGCGAATTGCCGTTGCCCCCCTACATCGGACGCAGCGCCGAGCCTGCCGATGCGGCTCGCTACCAGACCGTGTATGCACATGCGCCGGGCGCCGTTGCCGCCCCGACGGCCGGGCTGCATTTCGACGCCGAGATCCTGGGCGCGCTCGCCGCTCGCGGGATCGCGCATGCGTTCGTCACGCTGCACGTGGGCGCAGGCACCTTTTTGCCGGTCCAGGACGAGGACTTGAGCCGGCATCGGATGCATAGCGAGTGGTACACCCTGCCCGAGGTGACCGCGGCGGCGGTGTCCGCGACGCGCGCCCGCGGCGGCCGGGTGGTCGCCGTCGGCACCACGACGCTGCGCGCACTCGAATCGGCGGCGCTGGGCGCCGGAGGTCTTGCTGCCGGTCCGGCGGAAACCGCGCTCTTCATCACTCCTGGGTTCCGATTCGCCGTCGTCGATCGGCTGCTCACCAACTTTCATTTGCCCAAATCGACGCTGTTGATGCTGGTCAGCGCGTTCGCCGGATACGACGCCATCCGGGCCGCTTATACCCACGCTATCGCCGCCCGCTACCGGTTCTTCAGCTATGGCGACGCGCTGCTGCTCGAGCCGGATCCCGCAGCCGGCCTCGGCGAGTGACGTCAAATCCCGACACGTCCATTACAAAAGCGTCGCCAGTCGGCGACATTGGCCGACGGTCCTGCTTTCAGTACAACAAAACCCTGGAACCGGGGCCGTTTTGCCGCAGGTTGACTTGGCATCCCGACGCGAACGCGCTACTCTTGGCGCAACTGAATTTATAGCGGAATTGCCTCGCCTTTCGACATCGGCAAGGTAATCCGCGATTCCATGAAGCCTTATCGATTACGCGTGCCCGTGGCATGCGCGCTGTTCGCCTTCATCGCCGCGATCGCGGTGGCCCTCCCCGCCCATGCGGCGCGGGTCGGCGTGCTTTCCAACAAATACGCGACCGAGACTGCGGCGGATTTCAATACGCGGATTCCGACCCACGTCTTCACGGCGATCGACACCTCCCTTGCGATACCGACACTGCAATCGCTGACCGCGTCGTTTGACGTGGTGCTGGTGTTCGAGGATTCGACCTACGGCAACTCCACCGCGGTCGGCAACGCGCTCGCCGCGTTCGCCGCCACGGGCCGCGCCGTAGTCATCGGCGCGTTTTACGACCAGGACCGTTCCGACGGGCCGGCCGACAACTCGCCACACGGCTGGGGTACGCTCGAGCAGGTCGATCCCAACACCACCGATCACGCTGGAACGCCCTATGCGCCGCGCACGCTCGACACGACGACCATGCTGCGGCATGCGTTGACGGCGGGCATCACCTCCCTCACCAGCGCCAAGTTCGCCGGGGGCAACCTGGCCAAACCAGGCACTACCGTCGTCGCATACTGGAAAGAACCCAACGCGCTAGGCCTGCCGGACCCCGCCATCGCCTTCCGGATCACCGGCGCGGCTTGCCTGATCCAATTGGCGATCGCACCCAACTATGCAGTGATCGGCACCGCCGGGACCGACTATAGCGGCGACTTTCATCGTGCCTGGAAAAACGCATTCGACTTCGCGACCGACCGCTGCGTATCCAGCGCCAATGCCGGGCCTTCCGATCCGTTCGCGATCCCGACGCTTTCGGAATGGGGGCTCGCGCTGACGATGTTGCTGTTGGGCGCGGGCGCTGCGTTCCGGCATCGCCGGCGCGCGCGCTAGCCGCCGGCTTTTCGGCGGCATCGCAAGCGCAGCTCCGCGCGCTTTCACGTCCATGCGCTTCACCGTCCTGGCCACGTCGGGCAACGCCCGCCGCGGGCGGCTCGAACTCGCGCATGGGGCGATCGAGACCCCGGTCTTCATGCCCGTCGGCACGTACGGTACCGTCAAGGCCATGGCGCCGTCCGAGCTTGCGGAAATCGGCGTGCAGATCGTGCTCGGCAACACGTTCCACCTGTGGCTGCGGCCGGGGCTCGACGTCATCGCCGCGCATTCGGGCCTGCATCGCTTCATGGGATGGGACCGGCCGATCCTCACCGATTCGGGCGGCTTCCAGGTATTCAGCCTGGGACCGTTGCGCCGCGTCGAAGAGGACGGCGTGGCGTTCGCGTCGCCGGTGAACGGGGACAAGCTCTTCCTGACGCCGGAACTGTCGATGCAGATCCAGGGAATTCTCAATGCGGACATTGTGATGGTGTTCGACGAATGCACGCCGTGGCCCGCGACTCGCGACGAGGCGGAAGTGTCGATGGAGCTCTCGCTGCGCTGGGCGCGGCGCTCCCGAGCCGAATTCGACCGATTGGGCAATCCGAATGCGCTGTTCGGCATCGTGCAAGGCGGCATGTACGACGACCTGCGCGATGCCTCGCTCGCGGCGTTGACCGACGTCGGCTTTGCCGGTTACGCGATCGGAGGACTGTCGGTGGGCGAGCCCAAGGAGGAAATGCTGCGCGTCATGCACCGCATCGGTCCGCGGCTGCCCACCGACCGGCCGCGCTACCTGATGGGCGTTGGCACCCCGGAGGACCTGGTGGCCGGCGTGAGTGCCGGCATCGACATGTTCGATTGCGTGTTGCCGACGCGCAACGCGCGCAACGGCTGGCTGTTCACGCGCTTCGGCGACGTCAAGATCAGGAACGCGCGCCACAAGTCCGACACCGGGCCGGTCGATGCGACCTGCGGCTGCTACGCGTGCCGGCATTTCTCGCGCGGCTATCTGCACCACCTGCAGCGCGTCAACGAAATCCTGGGCGCACGTCTCGCGACCGTCCACAACCTTTTCTACTATCACCAGCTGATGACCGAACTGCGCGACGCCGTGGCTGCGGACGCCCTGCCCGCCTACGTTGCACGGTTCCGGAGCGAACGGGCTCGCATGCTAGAATTGTGAGTTGTCCGGCGGTCGTCCGTCATGGGCGACCCGCGGTCGCGTCCATTACAGCCGGGCCGGCCCGGAAAGTGCGCGCGGCGCCACGACGATTGCAAAGCACCGCGCCGCGAACAAGCCCCTGGAGGAACCTTCGTGCTTATTAGTCCTGCCTATGCTCAAACCTCCGGCGGCCTCATGCCCGGCGGTGACCTGATGACGTTCCTGCCGATGATCGCCATCTTCGTCGTGTTCTACTTCCTGCTGATCCGCCCGCAGCAAAAGCGGGCGAAGGAAACCAAGGCGATGCTCGCCGCGCTGCAAAAAGGCGATGAAGTGATCACGGCCGGCGGCATCGTCGGCAAGATCGCCAAGCTTACCGACCAATATGCGGCGATCGAGATTTCGCCGAACGTCGAGATCAGCGTGCAACGCGGTGCCATTTCGCAATTGCTTCCCAAAGGCACGATCAAGGCACTCTGACGCTCGAGCAGGCATCGGCGCATGCCAAGACCGCGCACGCGATCCGTTCCGCACTCTCCCCCCGTCCGCCATCACGACGCCGGCGTTTCCACTCTCCGTAGCCGCACGCCATGAATCGCTATACGACCTGGAAATACATCGTCATCGCCGTCGCCCTCGTGATCGGCGTGCTGTACACGGTTCCGAATTTCTTTCCGGAAGTACCCGCCGTGCAGATTTCCTCGACCAAGGCGAAGGTCGACGCGGCGCTGCTCGGCACCATCGAGGACACTCTCAAGACGGCCGACATTGCGTACCGCGGCGCGTCGCTCGATCCGACCGGCATCAAGGTCCGCTTCGCCGATCGCGACGTCCAGTTGAAGGCCAAGGACCTGCTGCAGGGAAAGCTCGGCGACAACTACATCGTCGCGTTGAACCTGCTGTCCACGTCGCCGCAATGGCTCGCGTCGATTGGCGCGCTGCCGATGTATCTCGGCCTCGATCTGCGCGGCGGTGTGTACTTCCTGCTGCAGGTCGACATGAAAGCCGCGCTCGACAAGGCGGGTGACCGCTATACGACCGACCTGCGCTCGCTGCTGCGCGGCGAGAAAGTGCAGTACTCCGGCGTCAGCCGCGAAGGCGCCAACGTCGTCATGCGTTTCAAGGATGAAGCCGAGCGCACCAAGGCGCGCGTCGCGATCGAGAAGACGTATCCGGACCTGCTCGTGCGCGAAGTCGATGCCGGCGGCGGCGACCTGCGCCTGGTCGCGGGACTGAAGCCGGAGGCGCAAAAGCGCATCCAGGACGGCGCCGTCGCGCAGAACATCCAGATTCTGCGCAACCGCGTCAACGAGCTGGGGGTGGCGGAGCCGATCATCCAGCAGCAGGGCGCCGAGCGCGTGGTCGTCCAGCTTCCCGGCGTGCAGGACACGGCGCGCGCCAAGGACATCCTCGGCCGCACCGCGTCGCTCGAAATCCGCATGGTCAACGACGAGCCCGGCGCGCTCGAAAGCGCGATGTCGGGGAGCGTGCCGCTCGGCAGCGATCTGTTCACCGAGCGCGGGGGTCAGCCGCTCGTGGTGCGCCGGCAGGTGGTATTGACGGGCGATCGCATCCAGGACGCGCAACCCGGGTTCGATCAACGCAACAACGAGCCGGCGGTGCACGTGAACCTCGACGGCACCGGCGCCCGCATCTTCAAGGAAGTCACGCGCGAGAACGTCGGCAAGCGGATGGCGATCGTCCTCGTCGAAAAAGGCAAGGCCGAAGTGATCACGGCACCCGTGATCCGCGAGGAGATCGGCGGCGGCCGCGTCCAGATCAGCGGCCGGATGACGACGCGCGAGGCCAACGACGTTGCGCTGCTGATGCGCGCGGGCGCGCTGGCAGCGCCGATGGAAATTGTCGAGGAGCGCACCGTCGGCCCGTCGCTCGGCGCGGAGAACATCGACAAGGGATTCAAGTCGGTGATGTACGGGTTCATCGTGCTGGCGATCTTCATGTGCGTTTACTACAACCTCATGGGCATCATCTCGACGATCGCGCTCGCGGTGAACCTGCTGCTGCTGGTCGCGATCCTGTCGATGCTGCAGGCCACGCTGACGCTGCCGGGTATCGCCGCGATCGCGCTGACGCTGGGCATGGCGATCGACGCCAACGTGCTGATCAACGAGCGCATCCGCGAGGAGCTGCGCTGGGGGGCGACGCCGCACGCGGCACTGCAGGCGGGCTACGAGCGGGCGTGGGGAACGATTCTCGACTCCAACGTCACCACGCTGATTGCCGGCGTCGCGCTGTTCCTGTTCGGCTCCGGTCCGGTGCGCGGGTTCGCGGTCGTGCATTGCCTGGGCATCCTCACGTCGATGTTCTCGGCGGTCTTCGTGTCGCGCGGTCTGGTGGCGCTCCTCTATGGCAGCCGCAAGAAACTCGACCATATCTCCATCGGCCAGGCGTGGCACCCCACCGGCGCGCCGCCGGCGGCGCCGACGAAGGCCTGACCGCGCCTTTGGGCATCGAAGCCAGGAAAAGCACATGGAATTCGAAAGTGACGCCATGACCTGAAGGTTGGTCGTCACCGAAAATTCGGAAGTTTCTCGACTCAAGGTAAAACATGGAATTTTTCAGAATCGAGCGCGACATCCCGTTCATGCGGCATGCGCTCGCCTTCAACGTGGTGTCGCTGGTGACGTTCCTGCTGGCCGTCATTTTCCTGGCCACCCGGGGCCTGAACCTCGGCGTGGATTTCCGCGGCGGCACGGTGATCGAGGTGACCTACGGGCATCCGGTGGACTTCAACCGGCTCCGCGCCGCCATCGACAAGCTGAATCTCGGCGAATTCTCGGCACAGAGCTTCGGCCGCTCGGATACGGCGCTCATTCGGCTCCCGCTGAAGGAAGGACAGTCGAGCGCGGCGCTGTCCGAAGTCGTCATGGGTGCGCTCAAGGGGGACGATCCGTCGGCCACGCAGCAGCGGGTCGAGTTCGTCGGACCGCAGGTGGGCCGCGAGCTCTACGAAAACGGCGCGCTCGCGCTGTTGCTCGTTTCACTCGGCATCGTCGGTTATCTGGCGCTGCGCTTCGAATGGCGCTTCGCGGTGGCGGCAATCGTCGCCAACCTCCACGACATCATCATCATCCTGGGCTTTTTCGCGCTGTTCCAGTGGGAGTTCTCGCTGCCGGTGCTGGCCGCCATCCTCGCGGTGCTCGGCTACTCGGTCAACGAATCCGTCGTGATCGCCGACCGGATTCGCGAGAACTTCCGCAAGATGCGCAAGGCAACGGTGACGCACGTCATCGACAACGCCATTACCCGCACGCTGTCGCGCACGATCATCACGCACGGCAGCACGCTGATGATGGTCATGTCGATCTATTTTTTCGGTGGCGAGACACTCCACCACTTCGCGCTGGCGCTGGCCATCGGCATCTGCTTCGGCATCTACTCGTCGGCGCTGGTGATGGCCACGCTCGTCATGTGGATGGGCGTGTCGCGCGAAGATCTGGTCAAGCCTGAAAAGCGAACGGGCGCCGCGGGCGAAAAGATTCTGCCGTAATGGGGTCAGAGACGACTTTTCGCTGCGCGACGGCCAAAGTCATGTGCGATGAGCGAAAAGTCGCCTCTGACCCCTGATGCTCACGACGCTCTTCTACTCGCTGCTGGCGCTCGACCAGACGCTGGCGAGCATCGCCAGCCAGTACGGGTCCTGGTTGTATGCGCTGCTGTTCGCGATCATCTTCGCGGAGACCGGCCTCGTCATCTTTCCGTTCCTGCCGGGTGACTCGATCCTGTTCATCGCCGGCACCGTGGTCGCGGCCGCGGGACTCAACGTTCACCTGCTTGCCGCGCTGCTCGTGGCCGCGGCGATTTTGGGCGATTCGCTCAACTACGCGATCGGCCGCTATATCGGGCCGAAGGTCTTCCAGCGCCCGGACTCGCGCTGGTTCCGGCAGGAACACTTGCGCCGGACGCAGGCGTTCTACGACAAATACGGCGGCGTGACCATCATCATCGGCCGCTTCGTGCCCATCATCCGGACGTTCGCGCCGTTCCTCGCGGGTGTCGCGGAAATGCCGTACCGCCGCTTCCTCTCGTTCAACGTGATCGGCGCGGTGCTCTGGATCACGTCGCTGACCTACGCGGGCTACTGGTTCGGCAACATTCCGTGGGTCAAGGAAAACCTGACGTACATCGTGATCGGCATCGTGGTTGTCTCGCTGATCCCGGCCATCACCACGTTCGTGCAGGAACGCAGGTCCAAGCAGAACTAGCCAGTCAAACGCCCCTCACCCGCGCTTCAGGCCGGGGTGAGGCGCGTATAGCTAAACTCGCTTTGCGAGTTCCGCCGCGAGCCCGATGTACGTGGCGGGCGTGAGCGCTTTCAGCCGCGCCCTGGCGTCGGGAGGCAACGCAAGGCCGTCGATAAACGCATGCAGCGATTCGCGCGTCATGCCGGTCTTGCCGCGCGTGAGCGCCTTCAGCTGTTCATACGGATTGGCGATGCCGTAGCGGCGCATCACGGTCTGGATGGGCTCGGCCAGCACCTCCCAGTTGGCATCGAGATCCGCGGCGATCCGCGCCGCGTCGATTTCGAGCTTCGCCAACCCCTGGCGCAGCGCCACCCATCCCAATAGCGCGTAGCCAAGCGCCACGCCCACGTTGCGCAATACCGTCGAATCGGTGAGATCGCGCTGCCAGCGCGAAATCGGGAGCTTTTCCGCGAGGTGCCGCAGCAATGCATTGGCAAGACCCAGGTTGCCCTCGGAGTTCTCGAAGTCGATCGGGTTGACCTTGTGCGGCATCGTCGACGATCCGACTTCGCCCTCCTGCATTCGCTGCCGAAAGTAGCCGAGCGACACGTAACCCCAGACATCGCGGTCGAGGTCGATCAGGATCGTGTTGGCGCGGGCGACCGCATCGAAGAGCTCGGCCATGTAGTCGTGCGGCTCGATCTGCGTCGTGTACGGATTGAACTCGAGCCCCAGCCCCGCGACGACGCGCGCCGCCACGCGCTCCCAATCGATGTCCGGGCACGCGACGACATGCGCGTTGTAGTTGCCGACGGCGCCGTTGATCTTGCCCTTGAGCGGCACGCGCTCGATCGCGGCGATCTGCCTTTCCAGCCGCGCGTAGACGTTGGCGAATTCCTTGCCGAGCGTGGTCGGCGTCGCCGCCTGCCCGTGCGTGCGCGCCAGCATCGGCAGCGCGGCATGCGTGTGCGCGAGCCCGCGCAAATCGGCCGCGATTGCCCGCAGCGCCGGCAGCAGGATCTCACTGCGCGCGCTCGTCAGCGCGAGACCGTGCGCAAGGTTGTTGATGTCCTCGGACGTGCACGCGAAATGGATGAATTCCGCTGCGCGCGCCACATCGGGCACGTCGGCGAAGCGCTCCTTCAACCAGTATTCGACGGCCTTGACGTCATGATTGGTCGTGCGCTCGATCGCCTTGACGCGTTGCGCGTCCGCCGGCGAGAACTCGGCGGCGACCGTGTCGATCGCGCCCCGCGCGGCTTTGGAAAACGGCGCGATCTCGCCCAGCGCTGATTCGTCCGCCAATGCGGCCAGCCACGCGAGCTCGACGCGCACGCGATGCCGGATCAACCCGTATTCGGAAAACTGCGCAGCCAGCGCGGCGACCTTGCCGGCATAGCGGCCGTCGAGTGGCGACAATGCGGTCAACGCGTGGGTGTCGGCTTGCGCGCTCATTGGATTGCCTTCGCGCTGCGCGCTCCGGTATTCGCCCTTGGGTCGGCCCGGCGGGCGGTTGACGGAGCCTTCGCGCTGGGCGCTCCGGTATTCGCCCTTGGGTCGGCCCGGCGGGCTCATGAAGTCTCGGCTCGATTCTTGGAAATCGAGTTTAGCATGCAGCCTTGGCGCCGTTCGCGCCCGTTGCCGCGCGCGTTCGCGCTTCCGACGCATGGCGCGGCGATGCTATAATTTTTCCCCCGCACTGCTGCCTCGAATCGACGTCTTCCGTGCTGAAGTTGATCGCATCACCGACCAGTCCCTACGTGCGCAAGGTACGCATCGCGCTCGCGGAAAAAAAGATCGAGTATCAGCTGGTGGAAGCGTCGCCGTGGACGCCCGGCAATCCCGTCCACGAATGGAGTCCGCTCGGCAAGGTGCCGGTGCTCGTGCTCGACGATGGCACCAGGCTGTTCGATTCGCGAGTGATCGTCGAGTATCTCGATACGGTCAGTCCGGTGTCGCGTCTGATCCCGGAGGTCAACCGGCAGCGTATTGCCGTCAAACGGTGGGAAGCAGTCGCCGATGGCGTGTGCGACGCGGCAAGCGGTATCGTGGTGGAGCGCAGGCGGCCCGCGCAGCAGCAGAGCAGCGAGTGGATCGCGAGGCAGGAGCAAAAAATGACGGCAGGCGTCGCTGAACTCGCGCGCGAGCTCGGCGACAAGTCCTGGTGCAGCGGCGAGGGTTATTCGCTCGCCGATATCGCCACCGGCTGCGCGCTTGGCTACCTCGACCTGCGCCATCGCAATATCGACTGGCGCACCGATTATTCGAACCTCGCCCGCCTCGCGGAAAAGCTCGACAAGCGCCCATCGTTCCAGGACACGGCGCCACCGGCGCAATAGCTCAAGATCCACAGGAGACGCAAAGGCGCCGAGAGCTGCTTCTCCCGGCGCCGCTGCGTCTCTTGGATGAGAGTTCTTGCGAACGCGGTATCAGTTGACCTGCTTCAATTGATCGAGGATCGCGGGATTCTCGAGCGTGGACGTGTCCTGCGTGATGGCCTCGCCTTTCGCGATCGAGCGCAGCAACCGGCGCATGATCTTGCCGGACCGCGTTTTCGGAAGGTTCTCGCCGAAACGAATGTCCTTCGGTTTCGCGATCGCCCCGATCTCCCTGGCCACCCAGTCGCGCAATTCCTTGGCAATCTTGTCCGCCGCGGGTCCCGCGGGGCGTGACTGCTTCAGCACGACGAACGCGCACACGGCTTCGCCGGTGAGATCGTCCGGCCGGCCCACGACCGCGGCTTCCGCGACCAGCGGATTGGCGACGAGCGCCGATTCGATTTCCATCGTTCCCAGCCGGTGGCCCGACACGTTGAGCACGTCGTCGATGCGGCCCATGATCCGGATGTAGCCTTCGAGATCGCGCGACGCGCCGTCGCCGGCCAGGTAATACTTGCCGTGGAAATCCTCCGGGTAATAGCTGGTCTTGAAGCGGTCCGGATCGCCCCAGATCGTGCGGATCATCGCCGGCCACGGCCGCTTGATCACGAGAATGCCGCCCTTGCCGAACTCGACCGTATGCCCGGTCTCGTCGACGATATCGGCGATGATGCCGGGGAGCGGAAACGTGCACGATCCCGGTTTCAGTGGCGTCGCACCGGGCAGCGGCGTGATCATGTGGCTGCCGGTCTCCGTTTGCCACCAGGTGTCGACGATCGGGCAGCGCGAGCCACCGACCGTTTGGTAATACCACATCCACGCTTCCGGATTGATCGGCTCGCCGACCGTGCCGAGGATGCGCAGCTTCGACAGATCGTACTTGGTCGGCAGGTCGCCGCCGGCCTTGATCAGCGAGCGAATCGCCGTCGGCGCCGTATAGAACACGGTGACCTTGTGGTCCTGGATCATCTTCCAGAACCGGCCCGCGTCGGGATAGGTCGGCACGCCTTCGAACATGACTTCGGTCGCACCGCACGCGAGCGGCCCATACGCAATGTATGTGTGACCCGTGACCCAGCCCACGTCGGCGGTGCACCAGAACACGTCGGTGGGTTTGTAATCGAACGCCCACTTCATCGTGAGGATCGCTTGCAGCAGGTAGCCTCCGGTTGAATGCTGGACGCCCTTCGGCTTGCCGGTCGACCCCGACGTATAGAGAATGAACAGCGGATGCTCGGCGTTGACCCAGGCGGGCTCGCACGTGTCGGGCTCGTTCGCGACGACGTCGTGCCACCAGAAGTCGCGCCCCGATTTCATCGGGATCGCCGACCCGGTGCGCTTCCAGATGAACACGGTCTTGATGCCGTCGCAGCCGCCCATCGCGAGCGCCTCGTCGACGACGGGCTTCAGCGCAATCTCGCGCCCGCCGCGATACTGGCCGTCCGCGGTGATGACGGCGATCGCGCCCGCGTCGATGATCCGCTCCTGAATGCTCTTGGCGGAGAAACCGCCGAACACGACCGAGTGCGTGGCGCCGATGCGCGCGCACGCCTGCATCGCGACCACCGCCTGGATCGACATCGGCATGTACACGAGGACGCGATCGCCGGACTTCACACCCGCGCTCTTCAGCGCGTTCGCGAAACGGCATACCTCGTGATAGAGCTCCTTGTAGCTGATTCGCGTGATCTTGCCGTCGTCGGCCTCGAAGATGATCGCGATCTTGTCGGGCTGCGTCGTGAGGTGCCGGTCGAGGCAGTTGTACGACGCGTTGAGCTCGCCGTCGTAAAACCACTTGTAGAACGGCGCGCGCGATTCGTCGAGCGTCTTGGTGAACGGCTTTTTCCACAGGACTTCGGCACGCGCATGCTTCGCCCAGAATCCTTCGAAGTCGCGCTCGGCCTCCGCGCACATCGCGTGGTAGGCCTCCATGCCGGGAACGTTGGCCTGGCGGACAAACTCCGCCGACGGCGGAAACACCCGGCTTTCGTTCAGTACCGATTCGATCGTCGATGACATGTTGGTGTTCTCCTCCGAAAGTTGCGCAACTGCGTGGCAGCCAACCCAGTGAGTCTACCCAAAGCGTTCCAGCGGGCGCAATGACGAAACGCCAGGCCAGGCCCCGGGAACAGCATAGTGCCAATGGTAGACTTACTGGTTCCTTACGCCATGACAGTGGCTTTGCCGAGGAATTGCGATGAGCACCGCCGTCCCAAGTCATTCGCGAGCGTCAGGTCCCGTTGCCATTCGCCAGCAGGATTTCATCCAGAGCATCGCCGACGCGCTGCAATTCATCTCCTACTATCATCCGGCCGACTATATCGAGGCCATGGGTGTGGCCTACCGCGCCGAGGAATCGCCGGCGGCAAAGGACGCGATTGCGCAGATCCTCACCAATTCGCGGATGTGCGCGGAAGGGCATCGGCCGATCTGCCAGGATACGGGCATCGTCGTCGTCTTTCTCAAGATCGGCATGGACGTCACGTGGGACGGCGCGACGATGTCGGTCGCCGACATGGTCAACGAAGGCGTGCGTCTCGCCTACATGAACCCCGACAACCGGTTGCGCGCGTCGATCGTCGCCGATCCCGCGGGAGCGCGGAAGAACACGCGCGACAACACGCCGGCGGTGATTCACTTCGACGTCGTGCCCGGGAATACCGTGGAGGTCACGGTCGCCGCGAAGGGCGGAGGCTCGGAGAACAAGGCGAAGTTCGCCATCCTCAATCCGTCCGATTCGATCGTCGATTGGGTGTTGCAGACCGTGCCGACCATGGGGGCGGGCTGGTGTCCGCCAGGCATGCTCGGTATCGGCATCGGGGGCAGCGCGGAGAAGGCGATGCTGATGGCCAAGGAAGCGCTGATGGCGCCTATCGACATGCACGCGCTGATCAAGCGCGGGCCGGCGAATCGGATCGAGGCATTGCGCATCGAGCTTTACGACAAGGTGAACGCGCTCGGCATCGGCGCCCAAGGGTTGGGCGGCCTCACCACGGTGCTCGACGTGAAGATTCTCGATTACCCGACGCATGCGACGTCGCTGCCGATCGCCATCATTCCCAATTGCGCCGCCACGCGCCACGCGCATTTCACGCTCGACGGCTCGGGTGCGCTGACGCTCGAGCCGCCCGATCTCGCCCGGTGGCCGGATGTGCATTGGACGCCTTCGGCGGCGGCGAAACGGGTCGATCTCGACGCGCTGACGCGCGAGGAAGTTGCCACGTGGCAAGCGGGCGACCGGCTGCTTCTGAACGGCAGGATGCTGACCGGGCGCGATGCCGCGCACAAGCGCATCGCCGACCATGCCGCGCGCGGCGAGCGATTGCCCGACGGCGTCGATTTCACGAATCGCGTCATCTACTACACCGGACCGGTCGATCCGGTGCGCGACGAGGTCATCGGACCCGCCGGCCCGACGACAGCGACGCGGATGGACAAGTTCACCCATCTGATGCTCGAGAAGCACGGGCTGCTTGCGATGATCGGCAAAGCCGAGCGCGGACCCGTTGCGATCGAGGCCATACGCGAGCGCCGGGCCGCCTACCTCATGGCCGTGGGCGGCGCCGCTTATCTGCTATCGAAAGCCATCCGCAGCTCGCGCCTGATGGCCTTTGCCGACCTCGGGATGGAAGCAATCTACGAGTTCGAGGTCAGGGACATGCCGGTTACCGTCGCCGTCGACGCGCGGGGCGAGTCGGTGCATCACACGGCGCCCAGGCAATGGCAGGCGAGGATCGGCAAGATTCCCGTCACCGCCGGCTGACACCGAGCTGACTGCACGCGGGTTCCCATGCCGCGAGCCGAAGGCACGGGATTTCGCGCCCCTCGATGGCACGGACCATGCTTTATCGACTCGTGGCCTATCTACGCATCCCATTCTTGCGCCGCCGTCGCCAACCCCTTTCCCTGGGCTCCGGCGCGCACGCCGCCGGACACCGACTCGCCGTTGCGATCCGTGCACTCGGGCTGACGATCGCCCTTTTGCCGGCCGTCGATGCGGGCGCCGAACGGCTCGCCGTCGTATCGTCGGGCTATGCCGCGCCCTACCGGCAGGCGTTGGCGGGTATCCGGGAACTGGGTTATCCGGTTGAAGCGCTGCAAATCGCAACCGACAGCGAAGCGGCGCTGGCGGCGTCGCTCTCGGACATCGGGCGCAGCGGCGCGATCGTCGCGCTGGGCGGCGCGGCGGCAGCGCTGGTCGCGCGTGCCGCGCCCCCGGTGCCCGTCGTCAATTGCATGGTTTCCGGTGGCGACGAGAGCAAGGCGCCGCCGGGCACCGTAGTGGTGCCGCTCGAGGTGCCGGTCGAGACGCAGGTCACGTGGATGAAGCGGTTTCTCCCTTCCGCCCATAACGTAGGCATACTGTTCGACCCGGCGCGCAACGAACGGCGGGCCGCGGAAGATGCGGCGGCCCTCAGGCGCGCCGGGTACTCGCCGGTCATGGCGCCAGTGACCGGTCCGACCGCGCTCCCGAATGCACTGACCCGACTTACGAACAGCGTCGACGTGCTGCACGCCATTCCGGATCCGACCGTGTTTGCACGCGAGCATTCGCGCGCGCTGCTGCTGTTTTCGTTCCGCAATCACATCCCACTCGCGGGACCCTCCGAAGCCTGGGTGCGCGCCGGCGCGCTGTATGCGGTCGATTGGGACTATCCGGACCTCGGCCGTTACTGCGCTTCGCTCGCGCTGCGCCTCCTGGCGGGCGGCAGCACGCCGCTGCCTGCACCGGCGCGAACCCGCGTCGTCGTCAATCAGCGCTCCGCCGACCAGCTGCACATTCGGTGGGACGCGGACGTCATGCGGGACGTCGACCGCGTGTACGAATGAGCGTACGCCGCGCGTTGCGCAAGCACCTGTCGCCGCTCGGGGGCGACACGGTGACCACGCTCAACCTGCCCCCGGTGCGGATGGGACTGCTCACCAAGCTCAATCTGCTCACCATCGGCCTCATCTTTCTCACCGCGGTCGCGGTCACCGCCTTCCATTTCACGCAGCAGTGGCGTGACGAAACGCTGCAGGTCAAGACCCAGGCCGCATCGATGCTCGGCATCATGACGGAGCTCGCCGAATACGGGATCTACACGTCGGACCGCGCGTATCTTTCGCAGATTCTCGACAGTCTCGGCGCGGATACGGACGTCGCGTACGTCGCGGTGCTCGACACGAAGCAGCAGGTGCTGGCGGAACGCCGGTTCGCGCCGGGCCTTGCGAAGAGTGTTCTTCCGCCGCTGCCGGCGCAGCGCCTCGCCGTCGTGCCAGGCCGGCTCGCGGAGCAGGAGATCGTGATCGACGGCCAGCGCTACATCGAGCTCGTCGCGCCGATTTCCCGCCCGGCCACAGACGGGACCGAGGTCGGCGAGACGCCGATCGCCAGCGACGGCAAGAAAGCGTCGAGACCGATCGGCTTCATTCGCCTGGGCATGTCGCTCGACGTGCAGCGCAAGCAGTTCCGCGAGCAAATGGTTGGCGCGATCGGCGTGGTGGGGTTGCTCGTGGTGTTTGCCATCCTCGCCACGCTGCTGTTGACGCGCCGGCTGGTGGCGCCGATGCGCAGATTGATGCGTGCCGCGCGAGCTGTGGGCTCGGGCCGCCTCGACGTCTACGTCCCGGCGCATTCGTCGGACGAGCTGGGCCTCCTGACGCACACGTTCAACCACATGACCCAGAAGCTGTCGGAATCGCAGTCCGAGGTCGCCAACTACCAGCGCACGCTCGAAGACAAGGTTGCGCAGCGCACGCGCGAGCTCGAAGTCGCGACCGCGCAGGCCTACAAGCTCGCGCAACATGACATCCTGACCGGCTTGCCCAACCGGTCGCTGCTCAACCAGCGGCTGAAGCAGATCCTGGCCCAGGCGCAGCGCGACGGCACGTATGTCGGTTGCCTGTTCCTGGATTTCGATCATTTCAAGCGGATCAACGACACGCTCGGCCATGACTCCGGCGATCAGCTGCTGCAGGCGATTGCCCAGCGATTGAGCAGCGCGGTGCGGGAATCGGACACGGTCGCGCGCCTGGGGGGCGACGAATTTGTCGTGATCCTGCCGGGACTCGATCCGGAACCGGCGATGTTCGAAGTCATGACGGTTCTGCAGCGGGTGCGCGACGTATTCCAGGCGCCGTTCCGGCTGGCCGACCAGACGCCGACGCTGACCTGCTCGATCGGCGTGGCCGTGTACCCGGCCGATGCGCAGGACGGCATCGGCTTGATCAAGCAGGCGGATACGGCGATGTACGCGGCGAAGGACGCCGGTCGCAATGCCTATCGCTTTTTCACCGCCGACATGAATGCGCGCGTCCAGTTGCGGCTGCAGCTCGAGACCGACATGCGCCGCGGCCTGATGGACGACGAGTTCTTTCTCGTCTATCAACCGCAGATCGAGATGCAGACGGGCCGCGCGTGCGGCGTCGAGGCGCTGCTGCGCTGGCGCGATCCCGAGCGCGGCATCATCGGCCCGAATGAATTCATACCGGTGGCCGAGGAATCCGGAATGATCCAGGCGCTGGGCGCGCGCGTGCTGCGCGATGCCTGCCGGCAGGTAGTCCAGTGGCACCGAAACAACATGCCGCTGCGCCTCTCGGTCAATCTGTCCGTACAGCAGTTGCAGCACGAGAGCTGGCTGTCGGTCGTCGAGGAGGCGCTGGCGAGCAGCGGTCTCGCGCCCCGTCATCTCGATCTCGAGATCACCGAAAGCGTCATCATCACGCATCCCGAACGGGCGGTGGCGACGCTTTTCAAATTGAAGCAGATGGGCGTGTCGATCACCATCGACGACTTCGGCACCGGCTACTCGAGCCTTTCCTATCTCGCCCGCCTGCCGATCCAGGGCGTGAAGATCGACCAGCGCTTCGTCCACGGTCTCGACAAGAACCGCAACGACGAAGCGATCACGCAAGCGATCATCGCGTTGTCGCATTCGCTCGGATTGCGCTGCATCGCCGAGGGCATCGAGACGCCGGCGCAATTCAATTTCCTGCGGTCGCACGGATGCGAGGAAGCGCAGGGCTTCCTCATTTCGCATCCGCTCTCGGACAGCGAGCTCAAGTCCTGGTGGCGCATCCAGGAAGAGTTGCACCAGCGAAGCGACCGGCAGGCCGACCTCTGGCAGCGTACCGCCGACGGTTAGCGCAAGTCGTCGGGGTGGTCGATGTCGCGCAGCACGCCGGGATCGTCGACGTCCACCCGTTGCAGCGCCCATTGGCGCGCGGCGATGAGCGCGCGCGCACCCTCGTCGCCCGTCAACGCGGACAGCAAACTGCCATATTTCCGCGCGAAGCCCACCGGATGTCCGCGTTGGCCGCGAAACACCGGCGCGGCGAGTTCCGCGCCGCCGCGCAATGCATCGGCGACGGCCACGATCGACACGGGTGCAATCCACGGCATGTCCGCCAGCGCGACCAGCCAGCCATCGGCGTCCGCCGAGGCGGCGACGGCGCAGGCCAGGCTCGCGCCCATTCCCTCGTCGGCGCGCTCGCAGTCGAGAACCTGCGCCCCCGTTCCGGCCAGCCCGTAACGCAGCAACGAATCGCCGGGCCGGACCACCGCGATCACATCGTTGAGCGCGGCGACCAGATGCGTGCAGGCGGCGACGCCCACGGCGGTGCCGCCGCTGACACCGTGCGAAGCGGCCGGTATACGCGCCAGCAACTTGGCCCCGCCGAAGCGCGCGCCGCGTCCGGCGGCGAGAAGGACGCCGACTAAGCGCATCGCAGGATGAAGCGCAGGCCGCTGGTTTGCGGCCCTTCGATGCGCAACGTCATTCCGGCAGCAGCCGAAACTTGCCGTCGCGAATGGTGACCAGCACCCGTGCGCGCTCGTCCATCCCGTTGTGATTGGCCGCCGACATGTTGAACACGCCCTGCGTACCGACGACGTCGCCTTCCTGTTCGAGCGCGTCGCGCAGCGCAACCCGGAAGGCCTCGGTACCCGGTTTTCCAGCCTTGAGCGCGATGGGAACCGCGCGCGCCAGCAGCAACCCCCCATCCCACGTGTTGGCGCCGAAGGTCGCCGGCTTGTTGCCGAACTGCTTTTCGTACGCGGCGATGTACGCCTGCGCGACTTTCTTCGTCGGATTCGAGTCGGGGATCTCGTCGATCACGAGCATCGGCCCCGCCGCCAGCACCGTGCCTTCCACCTTTTCCTTGCCGAGCTTGATGAAATCTTCGGTGGCGACCGCGTGCGTCTGGTAGACACGGCCCTTGTATCCCTGGTCGAACAGCGTCGCCTGCGGCAGGACCGCGGGACCGCCCACCGCGGCGATCAGTACCGCATCGGGCTTGCCCGCCATCAGCTTCAATGTTTGTCCGGTCACGCTCTGATCGGTGCGCGCATAGCGCTCGTTGGCGACGACGCGGATGCCCGCCTTCTCGGCCAGTCCCGAGAACACCTTGTACCAGTTGTCGCCGTACGGGTCGTTGAACCCGATGAACCCGACGGTCTTGACGCCGTTCTTCACCATGTGCTTGAGGAGCGCGCCCGCGATCAGGTCATCGTTCTGCGTCGTCTTGAACACCCAGCGCTTCTTGGCGTCGAGCGGCTCGACCACCGATGACGTTCCCACGGTCGCCATGACCGGGACCTTGGCGTCGGCGATGACATCGAGGATGGCGAACGCGTTCGGCGTCGTCGACGGGCCGATCATCGCGTCGATGTTGTTTTCCTGGATCAGCTTCTTGATGTTCTGCACGGCGCGCGTCGTATCGCCTCCATCGTCGAGTTGAATGTACTCGACCGTCGCGTCGCCGATCTTGCGCGGAAGCAGGTCGCCCGTGTTCTTCTGCGGAATGCCGATGGCGGTCGTGGGCCCGGTCGCGGAGACCATGAGACCGATCCTGACCTGCGCGTTGGCGAGCGCCGCAAGGCAGAGCAACAACAGGAAGGCAAGACGCTGCAGCATGGAAGACTCCTAGTGAATTTCCGCAAAACGAAGATTGAGGTACTTCGCCGCCTGGATCAAGCCGCCGCGCCGGCCGCGTGCCCCGACGCCCACGCCCACTGGAAGTTGTACCCGCCAAGCCAGCCGGTGACATCGACCGCTTCGCCGATGAAGAAGAGACCGGATACGCCGGTCGCTGCCATTGTCCGGGAGGAAAGGCCGCGCGTATCGACGCCGCCAAGCGTCACTTCGGCCTTGTTATATCCGAGGGTTCCCGACGGCAGAACCTGCCATCGATGCAAGCTCGCGGCGACGCGGCGCAGCGTCCGGTCGCCGAGCATCCTGACCGGCCGCGCAACATCCTTCGCCGCGCTCCACTGCTGCGCAAATCGCTTCGGAAGTTTCTCCGCCAGCAGATTGGGCAACAGCGCCTCGGTGTCCACCCGCGAACGCAACCACGCTTCCGCGTCGATACCTGGCAACAGATCGATCAGCAAAGGCTCGCGTCCGTCCCAGTACGACGAGATCTGCAGGATAGCCGGACCGGAAAGGCCGCGATGCGTAAAGAGCAGGTTCTCGCGGAAGCGTCCACCGTTGCATGTGACCTCGGCGTCGACCGATATGCCCGACAGGTCGCCGTAGCGCGCAAGCGCGTCAGGCGCAAAGGCCAGCGGGACCAGTGCCGGCCGCGGCGCCACGATCTCAAGCCCGAATTGCTCGGCGATCCGGTATCCGAACGGCGTCGCCCCGATCTTCGGGACCGTGAGCCCGCCGGTCGCGATCACCAGCGACGTGCAGCGCGCCCGGCCCTGCGCCGTCGCAACGACGAACCGGTCGCCTTCGTGCAGCACGCCATCGACCGCACATGGCATCCACCAGGTCACGCCTGCGCGGTCGCATTCCGATTTCAGCATGCGGATGAGATCGACGGCCGATTCGTCGCAGAACAATTGCCCCAGCTTTTTTTCGTGATAGGCAATGCCATGCGCTTCCACGAGACGGACGAAATGCGCGGGTGTGTAGCGTGCGAGCGCCGAACGGCAAAAATCGGGGTTCTGCGACAGGTAGTTCGCGGGACCGGCGTGGAGATTGGTGAAATTGCAGCGGCCGCCGCCGGAGATGCGGATCTTCTCGCCAAGCACATGATAGTGCTCGATCAACAGTATGCTGCGGCCGCGCTGGCCGGCCTGCGCCGCGCACATCATGCCGGCGGCGCCAGCGCCGATGACGATGACGTCGAAGTCAAGCATCAGAAGTCAAAGGTCAGGGATCAGACGCATTGGAAAAGTGTACGCGTCCGTGGCGCGCCATTGAGGCGCGACTGTTTCCTGAAATGGGAAGATCGGACCGTCGATATCAATGATGGCGTCACCGGCTCAACCACGACGTTGAGCAATGTCGCGCCTAAATGGCGCGCCCCCGGCGCGCACATCGCGTCGACGTATCTGATCCCTGACCTCTGAACTCTGAATTCTGATCCCGAAAGTTCGGGATTTTTCGGCGTTATTGGCCGAAAAACTCCCGAACTTTATCGAACCACCCC
>Ga0268264_10001096_pt1 | contig 26739 bp, 25 predicted proteins | sample KBSSwiS32_FD_190357 | JGI IMG/M metagenome (GOLD analysis project Ga0268264, IMG submission 190357) | Switchgrass rhizosphere microbial communities from Kellogg Biological Station, Michigan, USA - KBS Switchgrass S3-2 (SPAdes) (version 2) | ecosystem: Host-associated > Plants > Roots >...
CGACGCTCTCCAACAGGACGGCGCCAACCGAATCATAACTCGAACATTCGCGCTACAAACTTCTCATCCATCAACGTTTCGATCGCGAAACGAGATGTGTGCATCCCTTAGCGCAAGCGGTAGAGGGAGGGGAGAAGAAGATCACAGCGGCGCGCAGGCCGCCTCCAGCCAGGCCCTGGCGTCGCCATCGAGCTGCGGCCCGACGATCGCCAGCACCCGCGCATGATAATCGTCCATCCACGCGCGTTCGGCCGGGGTCAGCAGCGCGACATCGATCAGCGCGCGGTCGATCGGCGCGAAGGTCAGCGTCTCGAAGCCGAGCATATTCTGCTCGGCGCCCGCGATCTCGCGCGGCTCGACCAGCACGAGATTCTCGATGCGGATGCCATAGTCGCCGGCCTTGTAATAGCCGGGCTCGTTGGACAGGAACATGCCGGCGCGCAGCGGTTCGCCCGGGCCGCCGCCGGGATAGCCGGGCTTGGCGATCCGCTGCGGCCCCTCGTGCACCGACAGGAATGCGCCGACGCCATGGCCGGTGCCATGCGCATAATCGAGTCCCGCCACCCACAGATGTTGGCGGGCGAAGCCGTCGATCTGGCCGCCATTGGTGCCTTCGGGAAACACCGCGGTCGCCACCGCGATATGGCCCTTGAGCACGCGGGTGAAGCGGTCCTTCATCTCGGCGGTCGGCGTGCCGACGATGATCGTGCGGGTGACGTCGGTGGTGCCGTCGGCGAACTGCCCGCCCGAATCGACCAGATAGATGCGGTCGATCTCGAGCGGCAGATTGCTTTCTTCGCTTACGCGATAATGCGGGATCGCGGCGTGCGGGCCGGCCGCGGAGATCGTGTCGAACGACAGATCGCGCAGCAGCCCGGTCTCCGCGCGGAACGCGTGCAGCTTCGCCGCCGCCGCCAGCTCATCGAGCCCACCCTTCGGCGCCTCGACCGACAGCCAGTGGAGGAAGCGGCTGAGCGCGGCGCCGTCGCGCGCCTGCGCGGCGCGGTGGCCGGCGATTTCGGCCGGGTTCTTGATCGCCTTGGCGAGCACCGCCGGGTCGCGCAGCGCCAGCACGGTCGCGCCGGCCTTTTCGAGCGTGCCGAAGATCGCGGCGACCGCGCGCTCGGGGTCGGCGGCGACGCGCTTGCCCGCCAGCCGTTCGAGCCCGCCCTCGAACGCGTCGCGGTCCATGATCCGCACGCCGTTGCCGAGATGGAGCGCGACATGGTCGTCGACCTTCTCGATCGCCACGAACAGGTCGGCGGTCGCGTCGGCATGGACGATCGCATAGGACAAGGCGACCGGCGTGCGATCGACGTCGGCCCCGCGGATGTTGAACGTCCAGGCGATCGAATCGAGCGCCGACAGCACCGCGGCTTCGGCCTTGTTGGCGACCAGCCATTCGGCGATCTCGTGACGCTTCTCGGCCGACGACTTGCCGGCGAGGTCGTCGGGCTGGACGACGAGCTTGGCATCGGACGGCTCGGGCCGGTCGCTCCAGACCGCGTCGATCGGGTTGCGGCCGACCGCGACGAGGGTCGCGCCCTTCGCCGCCAGGGTCCGCGACGCGTGCGCCACCCAGTCGCGCGTGTGCAGCCACGGGTCATAGCCGATCCGCGCGCCCTGTGCGGCGTGCTCGGCCAGCCAGTCGGAGATGCTGGTCTCGGGCACGCCGACATAGGCCCAGTGATTGCCGTCGACCTGCTCGCGCACCTGCAGCGTATAGCGGCCGTCGGTGAAGATCGCGGCATCCTGCGGCATCACCACCGCGGCGCCGGCCGAGCCCTGGAAGCCGGTCAGCCAGGCGAGGCGCTGGGCATAGGCGCCGACATATTCGCTCATATGCTCGTCGGTCAGCGGCACGACGAAGCCGTCGAGCCGGTCGCGGGCCAGCTGTTCGCGCAGCGCCTTCAGGCGCGCTTCATGGGTGGACATAGTCGGTTCCAATATCCAGATAGGAGCATCAACATAAGGCGCGCCCGCCCGCGAGACCAGCGCCTTCCCCCTCAGAAAGCCATCATGACCGACTCAAAGCCGCCCGTCGCCGCCATCCGGCCGTCCAGCACGACGCACCACGGCGTCACGCTGACCGACGATTATGCCTGGCTGCGCGATCCCGGCTATCCCGAGGTCACCGACGCCGCGATCCTCGACTATCTGAAGGCCGAGAACGACTGGTTCGACGCGGCGATGAAGCCGCGCGAGGCTCTGGTCGAAGCCCTGTTCCAGGAGATGAAGGGCCGCATCAAGGAGGATGACGCCAGCGTCCCCACCCGCGACGGCGCCTATGTCTACTGGCGCTCGTTCGAGACCGGCGCGCAATATCGCCGCTGGTGGCGCAAGCTGGCCGAGGGCGGCCCCGACGAACTGATGCTCGACGAGCCGGCGCTGGCCGAGGGCAAGGAATATTTCCAGCTCGGCGCCATGGACGTCAGCCCCGACGACCGGCTGCTCGCTTACTCGGTCGATGACGACGGATCGGAACGCTACACGATCCACATCCGCGATCTGGTGACCGGCGAGATGCTGCCCGACACGATCGAAGGCACGCTGGGCGCGATCGTCTGGGCCGAGGACAATCGCTCATTGTTGTACGGCGAAGTCAACGACAATTGGCGGATCGACACGATCAAGCTGCATCTGCTCGGCACCGATGCGGACGAAGACCGCGTCGTCTATGCCGAGCCCGACGAGGGTTTCCAGGCCGGCGTCGGCATGACCCATTCGCGCAAATGGATCGTCGTCGCGACCGGCAACAACGTCACCAGCGAGCTGCGGCTGCTGCCCGCCGCCGATCCGCAGGCCGAACCGCTGCTGGTGCGCGCCCGCCAGCCCGGCGTCGAATATGATCTGGAGGAGCATGACGGCCGCCTGTTCATCCGCACCAACGACACCGACACCAATTTCCGGCTGGTGACCGCGCCGATCGCGGCACCGGGCGAATGGACCGAGCTGATCGCGCCGTCGCCCGATTTCTATCTGACCGGCGTCTCGACCTTCGCCGATTTCTTCGTCGTCGAGGGCCGCGAGAAGGGCCTCGATCGCATCGCGCTCCACGATTATGCCGGCGGTCCGCCGACCCCGATCGCCTTCCCCGAGGCGAGCTATGTCGCGGGCCTCGACGAGAATCCCGAGTACAAGGTCGATCGGCTGCGGCTGTCCTATGAATCGATGGTCACGCCCGACACGGTGATCGATTACGAGATCGCGACCGGCGAACGCACGGTGCTCAAGGTCCAGGAAATCCCGTCGGGCTATGATGCGTCAGGCTATGTGACCGAACGGATCGAGATCGCCGCGCGCGACGGCACGATGATCCCGGTCTCGATCGTCCATGCGAAGGACTTCGTGCGCGACGGCAGCAGCCCGCTCCACCTCTACGCCTATGGCGCCTATGGCTATGCGATCCCGCCGGGCTTCTCGACCAGCCGGCTGTCGCTGGTCGATCGCGGCTTCGCCTATGCGATCGCGCATATCCGCGGCGGCGACGATCTCGGCCAGAAATGGTATCTCGACGGCAAGCTCGAAAAGCGCACCAACACGTTCAACGACTTCGTCGATGTGGCCAAAGGCCTGATCGCCGCCGGCTACACGCGGGCCGGCCGGATCACCGCCTCGGGCGGATCGGCCGGCGGCGAGCTGATGGGCGCGATCGTCAATTCCGATCCTGGGATCTGGGGTGCGGTGGTGGCGCATGTCCCGTTCGTCGACGTGCTCAGCACGATGCTCGACGACAGCCTGCCGCTGACGCCGGGCGAATGGCCCGAATGGGGCAATCCGATCACCGACAAGGCGGCGTTCGACCTGATCCGGAGCTATTCGCCCTACGACAATGTCCGGCCCCAGGCCTATCCGCCGATGCTGATCACCGGCGGCCTCAACGATCCGCGCGTCACCTATTGGGAGCCGGCGAAGTGGACCGCGAAGCTGCGCGCGACGAAGACCGACGACAACGTCCTGCTGCTCAAGACCAATATGGGCGCCGGCCATGGCGGCAAATCGGGGCGCTTCGATTCGCTGAAGGAAACCGCCGAGGAGTTCGCCTTCCTGCTGTGGCAGATGGGGGTGGCATAGCGGGTTCTTTACCCTCTACCGCTTGCGGGAGAGGGAGAGACGCCGCAGGCGGCGAGGGTGAGGGCCTGTAACGGCACGGAAGATTCAGGCCCTCACCCTGGCCCGCTGCGCGTGCCTGTCCCTCTCCCGCAAGCGGTCTAAGGTATGCACACATTTTGGGATCGCGCCGGAACAAGCCCCTCCTCTTTAGAGGAGGGGTTGGGGTGGTGGCGAGCGAAGCGAGCATTTCCGCCATTTCTTGGCTTGCGTCCGTCGATGTCGAAATTTTCTCCCGAGTCCCCCACCCCAACCCTTCCCCTGAAGGGGAGGGGCTTAAGCGGCTGACATTCCATCGAAAATGGAGATGTGTGCATCGCTTAGCGCAAGCGGTAGAGGGTAGGAAACAGCCAATTACCCCAGCCAGGCCGTCACTTCGTCCGCCACCTTGTTCGCGGCATCGCTGATGCCGCGGCCGACCGGACCCGGCTTCGCCTCGCTCACCGGTACGCGCGCCTCGAAGCGGCGGGTGGTGACCTCCGTGCTGCCGTCGCGCTGGAGCACGGCGTCATAGGTGACGACCGCTTCCATCGTCCGCGCATCGAGTCCGAAATTCTGCAGTTCGCCCGACAGTCGGATGCCCGGATCGCCGCTATAGTCGCGCGGGCCGAGCACGACGCGGCCGGTCTTCGCGCCGATCGTCTCTTCGAGCAGGCGTTCGAACAGCCGGTTGGGGGCATCGGCCCACACCGCATCCTTGAGATAGGCGATTTCGGTCGCAGTCGACTGCACCGGCACGCGCGTCGAGGCCAGAGCGGCGGGGACGCGCGGCACGAGCACGGCGATCGCCTGTCCGGGCGCAGCGCTCATCGGCTTGCCGGTCGGGACGATCGATGCCGCGCTCAGCGTCAGCAGCGAGGGCGGCGGCGCGGCGCCGAAGCTGATGCAGCCCGACAGCGCGACGGTGGCGGCGAGAGCGAGCACAGGCTTGATCATTTCTGGCCCTTTCCAGGCTCATAGTCGGGCAGCTTGGGCGATCCGATCAGCGATCCGGCGCCGCCGCGATCGAGCCGCCCGGCCACCGCGGTCAGCGCTTCGGACATTTCGCGCAGGTCGCGGACGAGCAGGCCCACCTCGGGCAGAGTGCGCTTGGAGAAATTGTTGATGCCGGGCCGCGCCTCGCTGATCGCACCGTCGAGATTCTCCATGCTGCGCTGCGCGGACGCGATCGTCTTGCGCAGGTCGCCCATCAGCGGGCGGCCTTCCTTGTCGAGCAGATCGTTGGTCGTACCCGCCAGCTTGCCGATCTGTTCGGCGGCGACGCCGGCCTGCTGGACCGCGATGCGCGTCTCGGCGAGCGTCGCGGCGATCTCGGGGCCGCGATCGGCGAGCGAGCCCGAAAGGCGATCGACATTCTTGAGAATGCCGGTGATCGACTTCTGATTGTCGTCGGAGAGCACCTCGGTCAGCCGCTCGGTCAAGGTCGAGATCCGCTCGAGCAGTTGCGGCGCGCTGTTGAGCAATTCGCCCAGCGCGCCCGGCTTGGTCGGGATCACCGGTGCGCCGCCCGGGCCGATCTCGGTGATCGGCGGCGCGCCCTTGGTCGCGCCGTCGAGCTGGATCTGCGAAACGCCGGTGAAGCCGATGCCCTGGATGGTGGCGGTGGTGCCCTGGAGGATCGGCACCTCTTCCTTGATGTTGATGCGGACGCGGACGAACTGCGGATCGGGCTGCCACAGCGCGATCTCCGTCACCTGCCCGCTGGGCACGCCCGAGAAGGCGACGCCCGATCCCTTGGCGAGACCGTCGACCGACTGTTTGAAGAAGATGTCATAGGTCTTCTCGTCGCCGCCGCCCAGCCGCGCGAGCCAGATCGTGAAGATCGCGGTGGCGAGCAGCAGAATCAGCACGACGCTGCCGACCAGCACCTGATTGGAACGGGTTTCCATCTAGCGCCTCATGCCCCCTGTTTGGCCAGCCGGACGGTCCTGTCGACCGCCGCCGTCGCAGCCCGGCCGCGCGGGCCGTTGAAATATTCCTGGATCCACGGATGGTCCAACGCCAATAGTTCCGGGATCGTTCCGACCGCGATCACCTTCCGGTCGGCCAGCACCGCGACACGGTCGCAGATCGCGTAGAGCGTGTCGAGATCATGGGTGATCAGGAAGACGGTCAGGCCCAGCGTTTCCTTGAGTTCGCGCGTCAGCGCGTCGAACGCCGCCGCGCCGATCGGATCGAGTCCGGCGGTGGGCTCGTCGAGGAACAGCAGTTCGGGATCGAGCGCCAGCGCGCGGGCGAGACCGGCGCGCTTGCGCATGCCGCCCGACAGTTCGGACGGGAATTTGGGGCCGGCCTCGGGCCCGAGTCCGGTCATCACCACCTTGTAGGCGGCGATCTCGTCGAGCAAGGACTGGCTGAGCGACGGGTAGAATTCGCGCAGCGGGACCTGGACGTTCTCGGCGACGGTCAAGGTCGAGAACAAGGCGCCGCCCTGGAACAGCACGCCCCAGCGCTTGCGGATCGCGACCGTATCGTCGTCCTCGCGGTCGATCATCGGCTCGCCGAACACCTCGATCTGGCCTTCGACCGGCCGCTGCAGCCCGATGATCGAGCGCATCAGCACCGACTTGCCGGTGCCCGATCCGCCGACCACGCCCAATATCTCACCCTTGCGGACGGTCAGGTCGAGTCCTTCGTGGACGAGCTGCTTGCCGAACGCGTTCTTGAGTCCGCTGACGCAGATCGCGGTGCCGCCCTCGGGCACGCGGTCGGCAGGATCCTCGTCTTCGTCGTCCACGATCGGGTCGCTCATATCCAGCCGACCCCGATCATATCCAGCCGACCCACGTAAAGAACACCGCGAAGAAGGCATCGAGCACGATCACGAGGAAGATCGCCTGGACGACCGCGGCGGTGGTGCGCAGGCCGACCTGCTCGGCATTGCCCTCGACCTGCATGCCCTGGTAGCAGCCGGTCATCGCGATGATCGCGCCGAACACCGGCGCCTTGACCAGCCCGACATAGAGATCGGTGATCGGCACGACCTCGCGCAGGCGCTGGATGAAGGTGATCGGCGGAATGTCGAGCGACACCCAGCACAGGAAGCCGCCGCCGATGATCGCGACCAGCGACGCATAGAAACCCAGCAGCGGCATCATCACCACCGCGGCGATCACGCGCGGCAGCACCAGTACCTCCATCGGGCTGACGCCGATCGTGCGCATCGCATCGATCTCTTCGGTCAGCTTCATCGTGCCGAGCTGCGCGGCGAAGGCGCTGCCCGATCGGCCCGCGACCATGATCGCGGTCATCAGCACGCCCAGTTCGCGCAGGGTGATGCGGCCGATCAGGTTGATCGTGAACACTTCGGCGCCGAACTGGCGCAACTGAACCGCACCCTGCTGGGCGATGACGATGCCGATCAGGAAGCTCATCAGCCCGACGATGCCGAGCGCGGCGACGCCGACCACTTCGAAGCGCTGGACGACCGCGTTCAGCCGGAAGCGGCGCGGATGGCGGATCACCGAGAACGCCGCCAGCACCGTCGCGCCGAGGAAGCCGAGCAGACCGGCGAGCGTACGGCCCGACGCGATCACCGCGACGCCGATTTCGCTCAGCACGCGGATGAACGGATGGGTACGGTCGGGCCGCATCCGCACCGGCACGTCCGCCTTGGCGACCTGATCGAGCAGGCGCCGGGCATCGGCATCGGCCCCGGCGATCTCGGCGCCATGATCGCGCGCCATCCGATAGACGATCCACGCGCCGACCGTGTCGATATGGTCTATGCCCGAAAGATCGATGCGATCGAACGGCGTCGCCGCCTTTTCGAGCCGGTCGGGCAGGTCGCCGAGGCGCGCGAGCGCGAGCGTGCCGCTGAAGCGCAGCACGCTGTGATCCTCTTCCTGGACCGTGATGAAATCGGCAGCCGCGCTCATTCCATCGCAACCTTGGGGCAATCGGTCAGGATCGGCAAGCGCTTAGCGGCAGGCAGCTGACGGAACGGCCTTGCCGTCCCGTCGCTCGTCCCACGTGCCTTTTCGATGCAGAGCTGCAGCCGGATCCCGCTAATCACGCGTCCCAAACGCGCGAATCCGGGTTTCGGGCACGCAGCATCGAGCCGCGGGCAAAAACAAACGCGCAGACGTTTCCGCCTGCGCGTCCGCAGATACCCGACCGCATTGCGGCGGACGCCAGAGATTATTTCGGCGAGAGCACCATCAGCATCTGACGGCCCTCCATGCGCGGATGCGCCTCGACCTTGGCGGTCTCGGCGGTATCGGCCTGCACGCGCTGGAGGAGGATCATGCCGAGCTGGCCATGGCTGAGCTCGCGGCCGCGGAACCGCAGCGTGACCTTGACCTTGTCGCCCTCTTCGATGAAGTCGTGAATCTTGCGCATCTTCACGTCATAATCATGGTCGTCGATGTTCGGACGCATCTTGATCTCCTTGATCTCCTGCGTCTTCTGCGACTTGCGGGCGGCGTTGGCCTTTTTCTGGGCCTCATATTTGAACTTGCCGACGTCGAGGAACTTGGCGACCGGCGGGTCGGCGTTCGGAGAAACCTCCACGAGGTCGAGCCCGACCGACGCGGCCTGCTCCATCGCCTCGCGTGTGTACATCACGCCCAGATTCTCGCCATTCTCGTCGATCACGCGAACTTTGGCCGACTGAATGAACTCATTGTAGCGCGGGCCGTTCAGCGGCACCGTCGGCGCCCCCAGCGGGCGCCTTGTCATGGGCGGACGTATAGCACTGTCTCCTGTCGTGGCTCTCAATCGGCGCGATATAGGTATTTGCGGGCGTTTAGGGAAGATGCCGCCGCAGCCCTCATGCGAATTTGCCGCGACCTGTGGCGCGCGTGCGTCAGCGGTTCAGACCAGGGTGTCGAGCCGGATCACGACGCCGGGCAGCAGCAGCGCGGCGACCGCGTCATGCGCCTCATATTCCTCGACATCGGCGTAGCGCCCGGCCTCGGGCGCGCGATGCACGCGGATCGTGCGGCGCGCGGCATCGACCACCCAATAATCGCGGACGCCGGCCTCGGCATAAAGCCGCGCCTTGACCTTGAGGTCGTATGATATCGAGGATACGGCAACCTCGATCACGATCAGCAGATCGGGCCCGCGCACATCCTGCGTACCGATCGGACGCGGCCAGACCGCGAGGTCGGGCTCGACGAGGGTGGTTTCGGAGAGGGTGACCGAGGGCACGACGAAGATGCCCGTTTGCGGATCAGTGGCCATCACCAGCGCACGGTTGAGGGCCGACTTCATGGCTTCGTGAACATTATGCTTCGCCGCCGCGAGCGGGACGATCTCGCCGTCGATCAGTTCGAAATTGTCGCCCTCGGCGAGAATGCCGGCGTCGGTCAGCGCATAGACCTCGGCGACCGTCAGGCGAGCAGGAATCAGGCCTTTGCGGACATTCTGGAAGATCGTCATCAGCGACCAGACTAGCATGATCTGTGCTTTGCGTCATAGCGTCGGACCAGCAAACGTGGCCATCTGAGCAAGGCGCCATGTAGGGACGGAGAGCATCGACATGCCTTATGAACCCTTCAGCCTGAAGGACGTGCGGGCGATCTTCGAGGCATCGGAAGGCCGGGGCATGATCGTGGGCAAACCCAATGTCGGCCATTCGGGCGAGCGCCATGTCAGCATCACCAATGCCAGGCTTGCCGACCGGGTGCGCGACTACAAACAGGACGGTCTCGCGCTCCGCACCGCGTTCATCGACTTCAAGAGCCAGGTCGAGGCGGCGTTCGCCGTCCTCAACGATCCGGTCAATGCCCCGGCGCTCGAGCATTTCTTCAACCGGGTCCGCCAGAACGATCCGGCTTATGAGATGAAGAATGTCTGGCTCACGACGCCGGTGAAGATGCGCTATGGCATCGGCGACGGGGCGCGGACCTTCCCGTGCCATTATTTCACGCTGATCCTGCGCAAGGAAGTGTCACTGCCAAGGCAGATGCACATCGTCACCTTCTTCGGAACAATGGGACCGTTCTAGTCCCGAATTCTCGCTGCAATCCAATCATGAAGGACCTGCCATGTCGTTCGACGCCGTGTTCGATGCCTATTGCGACTTCCACATGGGCCGCGGCTTCGCCGTGCGGCATTTCCTCAATCCACCGGCGAGCGTGGCGGAGATCGCAGCGGCCGAGGACGCGATCGGCTTCGCGCTGCCGGAGGATCTCAAGGCGCTGTGGCGGCGCACCGACGGCCAGCCCGACCCGTCCCGGATCAATAATCCCGCGCCGGGCACTGTGGTCTGCCCGTTGTTCGGCCAGTACAACTTTACCTCGGTCGCCAAGTCGTTGCTCATCTACAAGGGTTGGCGCGACATCTATGAAGACGCGGGCGACCAGTTCGACGAGAATTTCAACGACGTGATCGTCGTACGCGGCAGCGACCCGGTGGCGCACGAATATTGGCGGCCGGGCTGGGTGCCCTTCACGATCGACGGCGGCGGCAACAGTTATGCCGTCGATCTCTCCCCGCCCGAAGGCGGCACCTATGGCCAGGTGATCGTGATCGGCCCCGACGAGGATCTACGCCGGGTGCTTGCCCCCAGCCTCACTGCGCTGATCGAGGCGGTGATCGCGCAAGCGCCGACGCTCGACCAGTCGATGCTTGCCGACAAGACGTGTCCACTCGTCTATTTCGACAGCGAGGAAGCGACGCCGACGCCGCGAAGATGAATCCGTTCAGGTCGACCCGCGCTGCCCCTATGAGATTGTGCCACGGCATGCCGCCACCTGTTCCACGCCGGACTATTCCCAAGCGCACAGCCATCGTCATAGCGGATAGCCCTCAGCTCAATCGACATGGTCCTCTGTTTCGGAGCTGCCCGATCTTGACTCATCACGGCCCGACCTTATGTATCACGAATGTAGATACGGAGGTGGATATGCGCGTGCAGATCAGGAAATGGGGGAACAGCGCATCGGTACGGATCCCCGCGTCGGTCATGTCGGCTGCCTCCCTCCGTATGGATCAGGAGGTCGATGTTCGCGAAGAGGACGGACGGATCGTCATCGATCCGGTCAAGGCACCCGTTTATGATTTGGACAGCCTGCTTGAGGGGATGACGCCCGACACCTTCCACGACGCGGTGGACTTCGGAGCGCCCGTCGGCAACGAAGTCTGGTAATGGCTGTTTACGTGCCCGACGTCGGCGATGTGGTCTGGCTGCAGTTCGATCCTCAGGCGGGCCATGAGCAGGCCGGGCATCGTCCCGCGCTCGTCCTGTCGCCGGCGCCATACAATAATGCGCGCGGCATGATGCTCTGCTGTCCGATGACGTCACGAATCAAGAATTATCCGTTCGAAGTGGTCGAGAGCCGGAACCCGCCGAGCGTGATTCTGGCGGATCAGATCAAGAGTGTCGACTGGCGCGCACGGGGAGCCACCAGGAAAGGCAAGATATCGCCGCCGGCGCTCGCCGATGTTCAAGCCAAGATTCGCGCCTTGTTAAACTTGTAGCCGGTCAATTCCCGCAACAGCATATTCAATTCCGCGTCCAGGCCGGCCCGAGCGCCGCGCACCCACCCCTTGATCCCCTCCCTCGAAAGAGAGGGGATAAGGATCAGCGTAGATCGGGCGGGGTTGCCTCGGCCTGCAGCCACGCCACCGCCTCGGCGATCGACAGGATCTTCTGGCCTTCCACGCCCAGACTGCGGATCGCGACGCTGCCCTGCTCGGCCTCGCGCTTGCCGACCACGAGCAGATGCGGAACCTTGGCGAGGCTGTGTTCGCGCACCTTGTAGTTGATCTTCTCGTTGCGCACGTCGGTCTCGGTGCGCAGCCCCGCCGCCGCCAGCTGCGCGGCGACGTCCGCCGCATAGCCGTCCGCGTCCGACACGATCGTCGCGACCACCGCCTGCACCGGCGCCAGCCAGAGCGGGAAGCGGCCGGCATGATGTTCGATCAATATGCCGATGAAGCGCTCGAACGTGCCGAGGATCGCGCGGTGGAGCATCACCGGGCGGTGCTTGGCGCCGTCCTCCCCGACATAGCTCGCGTCGAGCCGCTCGGGCAGGACATAATCGAGCTGCAAGGTGCCGCACTGCCAGGTGCGGCCGATCGCGTCGGTCAGATGGAATTCGAGCTTGGGCGAATAGAAGGCGCCCTCGCCCGGCAATTCCTCCCAGCCATATTCGGGACCGTCGCGGCCGGCGAGCCGCACCGCGTCGCGCAGATCCTGCTCGGCCTGGTCCCACATCTCGTCGGTGCCGAAGCGCTTGTCGGGCCGCAGCGCGAGCTTGATCATGTAGCTCTCGAAGCCGAGGTCGCGGTAGATGGCGTCGAGCAAATCGCAGAAGCGCCGAGTCTCGTCGACGATCTGGTCCTCGCGGCAGAAGATGTGCGCGTCGTCCTGGGTGAACTGACGGACGCGCATGATGCCGTGAAGCGCGCCATGCGCTTCGTTGCGGTGGCAGCAGCCGAATTCGGCCAGCCGCATCGGCAGGTCGCGATAGGAGCGGATGCCCTGGCGGAACAATTGCACGTGCGCCGGGCAGTTCATTGGCTTGAGCGCCATCAGATCGGCATCGCCCGACAGGATCGGCGCATCGTCCTCGGTCCCCGGCACCTCGTCGGGCACGACGAACATGTTCTCGCGATATTTGCCCCAATGGCCCGACGCCTCCCACAGCCGCGCGTCCATCAGCTGCGGCGTCTTGACCTCGAGATAGCCGCCCGCGTCGAGCTTGCGCCGCATATAGGCTTCCAGCTGGCGCCAGATCACCCAGCCCTTGGGATGCCAGAACACGGAGCCCTGCGCTTCCTGCTGGAGATGGAACAGGTCCATCTCCGCGGCGATCTTGCGATGGTCGCGCTTGCCCGCTTCCTCCAGTCGCGTCAGGTGCAGATCGAGCTGCTTCTTGTTGAGCCAGCCGGTGCCGTAGATCCGGCTGAGCATCGCATTGTTCTGGTCGCCGCGCCAATAAGCGCCCGAAACACGCATCAGCTTGAATGCCTGCGGGTCGAGCTTGCCGGTCGAGGCGAGGTGCGGGCCGCGGCACATGTCGAGCCAGTCGCCACCCGACCAGTAGACCGTGATGTCCTCGTTTCCGGGCAGCTCGGCCGCCCATTCGGCCTTGAAGCGCTCGCCCTCGGCCTGCCAGCGCGCGATCAGATCCTCGCGCGACCAGACTTCCCGCCGCAGCGGCTTGTCGGCGCGGATGATCGCCCGCATCCGCTCCTCGATCGCCGGCAGGTCCTCATCGGTGAACGGCCGGTCCTTCGGCGCGAAGTCGTAATAGAAGCCGTCGTCGGTCGACGGACCGAAGGTGATCTGCGTCCCCGGAAACAGCGACTGCACCGCCTCCGCCAGGACATGCGCGAAATCGTGCCGCGCGAGTTCGAGCGCGTCGGCCTCGTCGCGGTTGGTCACCAGCGCGAGGTTGGTGTCGCCCTCGAACGGCCGGCCGATATCGCGCAATTCGCCGTCGATCCTCGCCGCGATCGCCGCCTTGGCGAGACCCGGCCCGATCGCCGCCGCCACGTCCGCGGGGGTCGTCCCCGGCGCAACCTCGCGGACGGAGCCGTCGGGGAGCGTGATGCGGAACAATGCGGACATGAGATGGTGCAGCCTTCGATCGGCGCAGGATTGCGCGCGCGGCTTATGCCCGCGGCGTGGGTGGCGGCGCAACCGGTTTGGCCGAACCTCAGAAACTCTGCGTCGACGACGTCTTGCTCTTGATCGAGACCGTGCCGCCCTTCACCTCGAACGCGTAGGTGAACATGTCGATGCGCTCTTCCTGCGGCAGCGACACGGTGTAGGAGGTCGACGAATCGGCCTTGATCTGGGAAATGCCGCCACCGCCGACGCCGTCATAATGGGCGTCGAGATCCTCGGTGATCAGCTCGACCATGCAGATCGCACGGTGGAGATTGTCGTCCTTGCATTGCTTCGAGGCTGACATCGCTTTGTCCTTCTGTTGGGCGGATTCGCTGGCTCCGGATGGTTCGTGCCGATTGGCGGCGATGGCATCGGTTCCCGAGCAGGCCGCCAGCACGATGCAGACCGGCGCCATCGCCACGCAGGGCGCCATCGAAATACGTCGCAGCCATGAAATCCGGGCCATGTCTCACCTTCCGGGAAGCAGGGACGTCAGCATTTTGCCGGCCTCGAACTCGGCGGTCGTCCGCGGATAATGACGCTTCATCACCGCCGTCGCCGCTATGACCTTGGCCGCCGGAGCGGTGTACACCGATGATGGCGATTCCGCCTTCACGAATTCCGCCAGCGCCGTCAGCCAGGGCGCGCCATGCTTGGGGTCCAGCCGCATGCCTTGCCCCATCACCGAATTCTTGTCGGTGTCGGTCACGCCATAGCAGGCGCCGGCATTGGTATCGCCCGAAGCCGGGCAATGCGCCTTGCCTTCGTCGACATGGCCCATGCCGAGCAGATGGCCGACTTCATGGACATGGGCACGCTGCATGATCGCGCGTCCCTTGCTGTCGGTGCCCTTCTTGACCGCCGACGTGTCCTTGCTGTCGTACAGCGTCGAATGCGAGCCGAACCAGTTTTCGGACGGGTCGAGCCGGACGACGTCGATCACATGGTGGTGGATTCCCGCGCTCGCGTCCGAGCCGACCAGTGCGAACCGGCAATAGACGTTGGGTATGAAGATGTTGCTGCCGGCCTTGAACGCAAACGCGCCGGCACCGTTGATCAGCCAGAATTTCTGGTCCCAGAACGCCTGCGCCGACCGGCAGAAGCCGGTTTTCCACGCCGCCCAGTCCGCGACCGTCCATTTGATGATCTTGCGCGGCGTGCCGCTGGGCGAGCCATAATCATTATGGGTGCCCTTGGCGGCGCCGCCGGCGGGATTGACCTGGCGGAAACCCATCTTCAGCGTCAGCGTCAGATCGGCATTGGTGTGGGCATTGCAGACGTCGGTATCGAGGAGCGCGTCGAACTTGGTGAGTTTCAGGGTCTTCTTCATGGATCACCCGCATCAAGATCAGTGGATCCGTCGGGGGCCTTTCCAGCCAGGCAAGGCACCGCGACTTCGATGAAGTCCGGAATAGGCCAAACCGCAAATGCTGGCTGTGCCAGATGTCATAGGCATGATCGTGTCGCCGCTCGCCCGCGCCAATTCGTCGCCGGGGCAGAGCAGCCGCGCGGGGCGCTAACGCCGGCAATACTCAGGATCTCCATGGGGACAATGCGTGCGAGGATCGCTGGTTTTCAGGATCGGCATGGCCGACGCGGTCATCGTCAAGCTTGCCCAAGCGGCATTTGAACCGGCATGCAAACCGGCATTGAGCAAGAGTTTCGTCAGCTTTCGCGGGCTATAAAGGCGGCATAAAAAGCGGCATGATATTCGGCATGGACCAACCTCGATGGAACCGATGCTGCCCGAAGAAGCGGTGCGCGATCTGGGGGATGTGACCGCGCAGCTGCTCTCCGACGGGAACCGGCTTGCGGGTCGGCTTCATCCCATCGTGGGCGGTCCAGAAGTTGATCGACGAGGACGATGATCCGGATGTCTGGCCGGCCACCGCGACCTATGCCCGCTGGCTTCACGAGCGGTTCTGCGAGCGATTGCCGGATGCGTTTCTCCGGGTCGAGCATCCCGGGACCGGCGAGCGCATGCCTGTCGTGCCCGGCCAGCTGCGCACCCGCGATGTCATCGTCGGCCGTCATGTTCCGCCCGAGCATGGCGACCTGCCGCGCTTTCTCGCCCGGTTCGATCAGGCCTATATGTCGCCCACCCTCTCGCGCTTCCGGCAGATCCAGGCGGTGGGCGCAGTGCATCATCGGTTCCTGTGGATTCACCCGTTCCTCGACGGCAACGGCCGCGTCGCGCGCCTGATGTCGCATGCGCTCCTGAAGCGCCTCGGCATCGGGACCAGCCTCTGGTCGGTGGCGCGCGGGCTTGCCCGCGAGGAGACACGCTACAAGCAGCTTCTGATGGCGGCCGACGGGCCGCGCGAGGGCGACCAGGATGGCCGGGGCAATCCGACGCAGCGGGGCCTCGTCGCCTTCTCGCTGTTCTTCCTCGAAAATGCCCTCGACCAGCTCGCCTTCATGAGCCAGCTGCTCGAGCCTGACGTGCTGCTGCGGCGAATCGAGATTCATGTCGAGGAGGAGGTCCGCGCCAGGCGGCTCCCGCGCGGCAGCTTCGTGGTCCTGCGCGAAGCGGCGCTGAACGGCGAGGTCGAACGCGGCCGCGTGCCCTCGCTCACCGGCTATGAGGAACGCGCAGCGCGGATCATCACGTCAGCGCTCGTCGATCGGGGCATGCTCACCTCGACCAGCAGCCGCGCGCCGCTGCGGCTGGGCTTTCCGGCCGAAATTGCCGAACGCTGGTTTCCGCTGCTCTATCCTGTCGATGCAGGGGCGCGGCCGTGAACCGCCCCGTGCCCCTCATTCGGCGCTCCACGCCGATTTCGCCGCACGATCAGAGGGACGATGTCGAGCTGGAAGATCTCAGGTCGGTGCCTGGCCGGGGCAAGCGCGCCGAATGGAGAACGCTGCGAAATCTCCATCGCTGCGTCATCCTCGCCGAGGCGGGCGCGGGCAAAACCTTCGTGCTCCAGGCCGAGGCGGCGCGGCTGGCGGCGCGCGGCCGGCCCGCCTTCTTCATCCGAATCGACGATATCGACGAGGCGTTCGGCACGGCCTTCTGCCTGGGTTTGCCGCGGCCGCCGTTCCGCCCGCTGCCGCCACGCCCGTTGCGGTCGATCCCGCCACGCGCGCTGGCCACCATTTCATCCGCCCCAAGATGGGCGCCTTTTGAAGACGCTGGACGATAGTGACGAGGCCGCGCTCGCCGCCGACGAACCTAAACTCGCAGTGCTAGTCGTCTGCAAATCCGATCGCCTTCTCGGCCAGGGCTGGTGATCCGGCGCCCGCATCGCGTTCGAGTTCGACCGCGCTGACTGACCGGCCGGCAGGCCGCACCCTCATCCGCCGCCTCCAAGCCGAAGGCTTCCCCCGCAGGCAATGCTGAAGCCACCACCACCCTACAGCTTGAAAACATGCTCGCGATGCCACCGCAGGAAGTGCCGATGCGGCCGGAACCGAGAATTCGATGTTCGCAATCGCGAAATTGCCCATGGCGTCGCCGCACCGCAAGATCACACTCGCACACATTAAATGTTTGCGAAGATGACGGCACACATTTACAGCGTGCGGACCATGACCGAGTCGGTTCCTTATGGCGCGCTGGCGTCCACGATCCTCCAGGGTCGAAAGGCGGCCAATCTCAATCAGAGCGACTTTGCCGGGTTCCTCGGCATCAAGCAGCAGTCCGTGAGCCGTTGGGAGGCGGGCACGCACCGCCCGGACGTCGGGCAAATACCTGCCATAGCGACGATTATCCGGGCTGACACCGACGAGCTCATGTGTTTGGCCGGCTACGGCGTTCCGGTCTCCATCACCGCGCCTCCGCCCTTTCCTGTAGACGCGCTAACCCCTTTCTCGTTCGAACAGCTCGCCGCCGACTTGGTCGAGCGGATGCATCCCGAAGCGACGATAAGACTGCAGGGCGCAACGGGACATACACAGGATGGTGCCGACGTTATCGCCAGCTTCGACGATGGCCGAATCTGGGCCTTCCAGTGCAAGCGTGTCGAACGCTTCGGACCCGCCGATGTCCAGAAAGCCATTGCTTCGCTTCACATCGACGTCGAACGCGCGTTCCTTGTCCTGAGCCGTACGGCCAGCCCGCAAACTGCGGAAGCAGTGCGGCGTCATCCGCGCTGGTCGCTGTGGGACAAGCAGGACATCAACCGCAACATTCGGACGCTGCCGGTGGATGCGCAGGATCGCCTCGTCGATCTCTATTTCCCTGGCCAGCGGATGGCGCTGCTCGGGCGCAGCGAGCCGGGACCGTGGGTGGTCGCCGACCAATATTTCGCGCCGTTCCGCGCGCGCTCGGCGGTCTTCTCGCACGATTGGGCGATGGTCGGCCGCGAGGCGGAGATAGCGCGGCTCGCCGACGCGCTCGCCGACGATGCACCAAACCCAGTCCTCCTCCTCACTGGCCCCGGAGGGATCGGCAAGACGCGCATCGTCAAGGAAAGCGCCGCCCGCTTCGAGCGCAAGCACAAGCGGACGGCGGTGCGGTTCCTCTCCGCCGCGCGCGATCCCGACCGGGCAAGTCTCGAGGCGTTGGGCCGCGGCAACAAGGTGCTGGTGATCGATGACGCCCATGACCGCGAAGGGCTCGGTGTGCTCATCGAATATGCCGCCGATCCGCGTAACCGGACGCGGTTGCTTATCGTCACGCGCCCCTATGCCGAGCAACGGATTCGTAACGAACTCGGTATCTTCAACATCGTCGATCCGCCGACGCTGATGATCGACCGCCTCGGCCGTGCCGAGTTGCGCGGGCTGGTCGAGCAGGTCCTCGCCGAGTTCGGAGGCGAACGCGAACGGGCGGAGTCGGTGGTCGAAATTGCCGGCGACAGCCCGCTCGTCGCCGCGATGGCAGCGAGGGTCGTGGCGCGCGACGGTATACCGACCGAGCTTGCCCGCCGCGAGAAGGGGCTGCGCCAGATCATCCTTTCGCGCTTTACCAACGTCATCACCGGCAATCTCGGGGCGCCGGGCGACGCACCGCTGCTGCGCGCCGTGCTGGTGGTGCTAGCGGTCATCCAGCCCTTCCATATCGACGATCGCGGCATTGCCGATTTGGTCGGCAAGACGCGCGGGGCATTCGCTGCGGGCGAAATCTCGCGCGCAATGAAGATGCTGCTCGATGGCGGCGTCATCTACAAGCGCGGCAATCTCCATCGGCTGATGCCCGACCTGCTCGGCGATTTCCTGATCGAGGAAAGCTGTATCGGCGCGGACGGCAAGCTGACGCCGTTCGCCGAGCAGATCGCCACCGAAGTGAAAGACCAGCAGCTGGTCCAGGTGCTGGTCAATCTCGGCCGGATGGACTGGCGGCTCGCCGACGGCGATCCGTCGCATAGCGATCTGCTCGAGCCGATCTGGGCAAGGCTGCGCGCGATAGAGAGCGAATACGACGGGCGGATCGAGGCCGTCGAAGCGGTTGCCGTCTATCAGCCGACCCAGGCGTTGCGCTTCGTCGAAGTCCAGATCGAGCAGGATAATATCCTGTCCCAATTCCCGACGATCCTCCGCCGGATCGCGCTTAGCCCCGATCACCGGCGCGCAGCGCTGCGGCTGCTGTGGGATCTGGGGCGCGACGACGCGCGCGACCTGTCACCCCACCCCAACCATGCAATCCGGGTGCTGGCAGAGCTGGTTGGCTACGAGGAACACAAGTCGTTCGAGTTCAACCAGGACCTCTCGAAGTTCGCGTTCGGGCTGCTCGATGAGCCCGGTGCATGGCACAGCGTTTATTCCCCTCTCGATATTCTCGAGCCGCTGCTGAGCGGCCAGGGCCTCACCACCAGTTCGACGGCACGGGCAATCTCGCTCACCCCATTCTTCGTCGATCACAAGGTGGTAGCCGACCTTCGCGAAAAGCTCATCGACCGGGTGATCGCGTTGCTGTTCGACGAGCACCCACGCACTGCGCGGCGGGCTGCCATCTTCCTCAACAACGCCCTTCGCGAACCCTATGGCATGATGAACAGCGTCGCGCCCGACGATCTGCGCGCCGACTATCAGGCAGAGATAGCCGCAACCATAGACAAGCTCGGCGCGGCAGTTCGGAGCGACAAGCTCGCGCCCTGGACGCTGATCGGCCTGGTGCGGTCGATGTCCTGGCACGCCGAATTTGACGAGAGCCCGCTCGGCGATGCCGTGCGCGAGATTTTCGACGATCTCCCCCACCATCTGGGTTTCCGCCTTTACGCCTGCCTTGCCGACGGCGCCGACTGGAGCTTCCTCGGACAGATCCCCTTCGCCGAATGGGTCGAAGGCAAGGAGTGGCACGCCGAGGTCGTGGCTGCGTTGCACGCGGCTTATCCCGAACCTTACGCACTGATCGATGCGATTGCGACACGGCTGGTGGAGTTCGACGAGGCCGGCGAAGCGACTGGCAATTGCGGCCCGTTCATCGACAAGCTGATCTCAGCCATGCCGGCGTTCGGCGACGTTATCGTCGCCAATGTGATCGCTGATCCGGCGTCGCGCATGCGCCACTTCCTCGGATTTGCCGCGGGTGCCGTGCTTGACAAGCGCCCCGACGAGGGGCGGGTGCTGATCGGCTCGCTGCTCGACGCCGGGGATCAGCTGCTGCGCACAAGTGGGGCCGCCGCGCTCATCGGCTTGCGGCGTGAACGCGAGCCACAGGACGTTGCCCTGCTTCGCCGCGCGATTGGTGTTGAGGATGCGCGGGTCGCATCGACGGCGATCATGGCGCTGCGGACCTGGCGCGATGTCGGTGCGCGCGAAATCATCGATCTCGCGATGACAGTGCGGTTCGATGCCGAGCCGCAGCTATTCGAGCCGTTCACGATGCTGTTGTGCAGCCAACGTAAGACGCTGCTCGAGCGCCTGAACGACCGCGACGTACAGCAGATGCTCGACCGCATGCGGTCGCTGCCGCGCGTCGAGGGTCATTGGGCAGAGGAGATCCTCCAGCATCTCGCCGGGCGCCATGCCGAGCAGCTTGCCGGCTTTCTGTTCGACCGCGCCGATCTTGCACTTGGCGAAGGCCGCTCGCAGGATTTTGCGGTTCTCGGCCGTTCGCGGCGTCGCGGACAGATCGGCTTCCATGAGACGCCGGCGATGCGGGCGATCCTCGCGCGAGCCTGGATCTGGCTGCGCGCGCACGACGAGGAGGCGGGCTGGGCGCACTACCGGCGGGCCGAGATTTTCGCGCGGATGTTCAAGGTCGAAAGCGAGCCCGTGGTCGAGTTCTTCAATGCGTTGCTGGCGCGCGCAACGGCCGAAGACCTGCGCTGGATCGCCAGGATCGTCCGGGAGGGCCACCACAGCTTCGCCTTCGAGCATCGCGCGTTCGTGTTACGCTATTTCGAGCGCTGCAAAGCCGTCGGGCGCGAGCTCCTCAAGTTCGGACTTGATCAATTTGGCGCCGCAGCGCTCAGCGGTGACTGGTCGGGGACGCCCGGCGAACCGATGCCGCGCGATCTCAAGGCGCGCGATGCGGCGCAGAGCGTGATTGACTCCATGTCGCGCATGTCGCCCGCCTATCCGCTCTACAAGGAGATCCTCGATCACGCGAAACGCAACATCGCAGAGTCCATCCGCGAGGGCCAAGCGATGGACGAAGAGGAATGAAGGACCCGCGAGCCCTCGAACAGCTTCGCCAGGAGCGCGAGGCCTTCGAGCAGGCGAAGGCGCAGGGCGTGCACTGGTTCCGGCTGCGGTTGTGCATGGGATATGCGAGCCTGTTCATCCTGTTCGGCGTGGCCGCAGCATGCAGCTACATTGTGCTCAACCCGGCCGGCTATTCGATGGCTGTGGTCACGATCGCCGCCACGACATTGCTCGTCGACATGGTCAGCCTCGCTGCCAGCATCTTCAAGCTGGTCCTACAGCACAGCAGTGCCGCGCGCCTCAGGCCGGTCACGGCGGCTCGTTCTCCGTCGAGGCGCACCAAGCCGACACCCACGGCATAAAGACAAGGATTGGAAGTGCCACACAAACTGACTTCGGACGAGCTTGGCGAAGCCGGCGAAACGGCGTTCAAGAATTTGAGCAGCCGCGCGAAGCTCATCTGCAACAGGAGCGACCGCGATGTGACTGGCTGGGACTTCGTTGTCGAATTCCCTATGGCAACGGGAGCGGCAGCAGTGCTCGACCAACGCCAGGCGTCGGCCTGCGTCGTCCAGCTCAAGTCGACCGCGGGAGAGAGCGGCAACCGCGTCTCGGCGCGGCTGTCGGCGATCGAGCGCATCGCCAAGGATCCCCGCCCTGCGGTACTTGTGGTGTTTCGGCTCCGCTCGGACGGCGAGCCGCTAACAGGCTACTGCATCCATCTGATCGACGCCGAGCTAGGGCGCGTGCTGCGGCGGCTGCGTGAGGCCGAGGCGCGCCAGACGTATGACGTCAATCACACCACGATCAGTTTCGACTATCGCAAGTCGGGTATCCCGTTCAAACTGACGCCCGACGGCCTTCGCGACGCGCTAGCCTCGGTCTGCGGCAGCGACACCCGCACCTATGTGCTGGAGAAACAGCGCCAGCTTGCCGAGCTCGGCTATGAGGAAGGTGGGATCGAGGCCGAGGCCTTGGTTTGGATCGAAGGCCCCGAACATCTCAGCCGCATCATGCTCGGGCTCGAGCCGCTCAAGCCCGAAAAGCTGCGCGCCTTCGATGCGCGCTTCGGAATCCGTATTCCCTATGATGGCCCGCTCTTCGACGATGTCGACGAATTGCATATCGAGCCACCACTTGTCGGCCCGGCGACGGTCACGATCCGCGGCAAGCCGTTCACGACCGCCGCCGTGTTCGCATGCCAGCTCTATGTCGGGCCGCCGATCCCCGGCGCCGAGATGTTGGTCGCGCGCCATCCCGACATAATGGTGTCGATCCGCGAGGACGGTCTCAATCTCCAGACCGAGGGCACGTTCGACTCCGCACGGCGTCCGCTCGCGCGCTGGGCCGAGCTCGTCCGCGGGCTCAACCATCTGGCGGGCGACGACGGTACGATCACGCTGACGACCGCATCGGGTCGAATCCCGGCCTTCACGCTCCCGGTCGATGCGCCGCTCGATGGGCCCTTCATCGAGCAGCTTCCCGAAGTGTCGCGCTTTCTCGACGGCTGGCAGACCTTGCTCGGCATGGTCGGGATCGTATCGCAGGCGCCATTCGGCATCGACGAAATTTGGAAAGGCTCCGAGGCGGGGATCGCGGTCGACATGCTGCTCAATATAAACCCGCTCGCGCGTCTCGAATTTGGCGACCTCCACGGCGTGATTGGACCGGGCCCGGCCGAAGTGCTTTACTTCAACAGCTGCTGCTTTGCCGATTCGAGCATTAGCTATGCAGTCAAGGTGACGCTTGAGCCGACCGGCGACAAAGACTGGCGCTACCGCTCGACCAATTTCGAACGCCTCGACGTCCGGCCGATTATCAGCGACCTTGCCGAATACGGCGAGGAACTGGCGGCGACGCATGGCATCCCGATGGCGATCGACCCCGCGACGATCGTGCTGGTCGACCGGGCTACGGGCACGCTTGCGCTGCCTTCAGAAGATTGACAGACCGCAGCGGTCGCGCCCGAAGGTCCAGCAAACGCGGTCGCCGCCCAGGATTCCGCCGACATTCCTGCCGAGTTGGCGGTCGAAAACCGGGCGCCGGGGCACCAAGGTGAACCCGCGCGACTTCTCGATCAGCGCATGGCGTCCGCCAAGAAGCCAAACGGCGATAGATGTCGTTCGCTTTTAGCTCGGCTAGCCAAAATGCGCCCTCGCGGCACGCTCGATGCTCGCCGGCCCGCCGCGCCGTCCGCCCCGGCGCCGTTGACCTGCCTTAGAGACGCTTGAGCAGGAACAGCCGATGATGCCCGACGGGATAGTCGTCGATGCGGCCGAACTTCGAATAGCCGAGCATCTCGTAAAAACCCGGCGTCTGGAACGAATAGGTGTCGAGCCAGATGCCAGTGCAGGTTCTGTTTCGAGCTAGCTCCTCTGCGCTCGCCATCAATTTCTTGCCGAGCCCCTGGCCGCGGTATGCCTCAGATATCGCCAGATACTGGATGAACATCCAGCCGTATGCCGTGTGCCCCCAGACCCCACCCAGCGAATGATCTGCGCCGCCCTGCAACAGGATGGCAAAGGGTCTCAGGTTGGCCGAACCCGCACGCGCGATGTTTGCGGTGCGCAAGTGCTTAAGCACGGCATTCCGGTCTCCTTCGCACGGTGCGTCGATTGCGACGATGGAAGGATGCATCGCCGTGTCCTTGAAATCGCCGTTGACCGCTCTCTCGGGGAACCTGCCGGCTATCGATGTCACTGGCCCAGATCCAACAACTCCGCGACGTTCATGAGATCGAGGTCGTTCGAACGGACGCGGCGTAGCGGGCTGAAGTCGACCAGCGCGATCGTCCGGTGGCCCCACTCGCATACATTCTCGAGACCGACCCCCTCGACGAAATGGGCGACCTTGCGGTCGTCGACGACATAGCTCTCGCCGGGCCCCTCCAGGGTGAACTGCTTCAGGATATCCTCGGTCGGCACTTCGGACGGGTGCCGGTCGACATTGCTCGTGTGCGTGATCGCATTCCAGCCGCCCAGGACGTTGCGCTTGCCCATAAGATGCGCAAAAGTTAGCAGTTCGCCATCGCGGTGGATGGTGTTGGGTGAGACCGCTGCCAACCGTCGCCCGAGTGGTTCGAGGCAGATGAAGTGGACGCCGACGATATAAGCCGGGCAGGTCGGCAGGAGGCGAGAGTGACGCGCGATCCGGAAGTCGGCCGCCACCAGTGCGGCGAGGACCGGCGAGGTGATCTGTTGCTCGGTTAGCGAATCGAAGGTCCGGACATGGTCGCCTTCCTCGGGCTGGTACGCCGTCGGCTGGAAGTATCGGGCTTTGGGCCTGTCCAACTTGTCGTAGCTGCGCCCCATCGCGAGCAGCGAGCAGAGGCCGGGCTCGAAAATGAACGAGGCGTAGCGACGGCGACGGAGGCCGGAGCCGTCATACGGATCGGGGTCGAGGCGTTTCGGCAGGCCTTGGGCGAAGGCGAGGAACTGCTCGTGCAGGTATTCCGGGAAGGCGGTGTCGAACAAGTGGAAGCGCGCGACGCCTTCCCTGCCCAGGCTCACTCCGGTCACCTCCTCGGTTAGAACACCTGCCGGCTTCTCCCTGCCCAAGGCCTGGGACATGATCGGTTTATGTTTCATTGGAGCAATCCTCTGATTTCGCCCGTGTCGAGAGATATCGACCAGCCGGCGGCCCGCCCGATCATAAAGGAAAGCAGCACCCCTCCAAGACCTTCGTAAAAAATTATCCATTAATTCAACTATTTATCGCAAATCTGGACAAGTTTCGTAAGTCAAATTCAGTTACGCCGCGCGACTAAACTAGCGCGGTCTGATTTGGAGCGGAGAACATAAATGATCGTGGCCCCTCCCAGATCAATTCTGGTCGCCACCGTTAATTTTGGTTAGGAACTCGGAGATTGGTTGTGTACGCTATGCGTGGGGAGGGGAAATGGTGGGCACAAGAAGACCTGGTCCGTCGACGGTCGCCGCCCGTTTTCGCGCGCTCTGTAATGAGCGAGGCCAGCTGCGCGCAGATCTGGACCGGTTCATCAATGATCTGTTCGAGGACGATATGGCCAAGGCCGAGAAGGCCGTGACAAATGTCGCCAACTTCCTTCGCAACGGCTCCGCGCCAAGCGCGACTGTTCGCGACATTCTGAAGGCCTATGCGCGCGACAGGCTGGGCGTGGAATTGCGGGATTGTTGGTTCGAAGATAGTTGGCACCCCTCCGGGCTCATCGACACCTTTTGCGCCCACAACGCGGATTACGCCGGGATTTCCGAGGGCATCTGCGGCGACTATGTCCATCTCTCCCGCAAGATGAACGCCGAAGCCGAGAAAACCAAAGCGGTCCGGCATGGGAAGATGCGGATTGAGCGGCAGGGAACGGGCTTTTTCCGCTTCGACATGGGGTCGGAACGCTCGCCGACGATCGGCAACAATCCCTATTCGGGATATCTTGTCTGCCACTCCGATACGCTGTTCCTCACCGGCTTCGATCAGGCTCACCACAAGAAAATGCTCTTCCTGGTGCTGCAAAAGCCGCCGCCTTCGCTCGCAATGCACGGCATGACCCTGATCGGGATGCAAGCGGGTACGCTGCCGTTTCAAGCCATGCCCAGCGGCCGGGCGTTTGCCAAGCGCATCATTCTGATCGACGAGCCGAGCTGGATCGCCAAATGGCAAGCTGGATCGACTGTGCCAAAAGATGTTATAGATTGGCTGTACGACGATGGACTCGGCTTCAATGTCGAGCTTGTCGTTCCTCATGTGGATGAAGATGCATGAAGTCTTCCGCGATAAAACCATGCCTGATGGCTGCGGCGGTTGGTGACTCTGGCGCTGACCTCAGAAGCCTCCGGACCTGGGATTTGTCGCCGATCGCGAGAAGGGTTGAACGCGAACTGGGCTGGTCGTGGAAGTTCGTCCTGCGGGTCGAGCGCGAATATCGCCATTTCATCGCGTTGGCGGTGCTCGAGCCGGCGGATCGCCTCGGCATGCAGGGGCCGGTCGACGAGTTCTGGCATCGGCACATTTTGTTCACGCAGGACTATCACCGGTTCTGCCACGCAGTCGCGGGCGGCTATATCCATCACTCCCCCCACGAAGCGGAAACGCACGCGGGCGGCGGCTCCTATCAGCGGACCCTGGCTCTGCTCGAACGCCGTTTCGGCAAGGTCGACGAAGCGGTCTGGCCGCGGATCGGCGCCAACAGTTGCAACAATTGCGCCTCCTGCGACAAGGTCGGCGAGCGAGATGTGCTGACCCGCGCGTAGATCGAGGTTGTACCGCCTCTATCGGTCCGCCAGTAGCTCGGCCAACACGCTCCACCAGTAAAGGAGATAGGGCGCCGTCGCACGAAATATCGGTCGTTGGGCTCATACCAGGCCGCCGTCAGGCTCAGCGTCTCATAGGTGTCGATATGCGCGAAATGGCCACCGGGGGGTGATGTGTACCCGTCCGGTCTAGGCCGCCTTGAGGGTCGCCACTGATCCGTCGAGATAGCACCGGTGCAAGCACAGGTGTTTGCACCGGTTCGAGGGACGGTGCGATGAATCATATGACGGTGATTTCGGGCG
>Ga0268264_10001102_pt1 | contig 26677 bp, 23 predicted proteins | sample KBSSwiS32_FD_190357 | JGI IMG/M metagenome (GOLD analysis project Ga0268264, IMG submission 190357) | Switchgrass rhizosphere microbial communities from Kellogg Biological Station, Michigan, USA - KBS Switchgrass S3-2 (SPAdes) (version 2) | ecosystem: Host-associated > Plants > Roots >...
CGCCACCTGGTGCGGCCCGGCTTGCGCGCCTTGCACATGCGCGCGGATGCACGCGTTGACCATGCGCACGTGAAAGCGCTCGGCTTCCTCGGGCGTCTCGAGCGCGATCGCATGCTCCTGCACGCCCGGCGTGCCGAAGTCGTTGGTGGTGCTGCCGGTGGCGAGCACCAGAGTGTCGTAGCCGCGCGTGTACGGCGGCGTGATCGGCGTGCCTCGGTCGTCGAGCACCGGTGCCACGTGCACCTCGCGGCGCGCGCGGTCGAGCCCCGCCATCGCGCCGAGCCGGTAGCGGAAGCCGTGCCAGTGCGACTGCGCGAGGTAGTCGATCGCGTGGTCGTTGATGTCGATGCTGCCGGCGGCGATCTCATGCAGGTGCGGCTTCCAGAAATGCGTGCGCGCCTTCTCGATCAACGTGACGTGCGCGCGGCCGCGCTTGCCGAGCTGGTTGCCCAGCCGCGTGACGAGCTCGAGCCCGCCGGCGCCGCCGCCCACGACGACGATGCGATGCAATCCATTGGCAGGCTGGCTCATCCTGTGGACTCGCTTTTCGATTCGGTCCGGTAATTGTCGTGCTGGTGCGTCACGGCCTGTGCGCCGCCACCGGTCGTGAAGTCGGCCAGCGGTGGACCCGGATCGCGGGCGCAACACCTGCGAACGAGGGAGCCCGCTTGGCGAACCAGTTCACGCTCGGACCGCTTCGGCAATGCACCATGCCCGCGCGCACTCTTAGCATCCGCGTGTCCGCGCTGTGCGGGCACGGGGGATTGCGATGAACCTGACGAGACGTCGTCTGTTCGAGGGGGCCTTGCTGGCCGCGGCGGCGCCGACGCTCGGTTGGACCGCCGAGGGGGAGATCGTGGTGGGCCAGATCGGTCCGTTCACCGGCATCCCGGTGCCCGATGCGCCGCAGCTCAACCAAGGCATCAAGGCGTGCTTCGCGCAGATCAACGAGCGCGGCGGCATCGGCGGGCGCAAGGTGTCGTTCTTCGAAGTCGACGACACCTACTCGGCAGATGGTTTTGCCAAGGCGTTCAACCAGGCGATGCAGCGCAAGCCGGTCGCCCTGCTGGCGCCGGTGGGGTCGGCGGCGCTCAAGCGCATGCTCGACGACAAGATGCTCGACCAATCCGACGTGATCGTGCTGAGCGCGATCCCGGGCGCCGAGGCGCTGCGCAACCCCGGCCACGCGAAGCTGTTCCACATCCGCGCCGGCGACCGCCAGCAGATCGAGAAGATCGTCCAGCACGCCGTGACGCTGGGTGTCAGCGAGATGGCGGTCCTGCACCACAACATCATCATCGGCACCTCGGGCCTGGCGATGGCGCAAGCGGCAGCCAATGCCAGCGGCAAGCTGAAGATCGTGCCGTTCGAGGCCACCGCGGAGATCCCCAGCATCCAGGCCGCTGCGAAGAACGTGGCCAAGTCCGGTGCCAAGGCGGTGCTGGTGGTCGGCGCGCCTCGCTTCATGGCAGACGGCATCGCGCAGCTGCGTGGGATGGGCGGCGGCCAGTTCGTGTTCGCGCTGTCGTACGTGCCGACCGGCCTGCTGACCAAGGTGGCGGGCGAGCAGTCGCGCGGTGTCGCACTGTCGCAGACGTTCCCCAATCCGATCGGCGCCTCGATGCCGCTGCAGCGCGAGTTCCAGGCGGCGATGAAGCAGTCGTTCCCCGAAGTCGCGGGCAACAGCTACACCTCGTTCCACCTCGAGGGCTACATCAGCGCACGTGTGTTCGCCGAGGCCGCGCGCCGCGCCAAGGAAGTGACGCCCGACGGGGTGGCGAAGTCGCTGCACGCGATGGGCGAGTACGACATGGGGGGTTTTCGCGTCAACTTCGCGCGCAGCAACATCGGCAGCGGTTTCGTCGACATCGCTGTCATGAACGCCGACGGCCGGCTGGTCTACTGAGCGCCAGAGGCTGCCACACCACGCGGCGCCGAGGCGCCGCGTTTCGTTTCAGGGCCGTCAGGTCACGCGCCCGAACCACCACAGGCTCAGGCCCGCCGCGCACACTGCCAGCAGCGCGCCCAGCGCCGCGAACAGTGCGGTGACCTCGGTCTCGCGCTTCTCGACCACCAGCTTGCTCGACAGGCCCTGGTAGACCTTCTTCAAGTCTTCGGCGGTGCCGGCATAGAAGTAGTCGCCGCGCGTCAGCAGCGCCACCTGCTTGAGCGTCTCTTCGTCGAGGCGCACGCGCATGCTCCAGCCTTCGAAGCCGATGATCTCGCCTTGCGTCGTGCCGACGCCAACGGTGTAGATGCGCACGCCGCGGTCAGCCGCGAGTTTGGCCATCTCGAGCGTGTCGGGGCCAGTGGTGCGCTGCCCGTCGGTCAGCAGGATGATCGCCGCCGACGCGTATGAGCCCGGCTCCACCGGCTTGAACGCCGGCTTGTCCTGCTTCTTGTCGCCGAAGCCCGGCGGCATCGGCTTGGCCCCGGTGATCTGCGACAGGTCGTAGCCGGCGTCGGGGAACAGCGTGGCCAGCGACAGCACGATGCCCGAGCCGATCGCGGTGGCGCGCTGCAGCTGGAAGCGGTCGATGGCCGCGATCACGTCCTCGCGGCTCAGCGTCGGTGCCTGCACCACAGCGGCAGTGCCGGCGAACGACACCACCCCCACGCGCACGCTGCTGGGAAGGTCGTTGACGAAGTTCTTGGCCGCTTCCTGCGCGGCGACGATGCGGCTGGGCTTGATGTCGGTGGCACGCATGCTGCCCGAGACGTCCATCGCCAGGATGATCGTCTCCTGCTGCGACGGCAGCTTGATCACCGCCATCGGCCGCGACACCGCGACCATCAGCACCAGCAGCGCCAAGCCGAGCAGCAGCGGCGGCACGTGGCGGCGCCAGCCGGGGCCCTTGCCGAGCGCCTGCTTGACCAGCGAGACGCTGGCGAAGCGCACCGTGCTCTTCTTGCGCCGGTGCAGCAGCCACAGGTACAGCAGCACCAGCAGCGGTGCCAGCAGGGCGGCGGCCCACAGCGCTTCAGGCCACAGGAACTTCATGATGCGATTCTCGCGCGATGGGCGCTGCAGCGCCACGCAGGTGCGCCGGCATGTGGGCACCGCTGCGCTGGCGTGCGCGCTGGCGGCGCAGCGCCACGAAGCGCAGCAGCGATTCGAGCAGTTCGTCGTCGGTGGCGAGCTCGAGGGTATCGACCTGGGCCTGGCCGAGCGCGGCGCGCAGCTCGGCCTCGTGCCGGGTCGTCAAGGCCTCGAAGCGGGCCCGGAATGCCGGGTCGTTGGTGTCGACGAACAGCTGCTCGCCGCTTTCGGCGTCTTCGAGCGTGACCAGCCCGACGTCCGGCAGTTTGAGTTCCAGCGGGTCGTACAGTCGCACGGCCAGCACCTCGTGGCGGCGCGATAGGCGGCTCAACGGCTCCTGCCAGCCGGGCGTGCTGATGAAGTCGGACACCACGAAGATCATCGAGCGGCGGCGGATCACGGTGCCTGCCGCGTTCAGCAGGTCGGCCAGCACGGTCTGGCGCGGTGGCGGCATGCCACGGCGCGCCTTGCGCGGCGCCGGCGGAGCCGCGCGCTTGCGCATGCGCGAGATCAGCTCCAGCACGTGGTTGCGACTCGCGCGCGCCGGCAGCATCCCGTCGACGCGGTGGCTGTACAGCAGCGCTCCGACCCGGTTGCCGTGGCGCGTGAGCAAGCGCGCCAGCACGGCGACGAAACCCTCCGACACCGACAGCTTGGTGCGGTCGTTGGAGCCGAAGTCGACCGAGCCCGACAGGTCGAGCAAGAACCAGGCGGTGAGTTCGCGGTCCTCGGTGAATTGACGCACGTGCGGCTCGAGCAGGCGCGCCGTCACATTCCAGTCGATGTGGCGCACGTCGTCGCCATGCTGGTAGGTGCGCAGGTCGGCCAGGTCGAGGCCGGCGCCGCGCCACAACGTGCGGTAGTCTCCCTGCAGCAATCCGTCCAGGCGACGAATCACCGTCCACTCCAGCTGCCGCAGCAACTGGTCGGGCGTGGCGACGGGCGCGGCGACCTCAGCCATTGGTGCCGGTTTGCTCCGGGTGCTGTAGCGGCTTGTCGGGCACAGGCACCTTGGCCATCACGCGCGCCACGATCGCGTCGGCGTCGAGTCCCTCGGCCAGCGCTTCGTACGACAACACCAAGCGGTGGCGCAACGTGTCCACCGCCAGGTCGGTCAGGTCTTCGGGCAGCACGTAGTTGCGGCCGCGCAGGAAAGCGAGCGCACGCGCGCCCTCGACCATCGAGATGCTGGCGCGCGGACTGGCACCATAGCTCAGGTATTTGCCGAGCTCGGCCACGCCGGCCCGCTCGGGCCGGCGCGTCGCGCCGACCAGCCGCACCGCGTACTGGATCAAGCTCGGGTCGACGTACACCTTGCGGCACTCCTGCTGCAGCTCGGCCAGCTGCGCGGTGGAGGCCACCGCCGACACCAGCGACGGCGCGCCGATCACGCGCTCGACGATCACGAACTCCTCCTCGTCGCTCGGGTAGTCGACCAGCACCTTCATCATGAAGCGGTCGACCTGCGCCTCGGGCAGGGCATAGGTGCCCTCGGTCTCGATCGGGTTCTGCGTCGCCATCACGACGAACGGCGCCGGCACCTTGTGCGTCTCGCCGGCGATCGTCACCTGTCGCTCCTGCATCACCTCGAGCAGCGCGCTCTGCACCTTGGCGGGCGCGCGGTTGATCTCGTCGGCCAGCAGCAGGTTGGCGAACACCGGCCCGAGCGACGTGCTGAACTCGCCGGTTTTCTGGTTGTAGATGCGCGTGCCCACCAGGTCGGCCGGCACCAGGTCGGGCGTGAACTGGATGCGCCGGAACGAGCCGCGGATGGCCGACGCCAGCGTCTTGACGGTGAGCGTCTTGGCCAGCCCAGGCACGCCTTCCACGAGCAGATGGCCCTGCGCCAACAGCGCGACCATCACGCGCTCGAGGAAGCGGTCTTGCCCGACGACGACGCGCTTGACCTCGTAAAGGATGCGCTCCATCAGCGTGGCGGGTTCGGCGTTGGGGCTCGGCGTCATGGGTGAGTGGCTTGCGGTGGAAGTGAAGGAGGTCAGAACGGCGGCAATCCTGCCGCAGTGGCGGCGTTCTCGATCGGCACGGCAAAGCCGATGCCGATGAAGGTGCGCGCCTCGGTTGGATTCATGATCGCGGTGACGATGCCGACCACGTGGCCGTCCATCGTCACCAGCGGGCCGCCCGAGTTGCCCGGATTGGCCGCGGCGTCGAACTGGATCAGGTTGGTCAGCACGCGTTTGCCCTCGGGCGAGCGGAACTCGCGCTTCAGGCCCGACACCACACCCTGCGACGTCGACGGCCCGATGCCGAACGGATAGCCCACCGCAATCACCTCGTCACCGGGGCGCAGCCCGCCGGTGGAGCGCATCGTCGCGGCTTCCAGTTCGTCGGGTCGGTTGACGGCCTGCAGCACCGCGAGGTCATTCTCGGGCTGCACGTTGATCAGCGTGGCCTCCGACTCCAGGCCGGTGGAGAACGTCACCTTGATGCGCGAGGCGCCGTGCACGACGTGCAGGTTGGTCAGGATGATGCCTTTGTCGACGATCACAACGCCGCTGCCGACGCTCCTGCGCTCCTCGCCTTCCTTGGGGTCGGCCCGATCGGCCGGCTGCTCGCCGACCACGCGCACCACCGAGCCGATCACCGCCTCGTAGGCGCGCGCGGCGGCCGACTGCAGCGGTTCCTTGGCGATCGACTCGCGCATCGCCGAGTCGATCTGCTCGAAGGTCGGAATCTGCCGCTCGTTGCGCGTCCAGGCCGGCCAGCCGGCCACCAGCGCGAGCACCAGCGCCACTGCACCCCATGCCCAGCGTTCATGGCGGTGCAGCGCGGCCCCGGTGCGCGTGCGCGTGCGCGACCACCAGCCGGGCGGCTCCTCGATCCAGTCGGCGTCGTCGGGTGCGGGACCGCCGGGCAAGCGCGGCGCCCGGGCCTGCGTGCGTTCGGGGGTTCTGCTGTACAAGGGCACACGCTTCATCGTCGACCGCTCCTGCAGCGCGTGTTGCAGATGCGCTGCGAGCCCCCAAGGTACCACGGAGCGAGACGCCGTGCATGTCCCCGCGGCCGACAGCCGTGCGCGCCGACGAGGCGTGTATCGGCACGCGGTTGGCCAAGCGGTGCGCGAGGCTGCGCAAGGCCGCGCCGGCGTTACTGTCGGCTCGCGAAGTGCTCGTCGTAGCGGTGCACGAAGTCCTTGCCGGACAACGGCAAATGGCAGGCGCGGCAGGTGTTGGTGTCGTCTGGCGCCTTTTGCCCGCTCGGCAGCCAGGCGGCGTAGACCCAGTTGCCGTTGCGCAGCGGCTCGGCGACGTCCTGGCCCCAGCCGGCGTTCTTGCCCATCACGAAGACACGCAGCAGATCACCCTTGACCAATTTGCCATCGGCCCCGGTTTCCAGCGTGCCGTCGGCGCGCGCTTTGGCGGCGAAGTTTTCCATCACGAACACGCTGCCATTGCCGAATCCGCCGGACGCCGAAGCGTTGCGCGCCATCGGGTTCATGTAGATCTCGCGCACCTGCTTGGCGTCGGGCCGCTGCACCGCCGACAGGAATTTGGGCCAGCTCTTGTAGTCGGCCGGCACCTGCAGCTCGCCGTCCTTCATGGGTGGCGCGGTCGCGGTGGTGGCGCAGCCCCACAGTGCGGTGGCTGCGAGCATGGCCAACGGAGTGGCCGCAGGACGAAGGGTCATCGTTGTGCTCCCTGTGAGGGCCCATTCGGGCGGCTGCGATGATACGCAGCCGCCTGTGGTACGTGCGGGCCATTGACGAGGATGTGCGGGTCTACCCGATGCTGTGGATCGACACCCACTGTCACCTGGATGCCACCGAGTTCGACGCCGATCGCGACGCGGTGTGGCAGCGCGCGCTCGCGGCCGGTGTGGCGATCGGCGTGCTGCCGGCCGTGAAGGCCGCGCACTTCGAGGCCGTGCGTGCGCTCGCCCACCGGCTCGGCCTGGCGTACGCGCTCGGCATCCACCCGCTGTGCGTCGACGAGGCCAACGAGGCCGACCTCGACACCCTGCGCGATGCGCTGGCGCGCCAGGCCGGCGACCCGCGCCTGGTGGCGGTGGGCGAGATCGGGCTCGACTGGTTCGTGCCGGGGCTCGACCGCGCGCGCCAGGAACGCTTCTACGTCGCGCAGCTGAAGCTGGCGCGTGACGCCGGACTGCCCGCCATCCTGCACGTGCGTCGCTCGGCCGACGGGCTGCTGGCGGGGTTGCGCCGCATCGACGTGTGTGGCGGCATCGCGCACGCCTTCAACGGCAGCGCCCAGCAGGCCGGCGCGTTCGTCGAGCGCGGCTGGCGGCTTGGCTTCGGCGGCGCGATGACGTTCGAGCGCGCACGCCAGATCCGCCAGTTGGCCAGCAGCGTGCCCGACAGCGTGCCGGTGCTCGAGACCGATGCGCCGGACATCCCGCCGCACTGGCTGTACCGCAATGCCGAGCAACGCGCGCTTGGCGAGCGCGCACGCAATGAGCCGGCCGAGCTGCCGCGCATCGCGCACACGTTGGCGCAACTGCGCGGCTGGACCTTGCCGCACACCGCGGCGCAGACGCGCGCCAACGCATGCGCCGCGCTGCCGCGCCTGCAGGCCTTGCTGGAGCCCGCATGAGCGGCACGCGGGCGCAGCCGGGCCGCGCTGGCGTGCGACGCCAGGCGTTGCGCGCCGTGCCGGCCGCGGCTGTGCGCGAGGTCGCTGCAGCGCCGCCGCTGCGCGGGTTGGCGCCCGTGGTATCGCCCGCCACGCGGCTGCTGGTCCTGGGCAGCTTTCCGAGCGCGGCATCTCTGGCGGCGCAGCAGTACTACGCGCACCCGCGCAACCAGTTCTGGACCATCCTGTCGGCGCTGTGGTCGGTCGACCTGCGCGCGCTGCCGTATCGCGAGCGGCTGGCGCAGGTGCGCCAGCACGGGCTCGGCATCTGGGATGTGTACGCCAGTTGCCGGCGCGAAGGCAGCCTCGACACCGCGATCGAAGACGCACTGCCGAACGACCTGGGCGGGCTCGTGAAGCGGCTGCCCGCGCTGCGGGCCATCGCGCACAACGGCGGCGAGTCGGCGCGCGCGATGGCGGTGACGCGCGCGCTGGCACCCGAGGTGGTGCGGCTGCCTTCGAGCAGCCCGGCCAACGCCAGTTGGTCGTTGGCGCGCAAGGTCGACGCCTGGCGCGCGCTGTTCGCGCGACACGGACTGTGTGCATGAGCGTTCCACGCGACAAGACGCTGCCCCAGGCCACGATCTCCGAGATCGATGGCGTGCGCTACCTGCACCTCGACACGCCCTGGGTGCAAGGCGCGATGCAGATCCGGCGCCCGCGCGCGGTGGTGCTGGAGTACGTGCAGCGCATGCTGGCCTGGATGTTGTGGCGTCCGCGAGAGGCACTGACCGAAGGGCATGCAGTGCAACTCGGCCTCGGTGCGGCGGCGCTCACGCGCTTCACGCACCGCACCTTGCAGATGCGCACCACCGCGGTGGAGCTGAACCCGGCCGTGATCAGCGCCTGCCGGCGCTGGTTTCGCCTCGGCGACGACGACGCACGGCTGTCGGTCGTGCGTGCCGATGCCGCGGCGTGGCTGCGCAGTCCGCTGGCGCCGCGCGGCGAGGTCAGCGTGCTGTGTGTCGATCTGTATGACCACGAGGCCGCCGCGCCGGTGCTCGACGACGAGGGGTTCTATGCCGATTGCCGCGCGCTGCTGGCCGAAGACGGCGTGATGAGCGTCAATCTGTTCGGCCGGCGCGCCAGCTTCGAGCGCTCGATGGCGCGCATCGCCGCGGTGTTCGGCGCCGACCGCTTGTGGCACCTGCGGCCGACGCGCGAAGGCAACACGATAGCGGTAGCAACACACGGGGCTGTGGTTCCAGATCGTCACATCTGGCTGGCGCGGGCGGATAACATCGAGTCCCGCTACGAGTTGCCGGCGCGCAAATGGTTGCGCCTGGTGCGACCGTGGCAGGAGCGCGACCCCTCTCGATGAATCGCCAGCCCACGCCCGCGGCCGCGGACCCCACCCGATGAGCGCCACCGCGACGCGCACACGCGGCACCGCGCGCCCTGCACCGCAGCACGGCAAGCTCGACTGGCGCATGCTGCTGACCTGGCTGCGCGAAGACGGCTGGATCGGCGCCGTCGACGTCGACGCGGTGGCCAAGCGCTTCGGTGGCGCCGACTCGAGCCAGCACCCGCTGGTGCGGCTGGGCAGCGCGGGCCTGAAGCGCGCCGGCACGCAGACGCTGCTCGACACCGAGGCGCTGACGCAGTGGCTGGCGCAGCGCTTCAACCTGACCTACCTGCGCATCGACCCGCTGAAGGTCGACGTCGGCCGCGTGGCCGACGTGATGAGCGTGCACTATGCCGAGGTGCGGCGCGTGCTGCCGGTGAAGGTCGGAACCGAGGTGACGATCGCCACCGCCGAGCCGTTCGACACCGCCTGGGTGCCCGAGATCGAGGCGCACACGCGCAAGACGATTCGCCTGGTGGTGGCCAACCCGGCCGACATCGCGCGCTACACCACCGAGTTCTTCTCGCTGGCCAAGTCGGTGCGCGCGGCGCAGAAGACCGGCGAGAGCTCGGCGGCGGCCAACTTCGAACAGCTGGTCGAGCTCGGCAAGACCAACAAGCAGCTCGACGCCAACGACGCTGGCGTGGTGCAGGTGGTCGACTGGTTGTGGATGTATGCGTTCGACCAGCGCGCCAGCGACATCCACCTCGAGCCGCGGCGCGACATGGGCGTCATCCGCTTTCGCATCGACGGCGTGCTGCACACCGTGTACCAGGTGCCGATGACGGTGATGAGCGCGATGACGGCGCGCATCAAGCTGCTCGGCCGCATGGACGTCATCGAGAAGCGCCGCCCGCTCGACGGCCGTATCAAGACCAAGCGCCCCGACGGCGTGGCCGGCGCCGGCGCCGAGGTCGAAATGCGCCTGTCCACCATCCCCACCGCGTTCGGCGAGAAGATGGTGATGCGCATCTTCGACCCCGACACCACGGTGAAGACCGTCGAGGCACTGGGGTTCAACGCGCACGACGGCGAACGCTGGAACCAGCTGACCGGGCAGGCGCACGGCATCATCCTGGTCACCGGCCCCACCGGCAGCGGCAAGACGACGACGCTGTACTCGACGCTCAAGCGCCTGGCCACCGACGAGGTCAACGTCTGCACGATCGAGGACCCGATCGAAATGATCGAGCCGTCGTTCAACCAGACGCAGGTGCACGGCGCCATCGACATGGGCTTCGCCGAAGGCGTGCGGGCCTTGATGCGGCAGGACCCCGACATCATCATGGTGGGCGAGATCCGCGACCTCGCGACCGCCGAGATGGCGATCCAGGCCGCGCTCACCGGTCACTTGGTGTTCAGCACCTTGCACACCAACGACGCGGCGTCGGCCATCACGCGTCTGGTCGATCTCGGCGTGCCGCCGTACCTGATCAGCGCCACCGTCATCGGCGTGCTCGCACAGCGCCTGGCGCGCACCTTGTGCCCGTCGTGCAAGCAGCCCGACGACGGCGCCGCGCAGCGTGAGGTGCTGGCCGAGGTCGTCAAACCGTGGCGCCTGTCGGGCGACGTGCGGCTGTTCAAGCCGGTGGGCTGCCTGGAGTGCCGTCACACCGGCTACCGCAAGCGCGTGGGCCTCTACGAACTGCTGTTGCTGACGCCTGCCGCGCGCGAACACGTGCACCCGAACTACGACATCACCGCGCTGCGCCAGCAGGGCCTGCGCGATGGCATGCGGCCGCTGCGCCTGGCCGGCACGATGAAGATTGCCGAAGGCGTCACGACCATCGACGAAGTGCTGCGCGCCACGCCGAGCTGGTCGGAAAAATAAGCTTCGGTTCAGCTTCCCCTGCGATCTTCCCTCGCAAGGCCACGCGGCCGCAACGGCCACCAGGCCGGCGAAGGGGTCCCGTTGAAGATCAAGAGCCAGAAGGACTTCTGGTCGGGGCTGATGTTCGTGGCCACCGGCCTGGGCTTCGCATGGGGCGCGCAGTACTACAGCTTCGGCACGTCGGCGCGGCCCGGCCCCGGCTATTTTCCGTTCGGCCTCGGCATCCTGTTGGCGCTGCTCGGCGCACTGGTGCTGTTCGAAGCACTGACCATCGAAACCGATGACGGCGAGCCGATCGGTCGCTGGGCCTGGAAGCCGCTGCTGACGATCTGCCTGTCGGTGGCTGTGTTCGGCTGGCTGCTGCCGCGCCTGGGCATGGCGCTCGCATTGCCGGTGCTGGTGATCGTGTGCAGCTTGGCCGGCGACGAGTTCAACTGGAAGGACGTGATCGTCAACAGCCTCGTGCTGACGCTGGGCTCGTGGGCCATCTTCATCTGGGGCCTCAAGCTGGTGATCCCGCTGTGGCCGGCGTTCCTGGGCGGCTGACGCGATGGACCTGCTGCACAACCTGTCGCTCGGCTTCGGCGTCGCGCTGAGCGTCCAGAACGTCCTGTACGCCTTCTTCGGCGCCGTGCTCGGCACGTTGATCGGCGTGCTGCCGGGCCTGGGGCCGGTGGCCACCATCGCGATGCTGCTGCCGTCGATCTACGCGCTCGATGCCACCCCCGCGCTGATCATGCTGGCGGGCATCTACTACGGGGCGCAGTACGGCGGCTCGACGACGTCGATCCTGATCAACGTGCCGGGCGAGTCGAGCTCGGTGGTCACCTGCATCGACGGCTATCAAATGGCGCGCCGCGGCCGTGCCGGGCCCGCGCTGGCCGCCGCCGGCATCGGTTCGTTCTTCGCCGGCTGCGTCGGCACCGTGATCATCGCGGCGTTCGCGCCGCCGCTCACCGAGCTCGCGTTCAAGTTCGGGCCGGCCGAGTACTTCTCGCTGATGGTGCTCGGGCTGATCGGCGCGGTGGTGCTGGCCTCGGGGTCGCTCGTCAAGGCCGTCTCGATGATCCTGCTCGGCCTGCTGCTCGGCCAGGTGAACACCGACGTGATCTCCGGCGTGCCGCGCTACAGCTTCGACGTGCCCGAGCTCACCGACGGCATCGGCTTCGTCGGCATCGCGATGGGCGTGTTCGGCTTCGGCGAGATCATCGCCAACCTGGCAATGCCCGCCGAGCATCGCGAGGTGTTCACCAAGGACGTCAGGGGACTGTGGCCGACGCTGCAGGATTTCAAGGACGCGTTCCCGGCCATGCTGCGCGGCACCGCGCTCGGTTCGATCCTCGGCGTGCTGCCCGGTGGCGGCGCGCTGCTGGCCTCGTTTGCCTCGTACACGCTGGAGAAGAAAACGCCGATGAAGCCCGGCGAGATCCCGTTCGGGCAAGGCAACATCCGTGGCGTGGCGGGGCCCGAGAGCGCCAACAACGCGGGCGCGCAGACCTCCTTCATCCCGATGCTGACCTTGGGCATCCCGCCCAACGCGGTGATGGCGCTGATGGTGGGCGCGATGACGATCAAGGGCATCCAGCCGGGCCCGCAGGTCATGACCAGCAACCCGCAGCTGTTCTGGGGGCTGATCGCGTCGATGTGGGTCGGCAACCTGATGCTGGTGATCCTCAACATGCCGCTGATCGGCATCTGGATCAAGCTGCTGACGGTGCCTTATCGCTTCTTGTTTCCGGCCATCGTCGTGTTCTGCGGCATCGGCCTGTACACGTTGAACAACTCGAGCTTCGACGTCTACATCGGGGCCTTCTTCGGCATCGTGGGTTATCTTTTCTACAAGCTCGGCTGCGAGCCGGCACCGCTGCTGCTTGGGTACATCCTGGGCCCGATGATGGAAGAGAACCTGCGGCGCGCGCTGCTGCTGTCGCGCGGCGACTGGAGCACCTTCGTGACACGACCGCTGTCCGCCGGGCTGCTGCTCGGCGCGCTGGCGATGATCGTGGTGGTCGCGCTGCCCTCGATCAAGGCCAAGCGCGACGTCGCGTTCCAGGAAGACACCTGAGCCCGCCCGCGGCCATGCCCTGACGCTGAATGCGGCGTGCCCACGCCGCTGCGGCGTGCGCCAGTGCCCGACGCAACACGGGGGAAACCTGAACAGAGGCTGTCGACAGCCTGAATAGAATGGTTTTCAGACCCGGCGTCGAGGAGACAGCGTGAAGATCAAGAGCCAAAAGGACTTCTGGTCCGGGCTGATGTTCGTGGCCACCGGCCTGGGCTTCGCGTGGGGCGCGCAGTTCTACAGCTTCGGCACCTCGGCGCGGCCGGGGCCCGGGTACTTTCCGTTCGGTCTCGGCATCCTGCTGGCGCTGCTCGGCGCGCTGGTGCTGTTCGAGGCGCTCACCATCGAGACCGATGACGGCGAGCCGATCGGCCGCTGGGCGTTCAAGCCGCTGATCACGATCTGCCTGTCGGTGGCCGTGTTCGGCTGGCTGCTGCCACGGCTGGGCATGGCGCTGTCGCTGCCGATCCTGATCACCATCTGCAGCCTCGCAGGCGACGAGTTCCATTGGAAGGACGTGCTGATCAACTGCATCGTGCTGACGGTGGGTTCATGGCTGATCTTCATCGTCGGCCTGAAGCTCGTGATCCCGCTGTGGCCTTCCTTCATCGCGGGCTGAGGAGAGCGCCATGGACCTGCTGAACAATCTGGCGCTCGGTTTCGGCGTTGCGCTGACCTTTCAAAACGTTCTCTACGCGTTCTTCGGCGCGATGTTGGGTACGCTGATCGGCGTGCTGCCGGGCCTCGGGCCGGTGGCGACGATCGCGATGCTGCTGCCGTCGATCTACGCGCTCGATGCCACGCCGGCGCTGATCATGCTGGCGGGCATCTACTACGGTGCGCAGTACGGCGGCTCGACCACCGCGATCCTGATCAACGTGCCGGGCGAATCGAGCTCGGTGGTGACCGCGATCGACGGCTATCAGATGGCGCGCCAAGGGCGCGCCGGCGCAGCGTTGGCGGCCGCGGGTCTGGGCTCGTTCTTCGCCGGCTGCGTCGGCACGATCATCATTGCGGCATTCGCGCCGCCGCTCACCGAGCTGGCGTTCAAGTTCGGCCCCGCGGAATACTTTTCGCTGATGGTGCTCGGCCTGATCGGCGCGGTGGTTCTGGCGTCGGGCTCGCTGATCAAGGCGATCTCGATGATCCTGCTCGGCTTGCTGCTCGGGCAGGTGAACACCGACGTGATCTCCGGCGTGCCGCGCTACAGCTTCGACATTCCCGAGCTCACCGACGGCATCGGCTTCGTGGCCATCGCGATGGGCGTGTTCGGCTTCGGCGAGATCATCGCCAACCTGTCGATGCCGGCCGAGCACCGCGAGGTGTTCACCAAGGACGTGAAGGGGTTGTGGCCGACCAAGGACGACTTCCTGCGCGCATGGCCCGCGGTGCTGCGCGGCACGACGCTCGGCTCCGTGCTCGGCGTGCTGCCCGGCGGCGGCGCGCTCCTGGCATCGTTCGCTGCCTACACGCTGGAGAAGAAGTCGCCCGGCAAGCCCGGCGAGGTGCCGTTCGGAAAGGGCAACATCCGCGGCGTCGCGGGTCCGGAGTCGGCCAACAACGCGGGCGCGCAGACCTCGTTCATCCCGATGCTGACCTTGGGCATTCCACCCAACGCGGTGATGGCGCTGATGGTGGGCGCGATGACGATCAAGGGCATCCAGCCGGGCCCGCAGGTGATGACCAGCAACCCGCAGCTGTTCTGGGGGCTGATCGCGTCGATGTGGGTCGGCAACCTGATGCTGATCATCCTGAACCTGCCGCTGATCGGCATCTGGATCAAGCTGCTGACCGTGCCGTACCGCTTTCTGTTCCCGGCCATCGTCACCTTCTGCAGCATCGGCCTGTACACGTTGAACAACTCGAGCTTCGACGTCTACATCGGGGCCTTCTTCGGCATCATCGGCTACGCGTTCTACAAGCTCGGCTGCGAGCCCGCGCCGCTGCTGCTGGGCTTCATCCTCGGTCCGATGATGGAAGAGAACCTGCGGCGTGCGCTGCTGCTGTCGCGCGGCGACTGGAGCACCTTCGTGACGCGCCCGCTGTCCGCCGGCCTGCTGTTGGCCGCACTGGCGATGATCGTGGTGGTCGCGCTGCCGTCGATCAAGGCCAAGCGGCAGGAGGCGTTCGCCGAGGTGGATTGAAGGGCCCACCCCGAGGCGGCCTGGTGGCCGCCTGCCCACGGCCGCGCTTGCACCCCGGCGGCCCCGGCCAAGCGGGATCCGCGGTGTGCGCTGCGGCGCGGTGAGCGGGCGCACGTTCGACGCGTTGGACGCTGAGTAGGCTCTCGGCGCGCCGGTTGGGTGCCGCGCCGTCATCGGCACTATGCTTGGCGCGAGATGAGCGCGACGGCGGAGGACACCGACCTCGGTGCGATGGCACCGTTGCGCAACGCCACCTTCCGCATGCTGTGGCTCGCCTGGCTGGCGGCCAACCTCTCGCTGTGGATGCACGACGTGTCGGCGGCATGGCTGATGACCACGCTGACGTCCGATCCCGCCTTGGTGGCGCTGGTGCAGACCGCCTCGACGCTGCCGATGTTCCTGCTCGGGCTGCCGAGCGGCGCACTGGCCGACATCGTCGACCGCCGCCGCTACTTCGCGGGCACGCAACTGTGGGCGGCGACGATCGCGATCGTGCTGATGGCGTTGTCGCTGTCCGGCGCACTGTCGGCGCCGCTGTTGCTGACGCTGACGTTCCTCAACGGCATCACGATGGCGATGCGCTGGCCGGTGTTCGCGGCCATCGTGCCGAGCCTGGTGCCGCGCTCGCAGCTGTCGGCGGCGCTGGGCCTGAATGGCGCGGCGATGAACGTGTCTCGCATCGTCGGCCCGGCGATCGCCGGCGCGCTGCTGGCCAGCCTCGGCAGCGCGGCGGTGTTCGCGCTCAACGCGGCGGTGTCGGTGGGCGCGTTCTTCACGATCCTGCGCTGGCGCGCCACGCGCAAGGAGAGCGCGCTGCCGGGCGAGCGCTTCGTCGGCGCGATGCGCGTGGGTCTGCAATACGTGCGGCAGGCGCCGCGCCTGCAGATCACGCTGCTGCGCATCGCGCTGTTCATGCTGCAGGTGTCGGGCTTGATGTCGCTGCTGCCGCTGCTGGCCAAGCAGCTGCCCGAGGGCGGCGCCGGTGCATTCAGTGCGCTGCTCGCCGCCACCGGGCTGGGCGCGGTGGCGGTGGTGGTGTTCATGGGGCGTGTGCGCGAGCGCCTGGGGCGCGACCGCTCGGTGAGCGGGGGCGCGCTGCTGCACGCCGTGGCCGCCTGCGGCGCGGCGTTCGCGCCGAACCTGTGGGCGATGCTGCCGTGCATGTTCGTGGCCGGCGGCGCCGTGATCCTCACCGCCAACTCGATCACCGTGGCCGCGCAGCTGATGCTGCCCGACTGGGTGCGCGCGCGCGGCATGGCGCTGTACCAGATGGCGCTGATGGGCGGAGGCGCGGCCGGCGCCGCGTTGTGGGGGCACGTAGCTGCCGGACTGCAGGTGCGCCACACGGTGCTCGCCTCCGCGCTGTTCGGTGCGGTCACCGTGCTGCTCACGTACCGGCTGTCGATCGAGCGCCACGACCCCGACGAGCACCTGCCGGCCGCGGTGGCCGCGCCACCCGAGCCCGCGATCGCGATCGACGGCCACGACGGCCCGGTGATGGTGACGGTGGAGTACCAGATCGACCCGACCCGTGCACTCGAATTCGCTGCCGTGATGCAGGAGACGCGGCGCGCGCGGCTGCGACAGGGGGCCTTGTCGTGGGGCTTGTTCCGCGATGCCGCGATGCCCGGGCGCTACGTCGAGTACTTCGTCGACGAGACCTGGTTCGAGCACCAGCGCCGCCTCGAGCGCTTCACCGCCGGCGACGCCGGGCTGCGCGAGCGCCGGCTGGCGTTCCACATCGGCGAGCAGCCGCCTGCGGTGCGGCGCCTGGTGGGCGAGACCCTGGTCGACTGAAGCGTTGCAGCGCAGCGGCGCGGCCGCGCACCTTTGATCGCACCGGCGATCACCTTTGCACGCCCCGCACGGGCACACCGACTACGATGCACGCATTGCCGCCGCCGAGCTTGCCGATGCAGTCCTTCGACTACAAGACGTCCTACGCAACACCACGCCGTCCGGTGTTCGCGCGCAACATCGTCTCCACATCGCATCCGCTGGCCGCGCAGGCCGGCCTGCGCATGATCGCCGCCGGCGGCAACGCGGTCGATGCCGCGATTGCAGCGGCCGCGGTGATGACAATCGTCGAACCGTGCAGCAACGGGCTCGGCTCGGATTCGTTCTGCATCCTGTGGGACGGCCAGCGCCTGCACGGCCTCAACGCCTCGGGCCCGGCACCGGCGTTGTGGACCCCGCAGTACTTTCGCGACCACCATGGCGGCGGCAGCGCGCCGCCGGCGCGCGGCTGGGGCTCGGTGACGGTGCCAGGAGCGGTGGCCTCGTGGGCGAGCCTGAGTCAGCGTTTCGGCAAGCTGCCTTTCGCCGACCTGCTCGAGCCGGCCATCGCGATCGCCGAGCGCGGCTATGCGGTGCCGGTGGTGATCCAGCTGAAATGGCAGCTCGCACACGCGGTGCACGAGTTGGTCTCGCAGCCGGGCTTCGCCGAGGTGTTCCTGCCGCGCGGCCGCGTGCCCGAGGTCGGCGAACTGATGCGCATGCCCGGTCACGCGAAGGCGCTGCGCGCGATCGCAGCCACGCGTGGCGAGGCGTTCTACCGCGGCGAGATCGCACAGGTGATCGAGCGCCAGGCCAAGGCGCAGGGCGGTGCGCTGCGCGCGGCGGACCTTGCGGGCTTCGAGCCGCAGTGGGTCGAGCCGATCGGCATCGACTACCACGGTTATCGACTGCACGAGCTCCCGCCCAACGGGCAGGGCATCGCGGCACTGATCGCCTTGGGCATCGCCGAGCACCTCGGCATCCGCGATCTGCCGATCGACGGCGTGCAGGCGCAACATCTGCTGATCGAAGCGATGAAGCTCGGCTTTGCCGACACCTATCGCTACGTGGCCGAGCCGTCGGCGATGAGCGTGACGCCGGCGCAGATGCTCGACCGCGCCTACCTGGCGCAACGCGCCAAGTCGATCGACCCCAGGCGCGCCCAATCGTTCGGCGCCGGCACGCCGCCCAAGGGCGGCACGATCTACCTCACCGCGGCCGACGAGCGCGGCATGATGGTGAGCTTCATCCAGAGCAACTACATGGGCTTCGGTTCCGGGGTGTGCGTGCCCGAATGGGGCATCAGCCTGCAGAACCGCGGCCACGGCTTCTCGCTCGATGCGCAGAGCCCCAACGTGGTGGCACCGGGCAAACGCCCGTTCCACACCATCATCCCGGCGTTCCTCACCAAGGATGGCCAGGCGCAGATGAGCTTCGGCGTGATGGGCGGCAACATGCAGCCACAAGGCCATCTGCAGACCTTGGTGCGCATGATCGATCACCGGCAGAACCCGCAGGCCGCGTGCGATGCGCCGCGCTGGCGCTTCGACGGCGGCCTGAGCGTCGAAGTGGAGCCCGAGATGAACCGCGACACCGTGCAGGGCCTGATCGCGCTGGGCCACCGCATCGAGCCGCGTTTCGACAGCTACATGGACCTCGGCGCCGGCCAGTTCATCTGGCGCCTCGGCGACCCGGCGGCCGAAGGCTACGTCGCGGCCAGCGACCCGCGGCGCGACGGCGCGGCCGCCGGCTTCTAGCCGCTCGCCGATGCGCGCTTGGCCGAGCGCCGCGGCGACTGAGCGCCGGGCGCCGCGGCGCTCCAGATCTGCCCGTATACACAAGACCACGAGGTAAGAGAAGCGGCCCAAACCAGGGCACTCGCGAGCCATCGGGGTTCGGTGGCTCTGGAGCAAGGCAGCCACTGCAGCGGCTCTGGGTTCGTTGCGTGTCGCCCTTCAGGCTCGACCCCGCTCCAGCATGCGGCCCGCCCGCGCGTGAACGGCCGAACCGTCAGCCTCCGCATACGCCCGCTGCCCGTTGACATAGACCGCCGTGATGCCGACGCTCGTGCTGATCGGCCGTTCGAAGGTGGCGGTGTCGGCGATGCGCATCGGGTCGAAGACGACCACGTCGGCGAACGCGCCGGTGCGCAACACGCCGCGCCCATTGAGGCGAAAGTTGCTCGCCGTCATGCCAGTCATCTTGTGCACGGCCTGTTCGAGCGAGAACAGCTTGCGCTCGCGCCAGTAGCGGGCGAACACGCGCGGGAAAGCCCCCCACAGCCGCGGATGCGGGTGACGGTCGTGCGGCAACCCGTCGCTGCCGATCATCGAGCGCGGGTGCGCGATCACGCGCTCGACATCGTCCTCGTGCATCTGAAAGTAGCACGCACCGCCGGGCATCAGGCGCCGGCAGGCGGTCTTCTGGTCGACGCCCCAGTCGGCGGCGACGTCGGCCAGCAGTCGGCCGCCGACATCGGGGTGGGCGTCGCTCCAGGTCAGCATCACGTCGATCACGCCGTCGACCAGGTCTTCGCGCAGCACGGTGGAGCCGGCCACGTAGGGGTAGACGTCGAGCGCGATCGGCTGGCGGTGCGCAAGCTGATCGATCAGGGGCAGCGTCTCGCGCGTGCGGCCCCATTGCGTCGGACCCGCGCACTTGTGGTGCGAAAGGATCAACGGCACGCCGGCTTCGAACGCGCAGTCGCCGGCCTCGTGCATCGCCTCGAGGATGGTTTGCATCTCGCTGCGCAGGTGCGTGGCATACACGCCGCGGTGGCGCGCGACGACGCGCGCGAGATCGAGCACTTCATCGGCCGGCGCCGCGAACGCCTCCTCGTAGAACAGGCCGGAGGACAAGCCGATCGCGCCCTCGGCAAGACCCGCGTCGAGCAACGCCGCCATCTGCGCGCGTTCGTCGGCGCTGGCCGCGCGGGTCAGGTCGTCCATCGTCGCGTAGCGCAGCGTCGTGTGGCCGATCAACGCGGCGACGTTCAACGCCGGTCGAGCGGCGCACACCGCGTCGCGGTAGGTCGCCACGGTCGGGTAGTGGAACGAGTCGGCCCCGAGCAGCGTCAGCGGTGGACCGGCCTGGGCCGTGCGATAGGGCGCCAGCGAGATGCCGCAGTTGCCGGTGATCACGGTCGTGATGCCTTGCGACAGCTTGGGCAGGTAAGCCGGGTCGCGCAGCACGATCGCGTCGTCGTGGGTGTGCGCATCGATGAAGCCGGGTGCGATCGCCTGGCCGCGGCAATCGACGGTCGCCAGGTCGGCCAACTGCAGGCCTGCAGGCAGGCGGTCACGCAGGTCCGTGCCGACGCGCTCGATGCGGTCGCCGACCATCAGCACGTCGCCCGGCCACGAGGGCCCGCCCGAGCCGTCGATCACCAATCCGTGCTCGAGCAGTACGGCGTCAGCCACGCTTCACGCCTCCGCCATCCCAGCTTTGCAGCGGATGGGTCTGGATGTCGACGCCATGCCGCTGCAGCGCCTCGCGCACGCCGCGCAGGCGTTTCACCGCGGGCTCGCCGACGCGCTGCGCGACGAGCACGGTCAGGATCTCGATCAACGTGAGGTGCACCAGATAGGCATCGATGCCGACGTGCATCACGGCGTCGTCGGGCACGCTCAAGCCCAGCAGCCAGTCGGCGCGCTGCGCCAGCAGTGTGCCCGGCCGCGTGATCGCGACGATCTTTGCGCCCTGCGCGCGTGCGATGTCCACCGAGTCGAGCAGCGACGGCATGCCGCCCACGTGGGTGATGGCGATCACCACGCCGCCGGGTTTCTGCGCGCCGGCCGCCACCTGCTGCAGGTGGTAGTCGGCCCAGGCCGTGGTCGACAAGCCGAGGCGGAACAGCCGCGCCTGCAGGTCGGTGGCCATGAACCACGACGTGTTGCCGGCGCCGACGATGTCGACGTGCGGCGCGCTGGCGATGGCCGCCACCGCAGCGTTGAGCACCGCCATGTCGAGCTGGTTGCGCACGCCGGCCACCGTGGCGGCGGCACTGCGGGCGATCTTGCCCACCACCTCGTCGGCCGCGTCTTCGATGTTGACGCGGCGGTGCAGCGGCGAGCCGCCGAGCGCCAATTCTTGCGCCAGCGCGAGCTTGAATTCGCGCAGCCCGGCGAAGCCGAGGTCGCGGCAGGTGCGCATGATCGTCGGCACCGAGCTGCCCGCACGTTCGGCGAGCTGCTCGAAGCTCTCTTCGAGCACACGATCGGGGTCGGCGAGCACGGCCTCCAGGATCGCGCGGCGCGCAGCCGGCGCCTTGTCGCGGATCTCGGCGACGCGGGTGAGCAGGGAGCTGGGGGCTTTCACGTCAGAGCGCCTTCTTCAATTTCGGGTCGAGCAGGTCGCGCACGCCGTCGCCCAGCAACTGCAGCGACAGCGCCGTGATCACGATGGCCAGGCCCGGGAACAGCACGATCCAGAACGCCCGGTGCGCGTACTGCTGGCTGCCGGCCACCATCGTGCCCCACGTCGGGATGTCGGGCGGCACGCCGACGCCGAGGAACGACAGGCCGGCTTCGGCGAGGATCGCGTAGGCGAAGATGAAGCTCACCTGCACCAGGATCGGCGACATCAGGTTGGGCAGGATGTGGCGCCACAGGATGCGCGAGGTGCGCGCGCCCAGCGCGCGCACCGCTTCGACGTACAGCAGCTCGCGCACCACCAGCGTCGAGGCGCGCACCACCCTCGCCACGCGCGGCGTGTACACCAGCACCAGGGCCAGCACCACGTTGGCCAGCGAGGGCGCGAGGATGGCCACCAGCGCGATCGCCAGCAGGATGTCGGGAAACGACATCATCGCGTCGACCACGCGCATCAGCGGTGCGTCGAGCCCGCGGAAGAACCCGGCCACCAGGCCCAACACGGTGCCGCACAGCACCGCGCCGACGGCGGTGAATGCCGCGATGGCCAGCGAGTAGCGCGCGCCGTGCACGATGCGGGCGTAGAGGTCGCGCCCCAGCTCGTCGGTCCCCAGCCAGTGCTGGGCGCTCGGGCCCTTCAGGCGATCGAGCACCGCGGTGTCGTTGGGGTCGAACGACGTGACCCAGGGCGCGCCGAGGGCCAGCACCGCGATGACAGCGAGCACGAGGGCGGCGACCATCACGATGCGCCGATGCATCAGTTGCTGGAGGGCGCGAGGCATCTTCATCACAGGCGCTCCAACGCAATCCCGCGGGCGCCCGACGCATGAACCGTTGTCTTGCCGTGCAGACACCACGGGGTCCGGCTTCGCCGGTCTGCCGGTGTCGCCCCCTCGGGGGGAGCGGCGAAGCCGCAACGGGGGTGGGTCATGTCACACCTTGACGCGCGGGTCGACCACGGCGTACAGCAGGTCGATCGAAAAATTGATCAATACGTACAGTGCTGCGATGACCAGCAACGCACCCTGGATGACGGGGTAGTCGCGACGCAGCACGGCACTGACCACCAGATTGCCCACGCCGGGCAGGCCGAACACGGTCTCGGTCACCACGGCGCCGCCGATCATCAGCGCCACCGTCAAGCCGAGCACCGTGACGATCGGCACCAGCGCGTTGCGCAATGCGTGCTTGAGCACCACGGTCGTTTCGGACAGGCCTTTGGAGCGCGCGGTGCGCACATAGTCCTCGCTCAGCACATCGAGCATCGAGGCGCGCGTGAAACGGATGATCAGTGCCGAGTTCAAGAGGCCGAGCACCGTGGCGGGCAGCATCAGGGCATGCAGCCGCTCGGTCAGCGGTGCGCCCGGCGCGCCGTAGCCCGACACCGGAAACCAGCCGAGCGACACCGCGAAGATCTGAATCAGCACCAGGCCGAGCCAGAAGCTCGGCACGCTGGCACCCAGCATCGCGACACCCGTGAAGAGCTGGTCGACCGCGCGGCCGCGGAACACCGCCGAGACGATGCCGCAGGGGATCCCGATCAGCGCCGCGATCGACACTGCCAGCAACGACAGCAGGGCCGTCGGTTCCGCGCGCTCGGCCAGTGCCTGCGTCACCGGTCGCTGCAGAAAGATCGACTGCCCGAGGTTGCCGTGCAGCACTTCGCGCAGCCAGTAGCCGAACTGCACCGGCAGCGGCTGGTCCAGGCCGTAGTCCTTCTTGACGCGCTCGATGTCGGCGGCGGTGGCCTGGTCGCCGAGCAACACCGACACCGGGTCGCCCGATGCGGCGCGCGTCAGCACGAACACCAGCACCGCGACGATGGCCAGCACCGACAGCATGCCGGCGGCCTTCGAGAGAATGAACCGGCTCATCGCGCGGCCTGCCGGCCCAGAGTCTCAAGGCCGTATCTGGCGCCTCACTTGATCTTCGCGTTCCAGAAGAACGGCCAGGTGGCGGGCTGGTAGTTGTCGAGCGCCGGACTCCTGGCCGACAGGCCGTTGAACTTGCCGACGTTGATGTACGGCACCTCGTCGTAGACGACCTGCTGCACCTTGCCCCACAGCGCACCGCGTTTGGCTGGGTCGGGCTCGCGGTTGAAGGCCGCCAGCGCGGCCTGTTTGGTCGGCGTGCCCCACCAGCCCGGGGCACCGTCGCTCAGTTGCGGCGGCGACAGCATGGGTTCGGGAAACTGGCCGCTGTGGGTGATGTACACGTCCCACAGCTTGGAGTCGTTGCGCCGCTGCACGAGCGTGGCCCAGTCGACCACGTTCAAGTCCACCTTGAAGCCCGCGCGCTTGAGCTGCTCGGCCATCAACAGCGCCATGTTGTAGTGGAAGTCGTACTGCCGGCTGGTCAGCACGCGGACCGGTTCGCCTTTGTAGCCGGCCTTCTCGGCCGCCTCTTTGGCGGCCTTGGCATTGCGCTGGTTGTAGTGGTCGGTGCCGGCCACCGAGAAGTACGGCGAGCCTTTGGGGAAGTGATTGCCTTCGGCGATGAAAAAGCGCGTGTCGCCGAAGCCGGCCGCCAGCATCTCGCCGGGGCCGATGGCGGTTTGCAAGGCCTGGCGCAGCGCCTGGTTGGAGGCCACGCCCTCCTTGGTGTTGAGCACGAGGTAGGGGAAGCCGAACGACGGCGTCAGCAGCGGCACCGTCTTGCCGCCGCTGTTCTCCAGCCGCGACAGCGCTTCCACCGGCAGCAGATCGGCGTAGTCGTACTGCCCCGCGAGCGCGCCTTCGACGCGCGTGTTGGCGTTGGGCACCGGCACGAAGCGCAGCTCTTCGATCACGGCCTCGCGCTTGCCGCCGTAGCCGTTGGGCGCTTCCTTGCGAGGGCTGTACTTGTCGAAGCGGGTCAGCAGCACGTAGGCATCGGGCTTGCGCTCCTTGAAGCGGTAGGGCCCCGTGCCGACGAAGCTGGCCAGCGGCGTGGCGATGGTCTCCTTGGCCATGATCGCGGCCATGCCGCTGGGCAGTGCGAGTTGCGAGACCAGCGGCGCGTAGGGCTGCTTCAGCACCAACTCCACGCTCAGTGGACTCTTGGCCTGCAGGCTGTCCAGTTCCTTGGCGAGCGCCTTGCCGCGGGGCGACTGCTCCATCCAGCGCTGCAGGCTGGCCACCACGTCGTCGGCGTTGAGCTCGCGGCCGCTGTGCAGCAGCACGCCCTTGCGCAGCGCGATGGTGTAGGTCTTGCCGTCGGCCGACACCTTGGGCAGCGCTTCGGCCAGCATCGGCACCGCGTTCCACTTGGCGTCGAACGTGTAGAGCGTCTCGTAGACGTGCTGCATGATGGTGCCCACCAGATCGGCGGTCGACGCCATCGGGTCGAGCGTCTGCGGCTCGCCGACCATGGCCAGCGTGGCGTAGTTGCGTGGCGCCTGGGCATACGACGAGGCGGCGCTGCCGAGCAGGGCGGCAGCTGCAGCGGCTAGGCCGCCTGCAACGACGGCGCGGCGGCGAGGCGAAACGGTCGGCATCGAGATCTCCAAGAGGATGGTCTTGCGCAGGAGCTTTGAAAGGAAATTTCAGGCCACTGTGAACTATGAGAGCCGTGCAACCCAGGAGACACTGGAGCAAACCCTGAGGCTCTCGGGTGCCGTGTGAAATGCAATTTCAGGAAAGGCGGCTCGGCGGCAGGGCGGCCAGAGGTTTGTTCACCCGCCGGCGGCCGCTGCGCCGTCGGCGATCGCCCACGCACCGAGCGCCACCGGGCGCGATGGAACGGTGACACCTAACCCGCCTTTGCGGCGGACTGACTTCCAGAGGTGGCCGTGACGGAGCCAGTGCCCCTTCGGCGTCCAGAACACGGTGCGGTTGACGCTTGACCCGGGCGAATGCCGACAGCTTTCTATTGAGGGCCGGATGCGGGCGCCGACGCAGCGGCAGGCACGTCGGTCGTGGCACCGAGCGCGCAGTAGGCTGGATCGCTCTCGAAGGTCGGATCTACGGCGCCACCTTCCGCCAGCCGCCTTTGATAGCCCTCCCAGAGATCGAGCGGACCGAAGTCCATCGAGTCCTTCGGCACGACGCGGGGCAGGCCGCGCGCGCGAGCTGCGGCGTTGGTGTCCCAGGCAGATCCGCCTCCGAGCCGCACGCCTTGATAGATGGCGTCGCGGGTGGTGGGCGGGACGGCTGACTCCTTCATCGCAATCAGCAGAATGTTGTCAGCCTCCAGGCGCGTGCATCCCTGGCTCCAGTACAGGAAGTCATGGACGATGGCGGCGCGGCTGTACTTCCCGTTCGGCGAGAAGCCCAGCGTCCAGAAGGCCTGCGGAATGCTGGCGAAGTCCGTCACGAAGCCCTTCGGCACCGTGATCGCGACTCGGGTGCTGCCCATCACGTAGATGAAGTCTTTGACCAACATCCACTGCTGGTTGTCCGCGAACGGCGTGAGCACCGGTGGCGGGAGCGGTTGTTGCGCACCGATTCCGCACGCCACCAGCGAGAGAAGACAGGCTGCCGTCCGGGCAAGAGCGGGTTTCATGCCGGCCTCACGATAGCGCGTCTACTTGATGTTCTGGGTGATTCCCGCCTGCGTTTCTTCGATCTTCTGCAAGACGTTGGTCAGCGTGCTCATCATCTTGGACAGCCTGTCCATGGCCATCTGGAGTCGCAAGGATTCCATCTCGCCCATTTCGCTCAGGCTGTCCCCATGCGAAGCCACGTCACTCGCCCTCAGGTCCGGACGATGGGCGCGCGCGGCCGCGTGGTCGCTCGGAGGCTCGGCCTTGGAGTCCCAAAGCGGGGCGATCACGAACGGGCGATGCAGTTCACCGTGCTCAAACGCCGACAGCACCGTGTCGTCGGCCTTGGGGCGGCCGACCAGGTCCGCGCCAAGCCCGGCATGTCCGTCGTAGAGAACTCGCGATGAGTCCTCGTGGTCGATCGCGACCGTCTGTGCGGCCAGTGAGACGCCGATGCTCAGGCTCATGGTCTCTCCCTGCAAATGGGCCGAGGACCGGCTTGGCTCAGGTGGGCGGCCCAATCCCATGGGTGAGTTGCCGCCGGCCAGCGTGCGGTTCACGTCATCTTCACGCCGGCCAACACCAGCCGCGTGATCAATGCCTGGGCGCGCGCGTAGTCGGCGGCCTCGAGTGCAGGCTTGCCCAGGAGCAAGGCGAACTGCGGTGCCAGGTCGGCATAGGCCTGCGTCACCGCCCAGATCACGAACATCAGGTGCGTGAAGTCGACCTTCGCGATCCGGCGCTGCCGTGCCCAGCGCTCGAACACCCGCACGTCGGCGGCCAGGGCCGGCCCGACACGGTCGATGATGACGTCGGCGTAGTGCGGCGCGCCGGCGATCACCTCCTTGGTGAAGGTCTTCGATCCGTCGGGTCGCTCGCGTGACGAGCGCATCTTGGCGGCGATGTAGCGCGCGAGCGCGACCTCGGGGTCGTCGCCGACCGCCAGCGCGCCCATGCCGGCCAGCCATTGCGTCATCACGTCGTCGAGGACGCGGCGGTACAGCCGCTCCTTGCTCGGAAAGTAGTAGAGCAGGTTG
>Ga0268264_10001104_pt1 | contig 26660 bp, 22 predicted proteins | sample KBSSwiS32_FD_190357 | JGI IMG/M metagenome (GOLD analysis project Ga0268264, IMG submission 190357) | Switchgrass rhizosphere microbial communities from Kellogg Biological Station, Michigan, USA - KBS Switchgrass S3-2 (SPAdes) (version 2) | ecosystem: Host-associated > Plants > Roots >...
CTCGCGCAGCAGGTAGGGAACTTGGTTGGCGGCTACCAGGATGCTCGCGCTCGGGTCGAGGGCAAAAGTGCGTGGACTCATCCCATGAGTATCGGCGTTCTGCAGCAGAGTGGGCTCGCCGGTCTGATTGATGGAGTAGACGGCAATGGCGTTTTCGCCTCCGACGAAAACCTGCTGGCCTTCGAAATCGACGGTGTCGCTGGCACGGTTGCCTTGATACACGACGCGTCCGTTGGGATGGATATGGATGGTGGAGGCCTGTTGTCCAGAGTGGACGTGGGCAGGGTCAGTCAGGCTGTCCTTGGTAAAGAGCGCTGTTGGGTTGAGCGTTTCGTTCGCCAATTTTTGATACACCTGGAGCTTGCTTTGGCGCTCCAGCGAAACGAAAACCCAGGGCCGGGAAGGGTGGAAATCCAGATGGCGGGGTTGGAAGTTAAAGCCGCCGTTGGGAGCGATCGATAGGCGGTTGCTGAGCAGACCGTCGTGGTAACCGAAAACTTTGACAGCCCCGGGGTCTTCCGCTTTCGTGGACGTGGGTCCGTTACCGCGCGTGACTAAGATCGCCATTTGCCCGGAGGGATCGACGCGGATTTGATGCGCGTAGATGCCGAAGTCCAGTCCAGCGGGCTGCTTTACTTGGTCGGCGACGGTGCCGTCCGGGTTCAGGCGGTGGACGGTGAGGCCGCTGGGATTGTTGTAGGCGACCAAGACGTGAGTGCCCGCGGGGTCGACGGAAATATGGATGGGGCGCGCGAGGAGCGCTACCGGCTGGCCGAGAGGCTGCAGCGCGCCGGAAGGATCGATACGAAAGGCGGTGACGCCATGCTGGTTGCCGCTGGGCGGCGGAGCGGAACCCGCGCCGACGGGACCGCCGTTGCTCCACGCAACATAGAGGATTGGTTTCGATGGATGCGGCCAGGCGTACTGGACATTGGCCGGGAGCGTAACCGACGCGCGCTTGGTGAGAGCGGCGCCGTCGAGGTTGACGTCGTACTGGGTGAGTTCGACGCCGACGCTGGCGTAGAGGGCCACACGAGTGGGTTTGGCAATCACAGACGTAGCCGCAAGAACGAAGCCTAGTACCAGCCAGCGGCGGAGAAGGCTGGTCATTGGATCACTACCTTGGCAAGCAGGGAGTGGGGTCCCAGCCAGAAGCGTCCGCTTGTTTTTTGAAATTATAGGTGCGGATGAAGGGGCCGTTTAGGTACATCGGGTCGTCTACCATGGCGGTTACCACGAAGTACGCTTCGCCTTGCTGGCCGGTGACCAGATTGAAGTATTCGTTCAAGACTGCGTGGTCACTATGCGGCACGCCGTTTTTGCGGATGTAGCCGGGAAGCAGATTGTCGGTGGTGACGCGCAGCGTGCCGCCGCGCGCCGTGCCGCGGGCGGGGCCCAGTCCGGGGACAAAGCCGGTGCCTCCGGTGTCGAGCAGAACTCGTCCGTTCACCAGCCACTGCGCAGCGGAATAACCTTGCAGGCTGGGTGCGCCTTTTTGCGCGGGCACGGGGCCGAAATGCAGCAGACGGGATTGCGTGCCGGCATCGGCGTCGATCTTGAGAGTCATATCGTCCTGCCACGTAATGTGCAGGCGGCCGGGACGCTGCATTACGCCCACGGCTCCGTAAGCCTTGCAGGCGTTGCCATCGGCAGCGTCTTTATCGGGATCCCAGGCGTTGGCGGTGCGGCGGGCGGCGGGGTTGAGGGGCATGTAGGCGATGTCGCCTTTTTCCGGTTTCACCCGGAAGCGCCATTCGTCGACGATTTGCGACACCCAGTATCCAGTCAGATCGATGGGAGCGGCCGCTTTGGGCGTGGTGGGCGCCGGCGGGGCTCCGCCGCCGCGGCCTTGCGCGTGAAGCGCCGGTGTCATTGTAAGGGCCGCAGCGGCGATGCCGGTCAGAAGGGAAAATGTATTGAACATGAGGGTCGACTATTTCTTGGCGCTGAGACCTTTATAAATCACTTCGACGAACTTATCCGGCGTCATGACAGAGAGCTGTCCGAAACGTCCATCCCAATCCTCGGTGGGTTTGGCGGCTTTCACTTGATCGAGCGTCATGCCCTTCTTGATCGAGTCCTGAATGCGGTCGCGAATGATGGTGACCATGTCGCGATAGTAGGCGAGATCGGCGGTGTCGCAAATGCGTCCATGGCCGGGGATCACGTAGGTGCCGCCTTCAGAGCGGAATTCCGGGATCACCAGTTCCACCATGCGGTTGAGTCCGGCGAGCTCGCCCTGAATGCTGCCACCCTGCGCCATATCGATGGGAGGATAGCTGGTGAAGGAAAATATATCGCCGGCGCTGATCACATCGGAACTGCGGAACATCACGAACGTGTCGCCATCGGTAATGGCGTTAGGGATGTGGAGGAGCTGAACGCCTTCACCGTTAAAGTGATGGCTCAACTTCATCTGGCCGCCGAAATAGGTTTCAGTGGGCTGTCCGCGGATCGGCATCTTCGCGTCGCTCAGCCGCTGCAGCGCGTTCTCGTGAGACAGAACCGCGGCTCCTTCGCCGACGTCGCCTAGGTCGCCCGCGACGTTGCCGCCAGTAAAGGTCTGCCCAGCCGAGGCCAACTTGACGTTGCCCCCTGTGTGTTCGGGAAGAGAGCTGGTGTTGATGATAAATCGAATGGGCTTGGGAGGCAGACTGCTGGTGAGCACTTCGCCGGACCCGCCGCCGCCTTCATTCCTTTTCACGGGCTGCGCGAAGGTGGTGAGTTCGCGGCTCAACCGCTGGATCGCGGCCAGCGTTTTATCGGCCACCTCAGCAGCGCCGGAGTCCACCAGTAACGCGCCGTCGGCGCCAATCGAAATAGTAATGTTGGAACCCGCTCCGGCCAGCATATAGATGTTCCCGCGGATGGGAACGATTTCGATTGCCGATGGCTCGTTGCGCAGGCTGGCGGCGCGATTCTGCTGAGCCAGTCCAATGCCCGCGATCCCAGCAGCGGCCGCACACGCCAACCCAGTGAAGGCCCAACGTCTAGTGATTTTTTTCAAGACTTGCTCCTGTGATTTTCGTTACTGGGACTTGGTAGCCGAGGTGGAACCACCAGCCTTGGCCTTGTTGGCGGCCAAGTCGATCTTGCGCGCCAGCTCCGGATACATGGTGGCAGCTCCGCCCTGCGAAGCTTCCAGCGGAATCTTGTATTTGTCGCCCCATTCGGTCAAGAACGGATTCGCGTTGGGTAGATAGCTGGGCACGACTCCCTGGGGACGGTCTACTTCTTCAACCACCGTGCACGGGTAGGGCGGAATTTGCATCCCCAGCACCAGACGATATTCGCTGGCGCGAATCATGGGCTCCGTCAGATAGAGCGGATCGTACGCAATCGTGACCCAGGTTAAGATATCGCCGCGGCGCATCCAATATTGCGTGAGAGTGGCTTGATCGCTCGATGGCACTCCGTTGCGGCGATAGTAATCTTCCTTGAGATTCGTGGTGGTGATCTTCAGCATGTCGCCCACCCACTCGGCAGTCGAGAAGCCACCCCAGGTGTGCGGCGCGTATTCAGAAGGACGCGAGCGGCCATCCATGTAATAAGGATTGTCGATGGAGCGCAGCCACTCGGCGTGATACGCGGTGGTCTGACGGGACACGTTATCCACTTCTTTCCAGATGCGCACCTGCGAGGGACCGCGCGAAATGTACATGGCGCCATGCGGGCGGCACTGCCATTCCGGCAGCGTGTAGAGCGAAGCGTTCCAGGCCGCGGCGCGGAGCTGTCCCGCGTGGCTCATGGGAATTCCGATCCATTCACCGACGTAGGGATTTCCAGTGTCGTCTTCATCCTGGACCGGCGCCCATTCGCCCGAAAAATCCGTCTGGGCGAAGGCCGGAGCGGCGATCAGCGCGATGGCAAGGAGTAGTAAGTTTCGATGCATAAGACCTCCGCGATGCGCAAGCGCAACGCTGCCCGGTGCTTGGGCATTAGAATTCTAGAACGCGGGCAATTGACATGTCAATGTCCTTGTCCGCGCGGGATGCTTGCAGGTATAATGACCGCGCGGCTATTGGCTATCAGGAGTCAGCATTCATGAAAGACGCGATCAATCGACGAGCATTTTTAGGAAGAGGCACTGCGGCGGCGAGCTTGCTAGCGGGTGGCGCCATCAACCGCGCGTGGGCGGTTCCTGCAACGAGTGACGGGGCCGGGCCGGTAGTCGACACCTCGGCGGGGAGAATACGCGGAGGCCTGCAAGGCAAGGTCAGCGCGTTCAAAGGAATTCCTTACGCAGCGTCGACCGAAGGCGCCGGACGCTTCCTGCCGCCAGCGAAAGTTCAGGGTTGGACGGGCGTGCGGGATGCGCTGGAAGTGGGTCCGGCATCGCCGCAGAACCCGTCGATTCTGGTAGCGGAGTCGATGGCACAACAGCCCAAGGCCGATGGCGCGGGCACCGAAGACTGCCTGCACGTGAATGTGTGGACGCAGAGCACCGGCGGCGGCAAGCGGCCAGTGATGGTGTGGTTTCACGGCGGCGGGTATTCGGCGGGCTCCGGTAACTGGGAGATGTATAGCGGCGCGAATTTGGCGGCGAAACACGATGTCGTGGTGGTGACCGTAAATCACCGTCTGAACGTCTTCGGCTACTTGTATTTGGCGGATTTAGGCGGAGCGAAGTATGCGCAGGCGAGCAACGTGGGAATGCTCGATTGCATTCAGGCGCTCGAATGGGTGCGTGACAACATTGCGAATTTCGGCGGCGATCCGGGGAACGTGACCATCTTCGGGCAATCCGGCGGCGGCGGCAAAGTGAGCACGCTCACCGGCATGCCCGCTGCAAAAGGACTGTTCCACCGGGCGATCGCGATGAGCGGATCGAACGTGAATGGAATCACCCGCGAACGCGCCAACCAGGGCGTAGAAGCGTTTCTGAAGACTTTGAATCTGAGCAAAGATCAGATCGATAAGCTGCAAAGTATGCCGATCGCGCAGTTATTACAAGCGATCCGTAATACGCGCGGGCTGAACTTGGGTCCGGTGATCGATGGGCGCACAATGCCGGGGGCTCCGTATGCTCCCGTGGCCTCGGACATCGGCGCTAATGTGCCTTTGATGATCAGCTCGACGGAAACCGAGATCACCTGGAACGCACGCATGAACTACGATCAGATCGATGCGGCCGGACTGCACAACCGCGTGAAGGAATACACCAAAGTGGACGACGCTGCGACGGACCGCCTGATTGAGGTTTATAAGAAAGGCTGGCCGAAGGCTGATAACCTGACGCTGGCGCTGATCATCGGTACCGACGTTTCCAATTTCCGCGTGGGCACCGATACCGAAGCCGACCGTAAGGCCATGGCGGGGAAGGCTCCGGTGTACAAATACTACTTCCAATGGTATTCGCCGGTGCATGGCGGCGCGCTGCGTTCCTACCACACGCTGGACATCCCGTTTGCCATGCAGAACACCGCGATCACGGAATCGATGAACGGCACGGGGAAAGATCTGCAACCGCTGTCGGACAAAATGAGCGCCGCGTTTGTAGCGTTTGCGCGCACCGGAAATCCCAATACCAAACTCCTGCCCAAGTGGGAGCCGTTTACGCTCGAGAAGCGCGGCATGATGATCTTCAACAACGAGTGCCGTTTCGCCGACGATCCGTTCAAAGAGCAGCGGCTAGCGCGTATCGCGGAGAATACTGCCGGAGCGCCGGCGTAAATGGAATCGCAAAAAGTAAACATCGCCACGCTGGTGGATAACAGCCGGCTAGGTCTTTTTCAGTGGACCACATTCGTGCTGTGCGGGCTGTGTCTCATCATGGACGGGTTCGACGTCCAGGCCATGGGCTACGTGGCGCCGGCCGTAATCAAGGAATTCAAGATCCCCGGCGCAGAGATGGGCTTGGTCTTCAGTGCGGCGCTGATGGGGGTTTTGCTGGGATCGTTCCTGTTCAGCATGCTGTCGGACAGAATCGGGCGGCGTCCAGTGCTGATTGTGGCCGCCTTGTATTTCGCGGTGCTTACGCTCTGGACGGCAACTGCTAGCTCCGCGAAAGAGCTGCTGGTGATTCGCTTCATCGCGGGCTTCGGGTTGGGCGGCATCATGCCCAACGCCATGGCGCTAGCGGGTGAGTACAGTCCAGCGCGCATCCGTGTCACCGTGATGATGCTGGTGTCGAATTTCTTCACGGTAGGAGCGGCGATCGGCGGGTTTATCGCGGCGGGGCTGATTCCGCGCTACGGATGGCGCTCGGTGTTTATCTTCGGTGGGATCGTGCCGCTGGTGATTTCCGTGCTGATGATTTTCCTGCTGCCGGAGTCCCTGCAATTCATGGTGCTGCGCGGCAAGAGCAAAGACAAAGTGCTCAAGTGGCTGCGGCGCATCAACGCGCCGTTGCCGTCTGGAAACGTGGAGTTCGTGACGCAGGAAGAAAACCGCAAGGGCGTGCCGGTGGTCAACCTGTTCCGTGAAGGCCGCGGCCTGGGAACGGTGATGTTGTGGATCATCAATTTCATGAACCTGCTGAACCTGTACTTCCTGGGAAGCTGGCTGCCGACCGTAGTCAAGGACGCCGGCTACACCACCGCCATTGCGGTGCTGGTGGGGACGGCCGTGCAGGTGGGTGGCTCGCTAGGCACCATTCCTAACGGCTGGTTGATTGACCGCTACGGCTTCCGCAAAGTATTGACCATCGTGTTCGGCGTAGCCACCTTAAGCATTGCGATGATTGGGCAGCCATCCCTGCCGCTCTCGATGTTGTTCTTCGCGTCGTTCATGGCAGGGTGGTGCGTTCCCGGCGGACAGCCGGGCGTAAATTCACTGGCGGCTCTGTATTATCCGACGTATCTGCGCTCAACCGGTATCGGCGCTAGTCTGGGATTCGGACGCATCGGGGCGATTGTCGGTCCAGTGGCCGCGGGAGCGCTGCTGGGCAACGGTTGGGCGCACCGCGAATTATTCCTGGCGGCTGCGGTACCGGCTCTGATCTCGGCGGTGGCAACTTATTCCCTGCGCTGGGTGATGCCCGAGCCCGCCAAAACACCGCTGCCCAGCGAAGTGTTCGTGCACTGATAAGGTGCAAGTCGTCGCCCTCTGACTGATAGATCAGAGCTTGACTCCGGACAGTGGGGAGAATACACTAACCCCAGGTAGTTTAGCGTTGCCGGCTCAGGGGGCAATGCGAGTTTAAAAAGAAGGGGTTCAATATGAAAATAACGGGGCTAGTTGTTCGTGTAGGTCTATTTTTGTGCTTCGCGGCCATGGTTTGGGCGCAAGCGACATCGCAGATCCAGGGAACCGTCCAGGATGCCACGGGAGCGGCGGTTCCGGCCGCTGAGGTTAAGGTAACGCAAACGGAAACGGGCGCCAGCCGTACGGCCAGCACTGGCGGCGATGGCGGATACGTTCTTCCCAACTTGCCCACCGGCCCGTACCGGATGGAAATCACCAAGGCGGGTTTTAGTAAATACATACAGACCGGTATTATTCTGCAGGTAGCCGTGAGTCCGACGATCGACGTGGCACTTAAAGTCGGCGCGGTCAGCGACCAAGTGCAGGTGGAAGCCAACGCAACGCAGGTGGAAACGCAGGCTACCGGCATCGGCGCGGTGATCGAGAGCCAGCGCATCGTGGAGCTTCCCCTCAACGGGCGCAATTCCACCGATCTAGTGCAACTCTCAGCCGGTTCCGTGTTTGTTGCGCCTCCGGTGAGCCGGTCCTTTGGAGGATCGAGCGGTGGTCAGGCCATTGCGGTGGCTGGCGGGCAATATTTCTCGACATCCTATTTTCTGGATGGCGCGAATCACAACAATCCCTACGACAACTTGAATCTGCCGCTGCCCTTCCCGGATGCCTTGCAAGAATTTAAAGTGGAAACCAGCGCGTTAACCGCGCAGAACGGCGTGCATTCCGGCGCGGCGGTGAATGCGGTTACCAAGGGTGGAACCAACGATTTCCACGGGGATCTGTTCTACTTCGTCCGCAACGCTCAGTTCAACGCCCGTAACTTCTTCGCGGCCACCCGCGATCAACTGAAACGCAATCAGTATGGAGGAACGGTGGGCGGTCCCATTAAGAAGGATAAGCTCTTCTTCTTTGTCGGATACCAGGGCACCAAAACGCGGAGTTCCGTGCAAGCGGCGCCTGCTTTTGTGCCGACCGCCGCCATGCTGACCGGAGACTTTAGCGGCTGTGCGACTGTGACTACTTTGAAAAACCCGGTTACGGGCGCAGTTATACCCAGCAAGATCATGCCGTCCAGTTTAATCAGCCCGGCGGCCCTGAAGATCGCCGCTAAACTTCCGAAGGCGCAAAATGCGTGCGGAACCTTCAACTACGCCACGCCACTGAATCAGGATGAATACCAGATGGTCTCCCGCGTGGATTACCAATTGAGCGCCAAACAGACACTGTTCGGGCGCTACATCGCCACGGCGCTGACTCAGGCAATTCCGTTCAACGTCACCCCCGATAACATTCTGGTGACGGTCACCGGAGGCCGCGACAACCTGGCGCAATCGGCCACCTTCGGCGACACGTATTTGCTCAACGCGAGCATGGTCAACTCCTTCCGCGCGGCGTTTAACCGCACTGCCATCCGTCGCTCCAATGCGCCTAGCTTCGGGCCGCAAGACGTGGGCATCAACGCTTTCAGCTACACGCCTGACAATTTTCTGTTGACCGTCACCGGCGGGTTCGCCATCGGCGGCGGAACGGAGAGTAATTCCAGCTTCCACACCACTACTTACCAACTAAACGACGACTTCAACATCGTCCACGGCGCACACCAGTTCGCCTTCGGCGTTGCAGGCTCAAAATGGCCCTCGGAATCGCTGGCCAACGTGCGCTCCCCCGGGATTTACACCTTTGGCAGTGCCGCGACGGGTTATGCGCTGGCGGACTTCCTGACCGGAAGACTCAATAACATCGACCAGGCAGCTCCGAACAATCTGTTCATGAAGCAATGGTACCTGGGCGCCTACGCGCAGGACACCTGGAAAGTTTCGTCGCACTTAACGGCCAATATCGGCGTTCGCTGGGAGCCGTGGTTCCCGCCCTCGGTCACCAACAACGCGATCTACAACTTCGATATCAACCGCTTCAACCAGGGTGTCAAGAGCACCATCTATTCAACGGCGCCTCCGGGATTCCAATATCCCGGCGACCCCGGTTTCCCGGGCCAGTCCGGAGCGAATAAGAAATGGGCATCCTTCTCGCCGCGCGTGGGACTTGCTTGGGATCCGAAGGGCGACGGCAAGACGGTGGTTCGCGCTTCCTTTGGCATCGCTTATGACTTCACGGATGGCCAGCAGAACCTGAACACCGCGATCGCGCCGCCTTTCGGCGACGAAGTGCGTCCCACCCCATCGCAGACGATCGATGGTCTTACCAATCCGTATGCCGGATTCCCCGGCGGGAACCCGTTTCCCATCAGCTTCGATCCGAAGAATGCGCTGTATGTTCCGTTTGGGCCGTTCCTCACCACTCCTTACAACCTGCAGACGCCAACCGTCAATATGTGGAACCTCACCATTCAGCGGCAAGTTCGCTCATGGGTCTTGTCGGGCAGCTATGTCGGCAGCCAGACGGCTCACCTTTTGCTCACCGAGGCTTTGAATTCTCCGATTTTTGTCCCGGGCACTTGTTCAGCGGGTCAGTACGGACTTACCGCTACGGGCCCGTGCTCCTCGATCAGCAACTACAACAACCGCCGCCCGCTGTTCCTAGCACGGCCCACTTCCGGCGGCGAAAAAATCGGATATATGGATCAATTCAATGCCGGTGGCACGCAAAGCTATAACGGCATGATCCTGTCCGCCGCCCGTCCGCTGATCAGAGGCGTGACGGCGAATGCCAACTACACTTGGTCGCATTGCATCAGCAACGACCGTTGGGGCGCCGGTGGGACCACGCAGAACGTCGGTCAGACGGTTCTGAACCCGTTCGATTTCGGATACGATCGCGGCGATTGCAACTTTGATAAGCGCCACATTTTCAACTTCACGCTGGTGGCGCAAACTCCCAAGTTCGCCAGCCGCGGATTGCGCATGATTGCCAGCGGGTGGCAGATGGCGTGGATCGTGCGCTATCAATCGGGAGTCGCTTTGACTGCGATTCTGCCTGCCACTACCGACCGGCAACTGACCAATGTTAGCGGACAACGTCCGAATCAACTGAGTACGGATGTCTATTCCTCCAGTGCAGCCTGCCCGGCAACGGTCGCTCCGTGCGTTGGCTTGCTGAATCCAGCGGCCTTCGGCCTGCCTGCGTTAGGTAGCCTGGGGAATATGAGCCCAGGCTCGATTCGCAGCCCCGGCTTCACCGACATCAGCATGTCACTCTCGCGGACGTTCCCGATCACGGAGCGCATCAAGCTGGATATCCGTGGGGACGCCTTCAATCTGCCGAATTCCTTCCGCCCAGGGTGCAACGGCGGGGCGAACTGTTCGGGAATTAACATTTCCGGATTCGGCACCTTTATCGGCACCCAGTTCGGAACGCCGACCTTCGGCCGCATTACCTCGGCGATGGATCCGAGGATCGTGCAGCTTGCCGCGAAGATTATCTTCTAGGCAAGCGGTTCCACAACAATGAGAAAAGGGGAGCTCCTCGCGGAGCTCCTTTTTTATTGCCAGCAGTTAGGCAAGAAACGGCGCGTGCTCGCGCCATATACCAAAATATTGCTGCAGGGGACGGTCTGAGGCGCTGAACAACACGGCGTCGCCGTCCGCTTCGTGCGAGACCGCCATCCAGGACGGCGCCACGAAAATATCGTTGCGTTTCCACTGGAACGTAGTGCTGCCGATGTGCGTGCGGCCGCTACCCTCCACGGCACAGAAGATCGTGGAGTCGGTGAAGCGATAGGGCGCGCCCTTGAAGCCGCGCGGCAGCAACTGGATGAAAGTCCCGATGGCCGGCATGGGTGGACCGCCGGTGGCTGGATTCACAAATCGCATCTTGATCCCATGGCAGGGATGCAGCGGGCTGTTTTTATACATCTGATCCAGAATTTCGCGGCTGCGCGTGTAGGGGTAGGAAAACACCGGCGTCGAGCTGCGCGCGGGTGTGTAGTCGACGGGAAACATATTCGCGCCGTAGCGCGCGTAGGCATCGCCATCGGGCTTGGTCAGTGGCTGCGTGTCTGCGGGATGATGCTCGGCGTAACCAGCGTCCATGAAGTTTACCAGCGGCAGATCCAAAACGTCCATCCAGGTGACCGGGCCCGCGCCCGGATTTCCGTGATCGTGATAAGTCATCGACGGAGTAACGATAAAATCGCCAGGGTGCATGGTGGTGCGCTCGCCGTCGACGGATGTGTAACCGCCATCGCTCTCAATCACAAACCGAAGCGCCGAAGGAGCGTGCCGGTGTGTGGGCGCGGTCTCGCCCGGCAAGACCAATTGCAATCCGGCGTACAAACTTTGCGTGATTTGCGAAGCCCCCACAATTCCCGGGTTCGCCAAAATCAAAACGCGCCGCTCGGCTTCTTTAGCGGTGATCAGCCGGCCCGATTCCATCAACATCGGCCGCATTTCATCGTAGGACCAGATGGTCGGTACAGCGTGCGGCTTGGGGTGGGGAGGGACGACTTCGGACAGCACTTCCCATAGCGGCGAGGAATTCTTGAGCAGCAGCCGCTGGTAGAATTCTTCGCGCTCGGGCGTGCGCGCCGGTTTACTATCGAGCGCGGAAACACTCATATTACTTTTCCTTTGGCGAGCAGCACTTCTTCCTGCGCCGTGGAGGCGGATGCAAAGGCTCGTACCTTCACTTCCATGGTGCCTACTTTTTCGACCGTGGCCACCACCGTGTCCCCGGGAGCGATCGGGCTGACGCCTTCCGGCGTACCGGTACTGATGATATCCCCCGGATACAGCGTATAGAACGAGGAAGCCAGCTCAATCAACTCGGCGGACTTCAAGATCATATATTTCGTATTCGAGTTTTGGCGCGTTTCGCCATTGACCGAAATACTCAGATCGAGCACATCCGGGTTGCCGACTTCGTCTGGGGTCACCAGCCACGGTCCGAGCACGGTGTACGTATCGGGCGATTTCCGGAAACTGCGGTCTTCAGTTCCGCGGATGGTGATGTCGAGGCCGATCGCGTAGCCGGCCACATAATTCAGCGCGTCTTCCTTCGAAACCTGGCTGGCCTGTTTCCCGATGATGACCGCCAGTTCCACTTCATGATCATTGCGGCGATCGAGAAAACGCAGCGCGATGCCTTCGCCCGGACCCACCAGAGAACTCGTCGCCTTGAGAAATAGGCCAGCTTTTTGAATCGTGATAGTATGCGCGACATTGCCCTGGTTGATGGCAGCGTCGCCCTTCACTTCATCGAGATGTTTCTGATAGTTGACCGGCGCCGCGATCACTTTGCCGGGATTCGCCACCGGGCTCAACAGTCTCAGCCCCGCCAGCGGAACCGTGGGAGCGCTGGCGGCGATAGCCTTCACTCGCGCCAAAACCTTGTCAAGGTTGGCGATCAAGAGATCATGAGTAGGGAGCGGGTAGCGGCAATCCGGCAGCACTTCCAGGGCGGCTGTAACATCGCGCACCTGCGCGCCCTCAACCAAACCCAAACGACCATCCCCAAACCGGCAAAGCCTCATCCTGACGTTCTCCTAACAGTTATCCTGGTTGTACATCAAGTTACACACGAACGCAGCCCCACCATAGGTTCAGGACTGTAATATCACAATGATGCCATACTCCGGCGGAGCCAATTACGCGCCGATCTTTTGGGCCACTTTCCTATTGTGGATGATCCTCGAACTTATCGCATCGCGCACAAAACGGTCCGGCGACCGCTCTCATGCCCGTGACAAGGGATCGTACTGGCTCATCGTTGCACTCCTTTTCATTGGCCTGACCTTGGACTTTAATCTTTCCGTCCGCTTCCCGCAAGCGGCCATCGTTTGGAGGCGAGAACTGGTCTTCTTCCTTGGAATCGGGCTAATGCTAGCGGGAGTCGCATTTCGTTGGTGGGCCATCGCGATTCTGGGAAGGTTTTTTACTTTCGATGTCGCGGTTCAATCGGGCCAAAAGGTAGTTGACACCGGGCCCTATCGTTACATCCGCCATCCTTCTTATACTGGCGCGCTGATGACGCAAGTTGGCATCGGCCTGGCGCTCGGGAATTGGGCCGGCCTGCTCGCACTGATGGTGTGCATGGCAATCGCCTACTGGTATCGCATATCCGTGGAGGAACAGGCGCTGGTCGCGGCCTTAGGCGAGCCGTATAAGCAGTACATGCAGCGAACGCGCCGCATCATTCCGTTCCTGCTTTAAGACATCCAATAAGAGGGCAGGTTTGCTTTGGTGTCGCGTACGATTTCGAGAATCGCGCGGCGGTCTTCGGCGGAGAGATTCTCCAGCGAGAGTCCGCCAACGGACTTGCTGGCGTCCTTGCCAGTGAGAATATCGTAAAGTCGCCGATACACCCGTTCGCGCACCGCCGGCGGCATGCCATCGAAAGCGGCGCTGTAAATCATGTAAGAGAGCGGATAGCGGAACAAGCGCTTCTTCAAATCGAAGTCGCGCAACGAACGGCCTTGTTTATCGCGCGGACCGCGTTGCGGAAACGTTTTCGAAAACGTCGAAACCCCGGCCACCGGTTCCTTCAGCAAGTCTTCGTCTCCGAACAACATATAGGCCGTGAGTTCGTCGATTTCCGCATTGAGCTGTTTGCCCTCGGTTTCAGCGACACGCGCATCCCAACCGATGCGAATCATCAGATTCGTCATGCGCGTCTGATGCTCCAGCACCAGAAGCGCCACCAGGTCGCTGGTGGGAGCGAGGTAGCGCGAAGTATCGAAGCGGTCGCTGAGATCGGTAACGTTCTGCGTGCCTGTTCGCAGCCCGGGCCCGGGATGGATCGGGTCGGACAGATTCGGATTGTTGCCCAGATGATATTGCGCGCCGTGCGTGCCCGTGACGTACCACCCGCCCCAACGTTCATTGAACGGGGTCCGGTGATCCGTCATAAATGCGTTGCCGTGTTCTTCGCCGGGACGACCGCTGGCGGGGTGTACCGAACTCACTAAGAGTCCCGGCACTGCGAGCGTCACGGGACCTTGATGGCAGCGGAGACAATCGTCGCGCCGCGCGAGCTCCGGACGCTGGCTGCGCGCGGCTTCCATGCTGTAAAGGATCACACCTTGCTTGGGATCGAGCGAAGTCAACTCGAGCACTTCGCCGTTTTGTACGTAGCCGACACTCGAGTCGTCGTTGAAATAAATCGCCCGGGGAGTCCGTGGGGAAATGCGCTCGGCCTGAATACTGGTGCGCGAGAAAACCAGTACCTGCGAGTCCGTGTTGATCGCAAGCTGCTTCAGCAAAGCCGCGAGATAGCCGCCGATGGGCGCGTAGTCCAGTTTCAGCTGCCCGCTGTCCAGGCGCTTCTCGAGATTCCCTACGGGATCGGTCGTCGCGCCCGCGTACTGAATCGCCGGATGATCGAGCGGAATGAAGAAAGTGTCCTCGAGGCGATCTGCCAGCAGCCAAGTTGCTCCGGCGAGAAGAACGCCACCTGCTACGACGCGGTTCATAGCTTCACTATAAACCGGAGGAAGCAGCTACAAGAGCCGGAAGTTGACTTCGATGGTGGCGATCACAGGCACCGCTTTGCCATCTTTCAGCCCCGGCTTGAAGCGCCATTGCGAAACCGCCTCAATCGCTTTTTGATCCAGACCGAGTCCCAGCGACCGCAGCACGTTAATACGATTCGGACGACCCATTTCATCGACAATGACGGAGAGCACCACCGTGCCCTGCCATTTGGCTTTGCGCGCTTCTTCAGAATATTCGGGCTCCACTTCGAAGAGCAGGCGGGGCGCGGACACGCCGCCGCCGATGGCATACGCTCCGCCGCCGAAACCTGCGCCTGAGCCTGGGCCCGCGCCTACGCCATGGCCCGGTCCCACGCCACCCTCCCCGCCACTGCCAATCCCCCCGCCAAAGCCAGTGCCATTCGATGGAATACCCAATTTGCTGAGCGGGTCTCCGAAGTTGTTGGCTTGCAAATTAGGCACGTCGGGCGGCGCAATAATGGACGGCGGCATCTGCAGCTTGGCCTCCAGCGGATCGACGCGCGGCGGAGTGAAGTGGCGCGGCTCGGGTTTGGAAGCTTTGCCCTTGCTGGCCTCCACAAGCTGACGCGCGCCGCCGCCACCGCCACCGCCGGAGTGCCGCTTGTTCTCTGCTTGGTAGGGGCGCAAGTCGACTACCAGCTCCGTGAAATGCTGCTTGACCAGGTTCTGCATCGGATGGAATGCGCCCAACACGAATACCGCGGCCAGCAGCATGGCGTGAGCCGCCAGCGACGATACGCCCGCCAGGCGCCATGAGCCGCAGGCCGGCCGTGCCGGTGTACTGCGAAAGACAACCTGATATTCCGCACCATCGACGTGGCTGCTCCAGTGCCCCACGGCTCCGCGAAACCGCGAAAGCGAATCCCCCAGGAATGCCAACTCGGCCCTGCACTCAGGGCATTCACGGGCGTGCTGCTCCACGGATGGCGCCGCTCCGCCGATGCAGCATTCGGATATCTGTGGCGCGGAAAGATGCGTGTTCACTTGGTTACCTCCAGCTTTGCGCGGACTGCTTGCAGAGCTCGAAACAGATGCGTCTTCACGGTTCCCTCTTTCATTCCGGTAGCTCGGGCGATTTCGAGAAGATCCATGTCCTCCACAAAACGGAGTAGGAAGACGGTTCGTTGGCGCTCAGAAAGTTGCGTGACAGCGCTCCAGATCGCGCGCACTTGTTCTTTTGCGAGAGCCGCCGCTTCGGGCGTAACCCGGCGATCCGAAATCCAATCCCCGAGGTCCTCTGGATGCAAGCCGGGATGCAGCGCGCGCCTCCAGAACTTCAAGCGGCTGCTGCTTTCGTGCTTGCGGACCAAATTGATGGCGATCTGCATCAGCCAAGTCGCCGGGCTGGACGCGCCGCGGAACTGGTCGCGGGCCCGGTAAGCGCGCAGGAAACAATCCTGGGTCAGGTTTTCAGCGGATTCCCGGTCGCGCAGCGAGGCCAGCAGAAACCGGAAGACCCGCGGCCGGTACGCCTGCACCATCGTGTCAAACTCCAGCGAGCTTTCGGTGCCGGTCCCGCCGGTGTCCGCCACGCCAAGTGTCACAACCGTGCCCATTCGAACGGTTAGATCCCTTCCCGCCGAAAGGGTTTACAAGGAACTGGGAAATACCGGGGAACGAATTGCACCTGACGGACCGACACTAGACCGAAGATCATCAAACGGACTAGTACGCCCTAAACTAGGCGGGGTCGATAATCGTTGGCCCTGCATATATACTGATAAAACTGGGTGAGATACTAATCACCGAAAGTCGCATCGGAGAATCTGAGCGTAAAAGCCAGACGTCGACTATGATTCAACAATCGGAGAAGCCGCTAGTGGCAGTAAGCAGCGGTGCGTACTCCACCGAAATCATTCATTCTTCTGCGCAATTCTCACAGCTCTCCCAAGCGGCCCGGCATCTTCTGGCAGACGATCCAGCACCTGCGATCCCCACTTCTTCTTGTCTTCGGTACAAAAAAATATCTGGTCGCCGCTGGCGGTGGTGGTCTCCTGCGACGGAATGACGATTGGTATCGTCTACGCCAAGGAGCGAAAAGTCGCTGGCTTCGGGCTGGGACTCATCTATGCGGACGCAACCTTGGACGGTATGGTAGTCGCCGATCCCGCGAATCGGGAGTCCGTCTTTGAAGTGGCGTTACGCCGCTTAATCGATGAACCGGGAAGCCGCGGCCTGCGATTGCTGATTCCCCCTACAGGGTTAGAGCGCGATGCCATCCAAAAGATCCTGGATTCGCGGCCGCTGGATGTCCATTACTCCACCGTCGAGCATCATAACGTTTTGGAACTGGGACCAAGCTATGAAGCGTTCCTGGAAAAACTTGGTAAACGGACCCGGCGGAATTTCCGCTATTACCGCCGCCGCCTGGAGGCTGAGGGACACACTTATGTCGAAGGGATTCCTCCCGCGGAGTTCGAACGCGCCGCGTATAAACTTCTAGAAAAGGATGTCGTAGGAGCTTACCGCGATGGTATCCACAGATGCCTGGGAATGCTGGCAACCGTCAAGGACCCTGTCTATGTGGGTTTACGCCACCGGAATGGCGAGTGGCTCAGTATCTTGGGCGGCTGGCGTGAGCGCGACTACGGCGTGGTGTTCTTTCAGATGAACAACGACCGCGACTTTCCGCAGAGCGCCCTGTGCGTTGCTTTGCGCGGATATTTGATTGAGGCTTTGATCTCCGCAAGAATTCCTAGTCTGCTGTTCTGGGGTGGAGTTGGCCCGCCGCTGCGCCGCTATTGCCGGATACTTCCTGCAACCGGTGTGCACTTGGACCTCCCCACCTTCGGATGGCGCACCTCCCGCCAACTGATCGGCTGGATCACCCACTTCCTTCCGGACCGTTTGCGCACCATCGCCAGTTGGGTAGCGCCGGAAGTGCCAAGCCAGAGTGCGAATCCACGCGTGTCCAGCGAGGTCGGATGACCTTCACACAGCAGTTTCTCGAGGAAGTATCTGAAGTAGTGAAAAAAATCGATACCCGTACCGTCGATCAGCTAGTGGCCTTGTTGGCACGGACCCGTGCTGCCGGCGGCAGGCTGTTCATCTTAGGTGTAGGTGGGAGCGCCGGTAATGCCTCGCATGCGGTCAACGACTTCCGCAAAATCACTGGCATTGAATCTTATGCCCCCACCGACAACGTGTCGGAGCTGACCGCGCGCACCAACGACGAAGGTTGGTCGACTGTGTTCGAGCGCTGGCTGCGTGTCAGCCACTTGCGACCTGACGACATGCTGCTGATCTTCTCCGTTGGCGGCGGCAATCTCGAAAAGCAGGTGAGCCCCAACTTGGTGGAGGCCCTGAAATACGCCCGCACGGTGGGCGCGAAGATCGGCGGAATCGTAGGACGCGATGGCGGCTACACCGCGCAAGTGGCACACGCGTGCGTGCTGGTCCCGGTGGTCAACCCCGCGCATATCACGCCGCACTCGGAAGCCTTTCAAGCTGTGATCTGGCACCTCTTGGTTTCGCACCCCGATCTCAAGCAGGAACAAACGAAGTGGGAGTCGGTGGTCTAAGCGGTGGCCGGCCAGCGCGCAGTTTTTTTGGACCGCGACGGCGTGCTCAACCAGGCAATCGTTCGTGACGGTAAGCCCTATCCGCCCGCGAGTGTCGACGAATTGGTCATAGTGCCGGACGCGCCGGCATCCCTCGAATCTCTGAAGCAGGCCGGGTTTCGTCTGCTTGTAGTCACCAACCAGCCCGATATTTCCCGCGGGACCCAGGCGCAAGCTGCCGTCGAAGCCATCCACCAGGCACTTCGGCAAGCCCTACCGCTGGATGATTTCTTCCTCTGCCCCCACGATGATTCAGACCACTGCGATTGCCGCAAGCCTCGCCCCGGCTTACTCCTGCAGGGAGCCGAAAAGTATCCCATCGACTTGTCCCGCAGTTTCATGGTCGGGGATCGCTGGCGGGATATTGAAGCTGGTGCCAGCGCTGGTTGCGCGACCGTATGGATCGACTTCGGCTATCGCGAAAAACGTTCCTCCGTCGAGCCCTCGACGACCGTCAATTCGCTCAGCGCCGCAGTCGCCTGGATACTGCGGCAGCCATGAAAACCGCAGGAGGGCTGCCGCTACTACGATTCCGCTTCACTGAGTAGACTTTGCAACCGCCAGAGTTTGTCCCATGTTATAGGTGAGAAACAGCTTTCCGATACCCAGCGCGTCGATTGAGCTCCGCAAAAGCTCCAGTGGCTTTCCGTAGGGCGCGGCGCGTTGCGCCACGTACCCTAGAGGCAACACGGGCCAAAACGATTCGAACCACAAGGTCGAGAACCCCACGCGCCGCAACTGTTCGGTCATGGTTTTGCGAGTGTAATAGATCAGGTGGACGCTCAACCAAAATGGCCACCGCCGGCCCAGCGTTCTCGCCGCGAGCGTTCCGATGTCCGGATAATTTACCAGTAGCACGCCGCCGGGCTTGAGCAAGGACCGCACGATTTCCAAAGTCTCCAGCGGTTGCGGCAGGTGCTCGATCACATCCCATAACGTGATCACGTCGAAGCTGCCCTCTTCGAACACACCGGCTTCGAGTATCCCATCGCGGATATCCAATTGATAGTTTTCGCGGCCATAGGCAGCCATCCAGCGGGCCGGTTCAATGCCGGTCACCCCAAATCCGAACTCCCGCGCCGCCACCAAAAAAGCTCCGCCCGCGCAGCCCACGTCTAGCACACGCTTCCCCTCGGGCGAGATCCCCAGACGCTTCACCACGCCCTCGAGCGTTTTGCGGAATCCACGTATGCGGGCTTCGTTCGGCGCTGCGAACACCGGATCTTCGGCTTCGGAATAGCCCTCGAGAATCAAGTCGGCTCGCAGGCGTGGATTGACATACACCAAGTCGCAAACGCGGCAGCGGACCACCTGATCCCACAGCACGTGATCGCTCGCGGCGCGGAAGATTTGCTTCAACTGCTGCTGGTCCATCGAAACCGGATAACGGGCTGGTTCGAGGACCAGGTAGTCCGGGGATGTGCACAGAGGACAACAGATTCCTTCGAAAAACTCTCGGGTGTCATGCGTTGATGCGGCGGTTCCCACTGCAAATATCCTAATATACGCCGTAGGGGAACCACTACCAAGCGAAGGCCGGCCAACGCTGTTTCGGTCGACTGGATACGGCAGCAGCCGTGAAAACCGCGCGCTATCATTACCGTCAGGAGGGCCCGCCGGGCTGCCCTTATTATTACGCCCCAAACGGCCGATCTATGGTTACCTGGTGACCTCGCTCAAACTGTTGTGGGGTAACGGGAATTCTGGAAACGGAACGCCTTAAACTATGGCCCCCAAGCCGGTGAAAGATCTGAAAGTGAAGTTGTTCGCGGATGGCGCTGAGCGCGCCGGCATCCTGAAGATGTACGAGAACCCCCTCATCCGCGGCTTTACTACCAATCCTACCCTCATGCGCAAGGCCGGCATCACGGACTATGAAGCTTTTGCCAAAGACATCGTGAGCGCGGTTCCGGATCGTCCACTGTCGCTCGAAGTATTTGCCGACGAGTTCAATGAAATGGAGCGGCAGGCGCTGAAGATCTCACGCTGGGGGGACAACGTCTACACCAAAATTCCGGTCACGAATACGCGCCGCGAGAGTTCGCTGGATTTGATCTGCCGCTTAGCTCGCCAAGGCGTCAAGCTGAACGTGACTGCCATGATGACGCTCGATCAAGTCAGAGAGGTGAGCGCGGCGTTAGCGGGCGGCCCCGCGGCCTATGTATCGGTATTCGCCGGCAGGATCGCCGATACTGGGCGCGATCCGGTTCCCATGATGGCCGATGCCGTGGCGTTATTGCAGCCCTACTCGAACATTGAGCTCATCTGGGCTAGTCCGCGTGAGTTGCTGAACATCTTTCAGGCGGACTCCGTGGGTTGCCACATCATCACCGCTACCAACGATCTGTTGCACAAACTGGCGCTGGTCGGCAAGGATCTGGACGACTATTCGCTCGAAACCGTGGAGATGTTTCACCGCGACGCCACGCACGCAGGTTTCGCTCTGTGAACGCTCGGGCCGACGACGTCCGGCATGGATGGGAGATCCCTACCCTTTCGTGGCGCTGGCCGATGGCACGCGTGTACAATGCGGTTAGGCCCGACTCTGGCGAAAAGCTAGACGTCGCGCGGAATGCAGCATTGTTAACTATAGCGAAACGCCGGCGCGCAGCCGTACCGGTGGCTGCCTTTCTAATCCTGCTGACGATCACAATACTTTTGCAATTGGCAAGCGGTGTCTATAGAACCGAACGAGGCCATTATCCCGACGAGTCTGCTCATTTCACCACCAGCATGCTGATCCGCGAATATGTGCGGACCGGTATAGGTCAGTCTCCCCTGCATTTTGCCGAGGAATACTATCTCAGCTTTCCCAAAGTGGGCCTATTGATGTGGCCTCCGCTGCTGCACATTTCACTGGGCACGTTGCTGCTGCTGCCATTCCCCCCCGCCGTAGTCGCCTTGCTGTGGATGGCCCTGCTGGCCACCTGGATTGCGTTTCGATGTTATCAGGTGCTGGCCGAATACATTTCTGTTTGGGCCGGAGCCATCGTCGCGCTGGTATTTCTGGCGCTGCAGATCGTCCAGGACTCAACCACTGTGGTAATGGCCGATCTTCTGGTCGCCGCTATGGCCCTGGAGGCTGCATTGTGGACGGCAAAATACTGGGAAACCAAGCAGACACGCCATGCACTGCTCTTCGGGCTTTTTACTGCACTGGCTTGCCTGGCCAAGGGCAACGGCGTGGCGGTAGTTCTGATGTGTCCGTTCATGATTCTTTTTTCCGGCAGCTGGCAGCGGTTAAAGGATCGGGCGCTCTATGGTGCGGCGGCGATCGTGGTGGTTTTAGCGGGTCCATTTCTATTTGCGTCCTGGTATCTCTACCGGATCAATTCTTCTTTCTCCCCAACCAGCGTGGACCGTGCAGTAAAATATGCGCGGATTTATCTGTCCTCTTTCCCCAGCCAGACCGGTTGGATCTGGACCATCGCAGCGGCGCTAGGTATTGCGGTTGTCCTGCTCAAGAAACGCCAACCCATCTGGCTGGCAATGGTTTCGCTATGGGTCGCTACGATCGTGTTCCACTCCACCACCTCGCAAGCCTCGATTGAGTATCGCTACATCACAATGGCGTATCCGCCTTTCCTGATGCTGGCCGCACTGGGTGTGCAGTGGCTCGCGGAGCGGATGCCTTTCACTCAGCCCTACGCCAAGCCAGCGGCGGGCGGAGCCATGGCGTTACTCGCGCTCAGCTTTTTCGTAATGCATTTCGCCGTCTTGCATCGCGAACGCCTGGGTTTCGCCGACGCGGCTGCCTTGTTGCGCGGGAGAATATCTCCAGAAGAGCGCATTTTGATCGCCTCGGATGGGGATGGAGAAGGCGCATTTATTGCTGAATTTGCCGCCATGCAGCCGCGGGCTCGCGTGACCATCCTGCGATCCACGAAATTCCTGACCGACAGTGATTGGCTGAGTCATAATATGCACTTGCTCTACGCGACTCCCGAAGAAGCTATGAACGATCTTGAGGCCACGAAAGTGGGCTATCTAGTGGTAGACGAATCGCCCGCGCTGCAATCCGAGCCTTATGTCCACCTGGCCAATCGCATTGCGGAAGTGTGCTCCGGCCGGCTCGAAAGTATTGCGCACTACGGCCCCGCGCAGGGCATGTCGCATACGATTTCCGTTTACAAAGTGAAGAATCTGGCGGTAGGCCCTCCCAAGAAGATCCGCGTGAGTTTGAAGTACTCCCTGGGCAAGTATCTTGAGCGCTAGTCATGTACGACTCTCCTGAATTCAGTTTGGTGGTCCCCTGCTACAACGAGGAAGATGCGCTGCCCCACTTCTTCGCGGCAGCCATTCCCGCGCTAGAGGCGATGACCGGCGGGAGTTGGAGAATCGTGTGTGTCGACGACGGCAGCCGGGACCGTACGTTTGAATTGATCCTGCAAAAACATTTACTAGACCCGCGCGTGACCGGAGTCCGGCTCAGCCGCAACTTTGGTCACCAGCCCGCGCTGGCCGCCGGTCTGGCCTACGCCAGCGGGCGCTACGTCGGCGTGATCGATTGCGATCTTCAGGATCCCATCGAAGCGCTGGTGGCGATGTATCAGAAAGCTGTCGCCGAAGACCTGGACGTATGCTACGGAGTCCGCACGCGCCGCGATGCCCCCTGGCATTTGAAGCTGGGTTATTGGGCGTTTTACGCCCTCATTTGCCGCGTGACGGCGCACCCTTGGCCGCGGGATGCCGGTGACTTTAGTGTAATTTCCGCTCGCTGTCAGCGCTTGATTCTAAGCCTGCCGGAACAATCGCGGATGTTGCGCGGTTTGCGCTCCTGGGTTGGGCTGCGGCAGGCAGGTTTCGCGTTTCAACGACCTGCGCGGCTGCATGGCGTCAGTAAGTACAACATCCGGCGCTTGGCGCTGCTCGCGGCGCAGGGCCTGATTGCCTTCAGTAGCATCCCCCTGCGGCTGGCCAGCCTGGTGGGTCTGAGTATGGGAGGTCTTTCGCTCCTGTTCGGGCTGGTGATTCTCATGAACCGGCTGTTCCCGCGTTTTACCCTGTTTGGTTACTGGGTGGGCACCAACAGCGGCACCACCACGATCATCCTTTTTGGCACGGCCGTGTTCAGCGTTCTGTTTCTGTGCGTCGGCATAATCGGTGAATATCTGGTGGTGATTCTGGAAGAAATTAAGGGCCGTCCCGCGGCGGTGGTGGATGTAGTGACCGGCGATTTGCATTTAAGTCCACACGCTTATGGCGTGCTGCAGGCGGTTCCGCCAAAGGACCCTGTTGCGTGAGCGCGGATGCCGATTCTTCCGCGGCGCGTGTAGTTTACCTCTCGCCGCCCCATAGCGTCAGCATGGGCGACGCGTGGTTTGAAATCGCCAATCCTTCGCATTTTTGGTTCCAACGCCGTTTCGAGGTACTGAACGCGTTGGCGGCTCCCCGAATTGTCGGCGCGAAGCAGTTGGCGGAATTCGGCGCCGGTAACGGTGTGCTGCAAAAACAAATTGAAAATCGCTTTGCACGCACCACCGACGGTTTCGACCTGAACGAGCTTCCGCTTCACCAGAACATCAGCTCAAGCCCGCTGTTCTGTTACGACATTCACCAGCGCAATCCGGAATTGGCCGCGCGCTACGATCTGGTCTTCCTGTTCGATGTCCTCGAACACATCGATGATGAGGACGGCTTCCTGGCCTCGGTCCTGTATCACATAAAACCGGGCGGGTACTTGTGCATCAACGTACCGGCTCTGCAGAGCCTCTACTCGCGCTACGACAAAGCCGTAGGACATGTCCGGCGCTACCATCTGGAGGAACTGCGGCAAGTGGGCCTGCGCAACGGCCTAGAAATAGAGGCCGCAACCTACTGGGGTCTGCCATTGATGCCGCTGCTATGGATCCGGCGCTTCTGGATCAGGAACACGAGCGAGGATCAGATCATCGCCCAAGGCATGGATTCGCGCACCGGAGCCCTGAATTCGCTGCTCCATTTGTGGAGCCGCCTGGAATGGCTGCCGCAACAAACCACCGGCACCTCGCTGATGATGTTGCTGCGCAAACCGTAAGCTGCTAGTCCTCTTCAACGCTGATTTTCAATCGCCAGCGGCACCACGGGGCGTTCTAATTTGCGGGGTGGAAATTGAAATATGGCGGCTTCAAAGATCCCCCATTTTGCGAGCCGGTACAAGACCGACGTCTTTAATACGCCCAACCCGTAAATGGAGCTGCGCCGAAAATTGATGGAGGAGGCTTCCGGAAAATAGCGCGTCGGGCAAGAGATCTCCCCCACCCGCGCCCCCGCCCGCATCGCCTGGGCGATCATCTGGTTGTCGAAAACAAAATCATCGGAATTCTTTTCCAGAGGGAGTGCCTCAATCAACTGCCGGCTGAACGCTCGAAAGCCCGTATGGTATTCCGACAGGCGAGCGCCGGTCAGCAGATTTTGAATCATGGTTAGCGCACGATTCGATACGTACTTGTAAAACGGCATCCCACCGCGCAGCGCGCCGCCGAGTAGCATGCGCGAACCCATCGCTAAATCGTATTCTCCGTATGCGACCATGCTCGCAATCGCCGAAACCAGCAGCGGCGAATATTGATAATCGGGATGGATCATCACCACCACATCTGCTCCGCTAGCCAGGGCACGTGTGTAACACGTCTTCTGATTTCCGCCATAGCCCCGGTTCTTATCGTGCACTTCCACGGTGAGCCCGAGGCGCTTGGCTACTTCCACCGTCGCGTCGGCGCTATGGTCGTCCACCAGGATGCATTCGTCCACGAGTTCTGGCAGTTCCTGAACCGTCGCCCGCAGCGTTACTTCGGCATTGTACGCGGGCAGAACGACTACGATTTTTTTACCGTTGATCACGCGTGTAGGCGGCTAGTAGAAGTTTAACAGACTCCTTCTATTTATCTCGGTTTAATGTCGAAAATGATTAGTCAAGGAAGGGTAACCAGGTAAACGCGTTCCGGACCGAGCAGGCCTTCAAATTGAATTTCCGCATTTTTCGACACCAGGTTCGGCCAGATATACTTGTCTCCCCACATCAAAAAGCGCCTATGGGATTCCAAAAAATCCTGTTCGTCCCGCACTGGCGTGGACGTCCAACCGCGCCGGCTCCAATTGAGAAAGGTGGCCAGTCCCCCCGTCTCATAGTTGACCAGGCGCCGGGGATTCACCACACCGACCACCCGCTGCTTCCAGGCTGGATTCCCATAAATAGCCGCACCGTACAGGAGCTCGCTTGAGTCAATGGCGATCGCTAAGTCCGGATATCGTTCTAAGACCGGCGCGTCGTAGGAGCCGAGTGCAGCCGAAGCAGGCGGAGCGTGGCGCAACAGCTCTAACAATCCGCCGCGAGTTCCGAAAATCAGGGCGCCGATTCCTAGCAGCAGCGCGAAGCCCAGTGCCTGCGCGTGGTACCTGCGCAACGCGTACCCGAGCAGAATGCCAGTTCCAATCACGAAAGAAAGCGTGTAGCGACCTTCGTAGTGTCCAGTGAGGAAGCGTCCGGCCAATAGTCCGGCGCAAGGCAGCAGAAAGAGAGTAAGCGCGGAAACGATCTCGTGCCGAGGCTGCGCTGGCGTGGGCCGAATGGAATCCCGCCGCCACGGCCACAGGATAGCCACGACCAGCGCAGGGAGCAGCAGAGGACTGTAGGACAGTTCGTAACCCACCAACAACTCGGTTACGCCGGGAGGCGCTACTGTCAGACTCTTATAAACCAGCGCTGCGGGAAGAAGCGGCAGGTAACACAGGACCACCAGAAACGGCAGAAGCAGACTCACCCAGACCGGAAGGTCTATCTTGCGTGTCCGCAGAGTCCGTTCCAGTTCGCCCACGGCTAGACTGGCCACAGCCAAGCCGGCGAAATAATGGCTAGCCAACGCCGCGCTGAGAGAGACCACGATTCCTGCTACGGCCCACCATCGGGTCCCAGTCCGCTCCGGATCCGCCGCGCGTTGCCAGCAAAGCAGAGCCACCGCTATGCAACCCGTCACGAATCCGTAGGGGCGCCCCTCGACTTCATAGTATTGAAGGGGCGCTGCCTGCAAAAATGTCGCCACCGCGAACGCTACAGGAACCCCTACACGACGTACCAGGAATGCGTAGACGCATAGCAGCATGACACCAAAACCCAGCAGCGACGGCATGCGTACTGCTAATTCCGATGGCAAACCAGCAACCAGGCCCAAATGCGTTAAAAAATGGTAAAGGGGCGGGTCGATCGGTAAAGGAAGCTCCCGGAGCGACGTCCAGATGGCCCCCCAGCCTGGTAGCTTGGCCGTCCAATATACCAGGTACTCATCGTTCCAAAAGAGCTTTTGCGGCGAGCGCCCCAAGGCTTGCAAGAAATAAATAACAGCAAGCACCAACCCGGCGATTCCACGATGCCCGTCGGCCCAGTTCTCCGCACGAGAAAGCCCTTGCCGGATATTCGATCGCCACACATTCGACTCGAATGTGGGCGCGCTCAAGGAGCCCTCAATTTCACGGTTGTCCCATTTCCCTAGAGTTTCGCACAGCCTCGCCGTCGCTGGAGATCAGCCCCCACTTATAATTACAAGTACCTTTGCATGCGCGAAACGGTATCCCCA
>Ga0268264_10001107_pt1 | contig 26609 bp, 16 predicted proteins | sample KBSSwiS32_FD_190357 | JGI IMG/M metagenome (GOLD analysis project Ga0268264, IMG submission 190357) | Switchgrass rhizosphere microbial communities from Kellogg Biological Station, Michigan, USA - KBS Switchgrass S3-2 (SPAdes) (version 2) | ecosystem: Host-associated > Plants > Roots >...
CAACGGCGTGACAAATGCGAACCGCACAAGCGACATCCTGACACTGGCAGGCTTGAATGGAACGAATCCCGCAAACGGGCAGGTATCGCTCACAGACATCTACGTGCTGCAACTCACGTATGACACGAGCGCCACGGGAGTGGAGTACATCGCATGGAACAACGGGGGCCAGTTCGTGAACGCGATAGCAGGAAACGACACGGGCGGAGTGAACGGCAACGCGCCATCGCCATTCGGGACGAATGCATTGAACGAATCGTATGCCGACTACCTTGCGAGCAGCCCAGGTTCATTGAGCCAGCAGTTGGGAGCATACGGTTATTACAACGGAGTTGCATGGGCAGTACTCGACCACACAGGCATCAGCGACGGAGCTGGCGGGTTCCAGAATGGGACGAACGAGTTTACTGTGATCCCCGAGCCTGGCACATGGGGGATGATCCTTTCGGGATTTGGAATGCTCATCGGCATCCAAAGGTTGCGCAGACGTCGGGTGGGGATCTGATCGGGGGCGCAACTTTTTACAACGTCCTCCGGATATAAAACCGGGGGGGACGTTTCCCCCCGCTGGAATTAAATTTCAGCGATAGTCCGTGGTGCGGGTGGGGATCCGTTAGTTAACACGGAATCGTTGTCGTCGCCGTGGTTTTGGGGAAAACCACGGCGACATCTTTTTACATAACATCAGTAAGCTGGCAGGTGCCATTTGCGTATTTATCCCAGAGAGTTGGGAAAGAGGACGCGCACGTTTTTGGAATCCGGTTTCAACCGCACAACAGTGAGACCGGCGTGCTCTACGGCGGAGTTTCAGAGGTCTTTCGTAATAACGTGTCGCCGTCCTCCCATGTTCCACGCGTCAGGACGCTTTGAATCGTTGTCGGTATTCCGGACTCTCCCCGTTGGACCATCGCAACAACGGCTTCCACCGCGGAGCCGCCTGTCTCCAATGCATTTTCGTTGACTCCGGAGATTTTCCTGGTGTGGGAAAAAGATGTGAGGGTTGGCGTGGCAAATCCGATGTCCCGAGGTACCGAGTAGCCATTTTTTTCGAGCACATCGAGCAACCACAATTCCTGCGATACTACCACGTCCGGACGGTGCGCTTTCACCCATTTTAAGAAGTTTGTGGCTGTAATAACTTTTGTTGAGAGCAGGGGGAGTTTTTCTTCCCGCGGCCACAAACGTTGAAAGGAAAGAAAGCCTCCGGACCAGGCGCGATCGACACGGGCATCGCTTTTGGAGGTTACAACAAAACCGAGACGACGATAACCCAGTGACCGGGCATGTCTGACAACAACTTGAACGGCATTAAAACAATCGGCTGACACTGTGCGCAGCGTCGGCCAGGCGAGAGTATAACCTAATCTGACGGCTGAAAAACGATCCCAACTTAACCGGATTCTCATCTTTGAGCCCGGTTGGGGGCTAAAAATAAGAGCCCGGATGTTGCGGGCTGCGAGAATCTCTTCCATCCGGGAGGTGCTCATCCCGGGTTCCCGAAGCCAGAATTCCTCCAGTCTGTATCCTAACTGCTCCGCCCGTTTCTTTGCGCCTTCAAAGTAAAGGCCAAAGGTGGCGCAGCTATTCCAGCCGTTTCGAGTAAAACCATTTGTCATCCAGGCGATGTTTCCGTGAAAACTAGTGGCCTTCAGGCGGATTCGGTAATTCGTCAGTGCCGAAACCATGGGGTCGGGCGCATAACCCAGGTCAACGGCAATCTTGGCGATGCGTTCACGGGTGGCTGCTGGAATACATGGGTGTTTTGTCAAGGCCCGTGAAACCGTCGTAAAATGCACGCCGGCTGCCTTCGCAATGTCCCGGATCGTCACTCGTCTCTCCATAACACAACAGTGTGCGTACCGTGCAAATTGTCAATTTTTTTGTCCCATTTACATTTCGGTTATGCCCTTGCGTCCATAGTTCCCAAACTTTTCATCGAAACCAATTTGTCTTCTTACAATTTCCAAACTTCTTCACAAGAGGTGCAATCTATTCATCATGAAATTCTGAAAATAGCCATCATTGGGTGCGGACATATCACCCGTATGGTTTATACCGGGATACTCTCCCAGATGGCCAAGGAGGTTCAGGTTGTTGCTGTTTGTGATCTTAATCTACAGGCTGCCGAAAGCATGGCCTCTCGATGGTTTTCCGGAGCCCGGGTGTACGGACACGCCTTTAGCCTTCTGGAAAACGAAAAGCCCGATGGCGTCATCGTTTTAACCACGGAGACTTCCAATGCACCAATAGCCAAACTCGCCCTGGAAAGGGGGGTGCATGTTTACTTGGAAAAGCCGCCGGCAACTTCCTGTGAAGTCCTCGCCGATCTTATCGACACGGAATCCAAAAGTACCGCCTGTGTCTATACGGCCTTCAATCGCAGGCACACTCCACTTTTCGGAAAGCTCGACCTGCCAGTCTCCGGCATAAAGCGGATAACCGGTCTGCTCTCCAGAAAGAATCGAACCATAGCCGGCTTTCCTTACACCTCGGTTCATTTGATCGACTCGGCACAGTTTTTCGCTCACAGCCTTTTCTCCAATGCGGAAGTCTCCTTTGAGAATAATGGCGTTTCAAAATGGGTTCTTCGCGGGAAGCTGGAAGCAGGCGTGGACTGTATCCTGACATTTATCCCTGATGCGGAAAGGGAGCAGGAATATCTAAAGCTGGAAACAGAGGAAGAAACATGGGAACTCTTCTTTCCTGAAGCTGACGGAGTTTCTCCCAAAGTGCGGGCAATTCGTCTAAGGAATGGAGGATTGGAAAGAGAAGAGTTTTCCGATCCCGGAAAGAACTTTCTTGAGATGATGGGATATGCTCCATGCCTGCGGGAGTTTTTCGACCGTCTGCGCCATGGAGATCTCGCTGGTTCGAATCACCGGCTTAGTTACTGTATCCAGACAACTGGTATCATGGAGAACATGCAGAAGAGGCCGGCAAGTTGCGCGAATTCCCTGTCAGTCACGAAAGCGTGAATCATCAATATTCCAGTGGAGCGGCTGCTTCCCTGGATCGGCATTTTTCATTAATAATGGATGAACCGGGTTCGCCACCCTGCCATCCCTCAGGAAGAGGAGGCGCATATGCCCTATCTCCGCCGCAGCTCTTCCAGTATTGGAATTGTTTGATCGTACAGTAAAGCACCGGTATGTAACATGCAATCTGCCAGACAGGGATGTAACGGTAGACAGCCGTCGTGCCGGTATAATGTTTAAGCGTCACAAGAAAGAAACCTGCAAGCCAGCCGCCGACAATCGCGCCTGCAGACCGCCACATTGCGTTGGCCGCGCAGAACTGTCCGTAGCGTTCCCTGGAGAATATTCTCATGAGGAGTGGAGGATCGCACACGCCAATCAATGCCGCGGCGGGTGCGGTAAGCCCTATGGAAATAATGAGCCATGCCTTGAAAACCATGCCCGAAGCGGGATGCCAGAACAGCCAGATCGATGTGGCGGGCAGAACAAGGAAAAGCTGCATCGTGTAACCGGCGATCACCACCCTGAAGGGGTGGTACCGGTCAGCGAGCCAGCCGGAGCCGAGGATCAAAATTGCACTGGTAATGCTGATGGAGCCCAGAACGAAACCGATCTGATCGAGATTCAATCCCGTTTCCTGGTAAAAGAAGTACATGAAAGGAGTGATGCAAAGCGCAAGGGAGGCGAACGTTGTTGACAGAAAGGTGTACCAGTATAGCGAATGGGAATGACACTCCGCGCCGAAAGTCTTGATGGCGGAGAACAGCCCCGATTTGCCGTTCAGGTTCTCCGGGGCGGGAGGGTACTCGCCCTCCTTTACGTTGAAACACATCAACCCGAACCCGAGGACGTAAATAATACCTGTGCCGATGAATATCGCGTGGAAATGGGTTCCTGCGAATCGGAATATCAGTAAATAATACAATGAGGTCGAGACCTGGGAGACAGTGCGTTGCCAGGACATGAACCGTGCCAGCAAATTCTGTGGAACCACATCGTTGAACAAATACCAGAACACGGAATTGACGAATGTGTTGAAAAAACTGAAGAAAATCATGAACGCCCCGATGGCGCATGTGGCCACCTGATTCGGGGAAAACCGGGCCAAGGCAGCCCCCATCACGCGGTGCAGCCAAAATCCAAAGCTGTCCGCATACCCTATTGCGATGAGGCAGAAAACGAGTAATGGCAGCGTGCATAGAATGAATGGAATCCGGCGTCCCCACCGGCTGCGAAAACGGTCGCTCCTAAAACTGATGACAGGATTAAAAACCGTGTTCAGCAACATCGGAATAGTCACCATTATTAATCCGATGCTTGTGTCCGGCGTGCCCAGCGCCTTGAACTTCAATGGCAATATACTGGGGACCACAGTCTCCATCAATATAAAGCAAAAGTCCCCCCAAAGGAGCCAGAAAAACAGCTTCGCCAGTTGCTGCCGGGTGTAAGTGAGCGTTCCGCAGTGGTAAATCCGGGACTGTGCACCGGCAGTTGAGCGGTGAGGGTTGGGGGGAACGTCGAGCGTGTTTTCCATGTTAGTGAATGGCTGTATGCGGCATGCGGGAAACTGCTATACCGGTGTCACCGGACATGGGTCACGGTGCGAATTTTTTGGTCTCAAGCACCCTGAATTTATAATAAGTGTCGATCGATGGAGGGGCCGCCGCGGGATATTGAACGGGATAATCCGGGATGTTGGTATCGCCGGGATCGACGTATCTTTCTATGACTTGGGAACCCCGGTATTCACTCAACATCTGATCCCGGCCCTCGTCCCAGGTGGCGGGGCTTGTCATGCCAGACTTTTTCAGCGTCTGCACCCGGAAGTGGACGGTGTACGTGTTTGATTTCGTGGTAAGACGGGGATAAATATCGGTATATGGCCGTTCCCGGCTGTTGTCCCCGGTAAGGGCGTGATTATTCCAGTAAGTGCGCATCGTGCTGCCGTCCGTGCTATAAGCCGCCCCGGTATCGGTGGGGATCAGATCTAGACTGCAGATTTCACTGGCGGAACGAAATATGTCATTATTCGCAAACCGGGACTGAAATCCTTTCAATGTCTCATCGGCGTTAATATCAAATCTCAAATCCTGGTTCATATAATTGGGTGCAACCTGGCTGCTGCCGGTGAGATAAGCCCAATCGCTCTTGTAAGGAGTTAAACCGCCAGCGTTGGTATTGGAGATCGCTAACATCCGTTCCGACTTCATGACGGCACGAATACCTGTGTCCCTGTTAATGTAAGTGAACGGAACGATCTGGTAGTTCATGTTGATCCGCCCGGCAGTCGAAAGCGGCTCACTGATCGGGTAGGGTTCCACGACAGGCATCGTGAATAAATCGAGTAGCAGATAATCCTTGGGATCTTTTGCGCCGAGGTGTCCTGGAATCGTGCTGGAGACAGGTGCCGGATCGGGCCTGAACAGGAGGGTCTGCCACGGGCGGTTTGCGATAACGCCTGTCGGCAGAGACCCAAACATGCCCGCCGATGGAATCTGCCGGTTCGGTGAAAATTGCGTGGAGGTTGCATCAATGGAACTGGCCCCATAGTCATAGTAAGGAGGCTGTTGTGCGCTATACGAGCTTTGGGCGCGAGCTCCTTCATCCGGTTTGTTGATATAGGCACCGTCCTTTACATTGGCCATGCCATTATCCCAATCGCCCGGGACGCTACCCGCGGTAAAGTCTGTAAAAGAATTTGCAGGCACCGTGGGTGTGAATCCGGAAACAACCCCGTTCGTCGATCGGACTTCCGGTTCGTTGGTAATAATCCACGCTTTATCTCTGTTCGACGAGATTCCATTTGAGCCACTGGTGGCGCACCATTGGGGCGCTGTCACTCCGTTGACGACTGCGGAGTAAAGGCCTCCGGCGGTTTTGTTATTACTCCCCCACACATTTTGACAGCCCCTTGGGGGCATTCCAGGCACATTGCCGGAAGTTAAAGGTGCTGGTAAGGTGGAATTATTGGCAGCTGGAGAAGGAGGAGCAGAATCGAATCCTGGGAAAGGGACGTTCCCGGGGGGTGTATACCACTGGGTATATGTACCGTTCAACTGGCCCCAACCACCGTTATTACCAGGTGTTTCCGACCAGTAACCCGACGTCTTGTTGTTCGGTGGCGTAATATTGACGAGCGATCCCCGGGTTGCGCCGTACAGGGGGCCTCCATCTGCATAAATAAGACTGTGTGCCATCGATTGATTTGTCGAAGTATACCAGGGATGCGGGCTGAAGACAGGATCCGTGCCGGATATCGTCTGTTTCGCTGCGATCAAGCGAATGTCACCCGTGCTGCTTTGAATGGATCGTGCCGTATCATAAGGCGTAATTACTGAAAGAGCTGCATAGACTCCATTGTTTATTTGAGGTATGCTGGTTTTGAAGTCGAACCTGCTCTGAAAATTGGTGAAATCAATAGCGGGAGCGAGAGTGCCCGATCCGCCTGAAATTGGCACAATCCACGGAAACTTTGTTCCCGGTATTGTTCCACTTGCCTCCGCAGTTACGGGACCCAGCATTGAGGGGCTTACAGAGGCGGCCGACCAAGGCACTTGGGACGTTTGAGGAGCTGTTGGCGGGTCAACAAGGTCGGAATTGACTACCATAGGCGTCGGAAAAGTGCCTGGGGGAAACTTAAAGTTAATGGTTTGAATCGTGTTCGTAGTGCCACCGCTGTCCTTGTAGGTAATTGTTACCGTGGCCGTACCGCCGTCAAATGAGAATGTGTTTGCCTTGGGCAGCATAAAGCTGGATTGACTGTAAACCGGATAAGTGGATGAGGTATTGAGGTGGAAGAGGCAGGCCGGCCCCCAACTGCCGCCATAAGTGCGACTTTGAAGGAATGAAGAGGTAGAGACATGTTGTGTCGTCGGGCTCGGAAGATTCATTGAAACGCCCGCGCAACTGAATCCGGAAGTTACTACGTTAATTGAATAATTGTTTGAAACTGACATGGTCGGATAACCCAAGGCTGGATCAAAAAGGTCAAGCAGCAGCGCCGCAGAAAGGGAGATTTCGCCGCTGGCTGGACTCGGGGGAATTGCAGGGGTTGCTGACGTGCCGGTCAGAAAATACCTGGTATGATCCGAAATCGTATTCGTCGGAGGATTTCCGGTCTGATGGTTCCACGTGCCATCGGCGGTTGCAATGAAGACCAGGGCGGCTTGGGACACGGTCAGAAAGCGTCCGAACCCCTTGGTATCAGTGGCGGAATCGTAAATTGGAACCACATTATTTGTCGAGGTGAAGGGAACAAACGTGGGCACGCTGGAGGTCACGCTGTTGTCACTAAGATTGGTGCAGCGGATATAATCAAAAATCTCCGTAAACACCTGATCCATGTCAGTCCCGCCAGTTGCATTGGCAGCGGAATACTTCGCCGCAAAGGTCTCACTTTGGGAATTGGCAAAGCCGGGAATTGGTTGTTTGGAAAGATTTCTAAGGTATTTGAACAGTTCCTGGTTGCGCGCAATGTTGACAATATCGTTGGTCGGATTGGTGTTATCTGATCTCTGAAAATAATATGGGTATTGGTTCACCCTGGTGCAGAAAGCGATGAGTTTGTCGAGGGGAGTGCGGTGGTCATTGTCATCGGTGGCACTGATCGGCCAGATGCACACTCTGGGTGTATTAAAAAGCGTGACATCCGGAGCCCGGCTGTGCGCCGTAAGGAAAAACTTGGCCTGGCCCAACTGCTGGGCTGTGAGTGGGCTGCTTGTGCCGCTGAGATTCGCCGTGCGATCAGGTTTGAACATCAGTTCGTCCACAGAGGAGTAGAGACGATCGGTATCGTAGGTTACAGCATTTGAGCCTGTTTTGACTGAGCCTCCCTGCGAGCCGGCTCCGATGCCATCCCCGATTCTTGGAGCGAGATCATAGTAGGGTTTCATATAAGTGGCAAAATTCGCACTGGTGAGGCCGGCGTACGCGTTCGTCCCGGAGCCGCCGGGAGGAAGCGGAAGCCAGGAGCCTAACACCGTGCTGAGAGAGGTCGTCGCCGGGTGGCCGGGGTAACGCTGGAATTCATGCTGGGCGGGCTGATTCTTAGCCAGAGTCATATCTGGATTAGTCGCCACGCGGGGAGTATCCACATATGTTCCCTCGGAGGCCGTATTGATGTTGATCTTGCCGGATTCATCATCGGTCCAGAATGCAACCCGCCCGACAATCGGATTAGACGCAGTGGGTACCGTGCCGGTGGCTCCTGACCATGTTGCCCGGTTTCCCGTTGGATCCACGCCGTCCGGTGCGGTCAATTCGCCGTTACGCAATACGTAAATCCATTTAACAGGCATTGGAGCCGGCGTGTTTGTGGAGGAAAGCGTTGTACCGGCGTTGTAGGTCACCTTCGATGGATCGACCCAAAAGCCAGCGACGTCCGGGCTCGTACCGCTGGTGGAGTAAGTAAGCACCTGTGTGCCGCTCACCATGAGCTGCTTTATCGCGTTGCCGTCAACTATCGGAAAAATAGCCGATGATCCGGATGTGACGGGGCTGTTGAGGTCGGTGAAGATCGCGGGTTTGTTAACCCAGTCCGTAATATTATCCGCGGGGACGACTTTTAAATCATCGACCGGGTTAAAACTGATGCTTCCGTTTGAAGCCGACAAGACCATTTTGTCGGAAGAGTAGAGTTTATAGAAGGCGAGAGGGGTCGCAGATGCGGATCCGCTGACACTATCACCATAAGTCCTGATCATGCCTGGCTGTGAGGCCCAAGCCACCGAGGTGCTGCCTGAGGTCGCCTGGCCGATCGCCCCGATGACTATCTGAACAGTCGAGTCGGCAAGTTGTTTTGTACTGGCTCCGCTGGCGTAGGTTTTCGATCCGGAAAGTTCCTTGGTGACGCTCGAGAAGAAGGCGATTACCAGTGCCGAAATAAGCACTAGAAAAGCCAGTACCAGCACCAGCGCCACACCATTCTCGCGAGTGCACATCGAACGCGTCTGTCTAAAAGCATTGGCGACCGGAGATAATCCCGAGGAACCTTTCAAATTTTGAATCATAGAGTGACGGAATTTAATGCGCCTATTTCTGGATACGGCTCCATTTGGCAGCCTTAAGGCTTACATTGGTTGAAAAAATACGGTAACTGAGTTTTGCGTTCAAAAGATTGGTCTGCAATTGTTTCAGATCGACTTCATAATTGGTGGCATGTAGAAATAAATTGGAAAGCCCGAGATCCGGCATGGCTGGGGCCGGGGACGAATCGGAGACGCTTGGAAGAAACCGATTGAAAGAAGCCTCATCCACTGCAACCAGGGTGACTTGCATTACCGGAGGAAGCTGGTTGACCGGATTGAGATTGGCATCGGAACCCGAAACCGTCAGCAGAGGATTCCCGTTTGTGTCCACGCCGGTGGACGAATAGAAAAAGTCTGGAGCCAGTGACGCATCAGTATAATTTCCGGCCTGGTCGCCGGATGTCAGCTTAGGCAGCAGCACCATGGCGACGATGTTCTCCGCCACAACCCTTGCCGGCCTTGGAGACTTATTGAGGGGAGTGGTAAACCATTCGAGCCCAATATATTGTTGACCGGGAGCGCCGCCTGTATAGACGCTTTTGCCGCTTGTGCGTTTATAAAGCTCCAGAGAGTCGGAAGGTTCTATCATTTCCATGAGTCTAAACCGGTATCGCAATGCCGGCCGATTACTCATGGCGCCAAAGAAAGGTGGGCGCGATGATATGTCGCTTCCGAATTCTATGAAGTATCCGCATGTATTAAGCAGATTGTTCATATTGGCGTAAGTTCCGCTGTTCGCCACGATTCCAAGGGGGATCTGGCAAAAAACAGCATGTGTATTCGTGGTATTTGTACCCGTTAATGAGGTTGCGAGGCCACTGATAAAGCGGAGTTCGGATTGCCTTACATAGCTGTTGGTGCCGCTGGTCATTGGATTTCCGGAACTGTCTCTTTGATAGTCCCAATAGGTATTCAGGGTGGCCTGACTCAAATTGCGGGTAACTGTTTCGAACGCTTCGCGCGCGTCACGAAACTGCTCGATCCGTCCCGAGGTATAGGACCAAACTTTCCGGGTAGAGTCCGTAATGGAAACCATGACCAACAGCAGAAGAACAAGAATTACCGTGGAGACCAGCAACTCTATCAGAGTAAATGCGTCCCTTTGTTTGGCGGACAAAGGATGATTCATTGATTGCGGGCTACCTGAGCGGAATAAGTGGATATCGGAAGCACTCCGTTAGTCCACAGTTTTGTGGTCGTATCCGTGAGTGGGCTCTGGTTGCCCGGATTGTTTGCAACCTGGATTGTTACGGTCTTCAGGCATGTGTAGTTGGCCGCTGTCGGTATTTTTGGCGCAGGTGTGACTACGGTATTGACCCAATAGACGATCTTTAGCTGTTCCTGGGTATTCAGTGAACCCGGGTTGGCTGGCACCACTTCATTCCCCTGATTGTCGAAATAGCGCGTGTTCGAGTAGGTAAATGGCAGTAAGGATGGTTGTGCAGAACCCGATTGGACGAGCTTATCAAAATCCGTCTGCTGCACGTCACTGATCACCCGCTGGGCAATCTGCGAACCGATGGAGGTATCCATGGCCTGATGGAATGTATTTAATCCCGTGGGGATGAGGCCGAATATACCGACAAACGCGAACGAGACAATCCCAAGTGCGAGGGCGAGTTCGACGAGGCTGAAGGCGGATGGCGAACGGAACGGACGAAGGCAAGAAGATTTACGGTTTACTTGATGAAGAGTTGGAAGATGGAAGAAAGTACATGTGTGCGATCTTCCGTCTTTAATGGCGGAGAATTGAGATATCGCCTTAAGGCGGGAATTAGGGACGGTAAGTTCTGACATGTCCATTATAGGGGTCTATTTGAATGGTGATAAAATTGGGCGGGGGTGTTTGCAACCCATCGCCGTCGTTCTGCTTGTGGAGAGTCAGGAACCAATTCGTTCCAGGCGTACTAGACAATAAAAGATTCGTTGAGCCATCCGGTTCAAACCTGAACGAAACGGAATTGTACGCTTTGGCCACCTTGGGAATAGGAATCTGTAATGTGTTGCCGTCGGAGGAGGTTGGAACATCCGATTGTTTGCCTGAACTGATAATCGAAGAAAGAGTCTTATTTGAATCAATGTTGCCCGAATCAATGATGATCGATTCCGGTAAATGTTCCACTTTTCCAAGGGGAACGGCCGCCCCTGAGTTCGGAATATCAAAAATCTGTAGGGCGCGGTACTTGCCCGCGTTCGCATTGCCAGCCTGTTCCCCCGGGATTCCCGGGTCGGAGAACTGGTAAATACGAACTTCAACACAGTGGTTCTTCGTGAGCGCTGTCTGTCGGGCAAGGACGAGTTGGTCGTTGAGCATCTGCGCACCCTGGGTCAACTGCGATCCCCACAGGACGGCACTTGCCGAAGGAAGCGTGAAAGCAGCGATTATGCCGATGATACTGATGACCACGAGAAGTTCCAGCAGGGAAAAACCGCACGTCCTGAACAAGTTGCGGACGAGGCGCTCTGGCTCCTGCGCGAAAAGGTCTTGTTTGAATGGCAGATGAGGTTTCAAGTTCAAAGGGAAGGCTAATGGAGAAGATAGATCATTATTTTTCCAGAGAAAGTGCAAAGCTGCGCTAATTGTTGCAAAGGCTGATACGCGGAACCACGCGATTGCGAATTATTGATTCGGCAGCCGATGAAAAGGGGGGATCCGGTGGAGATTTTCAATGCCTTCCGGCAGGAGGAAATCGTCCAACAATCGGTATTTTTGGCGGTGCTCCGGGGGGGGCGTTGTTAATAAATAATGCGAGTTCAAAGTGCTGCGTTGACTGCTTGCAGAAATACAAAGGACTGTGGCATATTTTCTTGGGCAGTTAAGCATCGAACCGGTTTGCATTGGGCATTTCGCCGGATGCAAACAGACCGCCTGTCCATAATCATCCCGAATTTCGAAATGTGCGCATGAAACCGTCCATAGTTCCCTTTGCCCCTCAATTTCAAGAAAACGATCGCTGGTGTGCCATTGGTGACAGCATTACGCATGGTGGATGGTATCACTCTTACATCCATTTGTACTACGCTACGAGGTTTCCAAAAAAAAAGCTGGAGTTGTTTAACTGTGGGGTCAACGGGGATTCCGCATCGAGGGTTCTTGCGCGCCTTGACGATGACGTCTTAGTTCACAGGCCGACGGTTGTTTCTGTTTTGTTGGGAATGAACGACGTGTGCCGCGATTTATATGCACCCGGCGGAATGGGAACGGATGTGGATGAAAAGCGGGTGAGGGCATTTGCCACTTTCCGGCACGATCTTAGGACGCTTTTGTCCCGCGTTCAAAGGACCGGCGCGGGGATCATTGTTGTCACACCAACGATCTACGACAATACTCTGGTCTATTGCAATGCGGAGGCCAATTACCCAGGATTAAACTCTGCACTGGGGCGGTGCGGCGAGATTGCTATCGAACTTGCCGCGGAATTTGGGGCGACATCTATCAATTTGCACGACCCCATGACTGAATTGAATGCGCGACTTCAAAAAACAAACCCCGAATTCACGCTTGTGGGACTGGACCGGGTTCACCCCGGCGAAGTGGGGCATTTTGTAATGATGTATGAATTTCTCAAGGCGCAGAGACTTTCTCTGCCCGTCTCAGAAGTCGTTTTGAATGCACAAAGCGGCGGGATTCTTGAATTGACGGGCTGCAATGTTGACAACGTGCGGATCGGTTCCGGTTCTCTCGACTTCAACTGCCTGGAAACCGCGCTGCCCTTTCCCGTTCCTCCGTCGTGCCTGGAGGCGCTTGAGTTTCTTCCATTCACCAAGGAATTCAACGAGGAGATATTGCGGGTTGGAAGGCTGAATCCCGGAGCATATGAGTTGCAAATCGACGGCAAGGTTATCAATTCCTATACTGCGGAGCAACTGAGTCAGGGGGTAAATCTGGCAATGGAGCCGATGACACCTCAATTCCAACAGGCACAGGAGGTACTGGCCCTCTCGGCGCGGCGCACGGCGTTGTACGGCTCGCGTTTACGGTGCATTGCCGAGAACGAATGGGGATTCCTGTTTGGCAGCAATGTGGACCGGGGGGATTTGAAAGCCGTCAAGGAAGTTTTGGACGCGAAATGCGATGGGGAGCGGAATCAGCCATGGTATGAATTCTGCAAGAGCCAGGGTGTATTATACATGGAATCCAAGCCGCACGAGGCGGAGTATTGGGTGGAAATTTCCAGTTTGAGCGATGAGATTTATCGAAAGAACGTTCCGGTTCGCCATCATTATCGCCTTAGCCGCAACCATTCGTAATCGAACGGCGGCAATTGATGTGAACCTTGCCTGCGGAACACTCCGCTTATTATGGGGTGACGCCCTTTTTCAAAGGCACGTTTCCGTATTTGTGGGTTTCTCCAGTCATTACCACGGCGAAAGCGTTGCGGGTACGATCATAAACGTCGAAGAGATCGGTGCGCATCGGCGATTTTGCAGAGGGAACGTGCCATCTCGTAAATAAGGCGATACCCCCTCAGTATAGGGTTTTGGTATAGCGATAGTCGTAGAGGACGCCATATCCGGGGGCGGACTCCTCCGGCAGAAAGACGTAGCCGTGGCGCTCGTAGAAGGCCCTGGCCGTCTCAGTGCTGATAAGCCGCAGGGTGCGAACGCGCCACTCGTGAGCTTGGGACTCCATGGCGAGCAGAAGGGCCCGGCCGATCCCGTGCCGCTGCCAAGCGGGGTGTACATAGCACAGATCAAGGTCGCCACTCCGGCGAATTGCCCCGACGCCGCAAATCGTCTCCTGAACGACGGCCACTGCCACAAAGTTGTTCGGGGTGCTCAGCCAACGGCGGAACCGTTCGGGCGTCTTGTTACGTAGCCACCGTTCCAGAGTTGGGGTGTCATTCTGGTGGTCTGCAATGCAGACCTCCGTAATGGTGCGGCGCAATACGTCCACAGCCGTCTCCGCATCGGCGTCAATTGCTGGTCGGACAAGGCAGGCGCTCATAAGTCGCCTTTGTCGGCGAGACAGCCATTTCCCGTCGGCGTGAGAGTATCCCATGCATAAATGATGTGGTCATATGTTTGCCCCCCTATCTGGTTATTTTCCAAGTCAATGATATGGGCGCCACATCGCAAGTAAAAGGATCGGAATGGACTGACTTCCAGCACGCGTGCAAACAGGGAACGCCCGCCGTTGCCGACAATCTTGGAAACCGCCCGCTTGAAAAGTTCCGTGCCGATGCTTCTCCTTTGACAATGAGCCGCAACGTAAATCGAGTAAAGTTCGGTGTCGTAGCTCCATCGCGAGTCACGCGGTGGGCCGAAGTCCAGGAAGCCAGCGACCGTCCCATTTTCGTCCTCTGCGACGACGAGATCGTACCCCGTCTTTGAAAAGCGCCTCGCATATGCCGATGTGCGCTCAGGCAGAGACATGGCGTCCAGGAACGCCTTGGGGACTATGCCATCGAAACAGATCCGCCACGTCGCAATGTTGATTTCCGCAATAGCCTCCGCGTCCCGCGGTGTGCCGCTACGATATTTCATAGGCCGCAAGCATCAGTATCGTCCGGTGGCAGATTAAAACACGATGATGATTTTTCCTTCCTGTGCTTTGTCGACAATATCATAAACCTTCGTCGCCTCGGAAAGCAGCAGGCGCGGGCCGGCGGTGACAGGAATTGAGATGGTTGAACTAGTGGCGAAATCTGGCCGACGTTTCAAAATAATGAGCCCCGTTCTATTTCACGCCAAGATCGCCTCCGGCATTGGCCACCCGCTGGATCTTCACCATATGTGGCTGCGGCATGACAAGGGCGCGGATTTGTTCGCTTAATTTTTTAATCGTGTCGTTGTATTCTGCTTCATGGGACTTTAATTCCTTCAGGGCATCGGCCTTTTTCTGGCTGCCGGGATTCACTTTCACGCGTTCATCCATGAGGTTGTTTACCTGTTCCAGGGAAAGCGGACGCGGGATTTTCAAGTCGATGAGTGATCGTTCATAGGATGAAATGTCCCGCAATTTTGCATAGCAATCGAACTCCTTCTCGTGTAGTCGCCATGCCCGCATTGCCTGCTGGTATTGGGGAGTCTTCGTTGTCTCCGAGAGGTTGACTCCCGCCGCAAGCTCCTGCGAAGTGCAGGTGCGCACCAGCTGGCCGTCGATCTGCAATTCGTAGGCTCCCGCCGGAAGATCGGTAACCTGGAAAATCTCGCGATTCAGATCTACCGTGAAAGGGACCATTTTCAGCGCTGGCTGCGCCCAACGTTCGAAAGGTATCGGGATGGCATTCGCTGAATATTGGAAGGTCAGCGATCCGCCGGCAACCTTGCATTGGTCGATCTGGCAGTTGATGGCATTCTGCACGGTGCCGTTGGTGCCTTTGATCGAGAAACGTGCGACATCCGCAGGAGCATTTTGAGCCTTGAGAAACTGATAAGCCATTACGAGATGCCCCACCGGGCCGGGATGAGTCCGATCCATTCCCACGATCGTATAGGCTGGGTCAGCCGCCTGTTTCTCCTGGTTGATCTTTTGCATCGGCGTGTAAAAATCCACCATCGGCACCCCCAGTTCCTGCGCCACTTTTTTCGCCCGGAGGGCGATTTGTCCCAATGCGGTGTTATACCCATCGTGATTGGCGTAGCGAATTTTCGCCGAGTCGTCGTAGGGACTGGGCGTCAGGACTATCACCTGAATCTTGTCCTTGAGAAGCTGCTGAACAACCGTTTTTAGGTTCTTTTCATAAATATCGATGCTTCTCGACTTCAATGTATCGAGAGGCTCTGAAAACTTGGCGTCTGGCGCATAGAAAGGGAGGCCTCCGTCATTCATTCCATACATCACCGAGACCACATCCGGGTGAAGAGATGCGACTTCTAGTGAATATCGCTTCAGGAACTGTCCGGATGCCTCCCCGTTGGCGCCGCTGTTAACCACCGTAATTTTCTCATTCGGAAAACGCGTGAGATAATAGAAATCAATATACCGGATATACCACCCACCATGGGTGATGCTGTCCCCGACCGCTACGTAGCGGGTGTTGTTCGCAAATGGTTTTGCGGCAGGCGATAGGGCGGATTCCTCTGCGCCGCACGGTTGAAATGCCGCGAGTGCAAGCAAGGGGATTGTCAGTGAATTCAAAAATCTTTTCATGATTAGAAGCAAATCGTGGTTATTATGCCGCGATTAAGACGAATCGCGCTAATCGACACGCCTCCAGGCGCGCACGTATTCGATATTGAAGGTCGCAGGGAATCCATCAGTGATCTTCGGAGTGCCGAACCACTGGGGATTCACTTCGTTGTCGAACAGCATATTCAACGGGGTATGCCAGGCGGTGTTGGGATATTTGGCATACAGATAGCCGTCGTAATAGCACTTGATCTCGTCCTTGCCCCAGTCAATGCCATACACGTGATAGTCCGCCGTCAGCGGGGCCGGCGCCCGCCAATGCGTGAACTTTGCCCAATGCTTGTCGTCTCCGGGACTTTTCCAGTGGTGCATGGTGTTGAAGAGCGTACGTTCGTTCTTGCCGCGTCCGCCGCAAATTTCAAAGACGTCGATCTCGCTCAGATTGGATTTGTCATCCGTCAGGCAGACGTTGGTAAACCAGAATGCATTGCAGATGCCCACGTCCATCGGTTTCGCTTTGGCCTCGAAGTAGCCATACAGCACCTTCGTCTTCGCCACGGCCACGCCCACTGCGAAAGTGTGAAAACCCTTGGATTTAAGGTTCGCCGGTGGTTCTTCGAGTTTGGCGATGAGTTGCAGTTTGCCATCCTTGACCTGCACGCTGCCCGGATTGAACCAGGAGGGCGGGCGACCGAGCCATTCCGGCCCGTAGGTGGTGGTCCATTTGTTGGTGTCCAGCGAGGATCCCTGGAACTCATCCGTCAACTCCGGGATGACCTCCCATTTTCCATCCGCGGGCGGGCCATCCGGTTTCAGGACGACGGGTGGAGGTGTGGTTTTAAAGTCGTCGATCTTGAGAGTGATGCTTTTTTCAGCAGGCTTTAGCGGATAGTTAAGACGCCACGTGATTGAGTCCCCGCCATACTTGCGGTCATCGGTGAACGTCATATTGCCGCCCGAGGGGTTGAGCGTGAGGCCGACGCCGTCGTGCCCGGCAAGGCTGAAGGAGTTGCCGTGGAGGAACGCCCCCTTGTCCATTGCCACGATGGGTATCGGCGTTGGAGAACCGGATCCTGCGACATAGAGTCCCCCGGCGAATTGACCCGCATTGAAATTTATCTCGAAGCTGATGGAGAGAGGTGTGGCAGGAGGTGTTGCGAGGAGTTCGCCATAGGTGAATGTTACAGTTTTGTCCGCCGGGGAAATTTTGTAATAAACTTTGGCGTTATCAGGGCCACCTTTATAAACGATGGTGCCGCTTAACCCGTCAGCGGCCGGGGTGAATGTCGGGTTGATTCTCATTTCCCCATGCTTGACGCCCTCCTTTTTAAAAAGAAGGTCCGGCCCCTTGAGGGTGTAGCTGCTGGAATCCCCTCCATCGATGGCCATGCGTGGGCCTTTGAGAGTCAACGTGGCGGCACTGGCTTTGACAAACATCGCAAACGTTAAAGTTAATAGAAGAAGGGATGTTTTTTTCATCTGGATAAATGTAAGAATGCGTTCTTTTGTCCGGGGCGAATGGAGGAAAGAACATCTAAATATGTTTCTTGTCAGGGTGTTGCGTGAACGACCATTGAATGGATGGGAAAAACAAGATGGAGATTCACGGGTGAAGTAGTAGCGAATATAAACATGGAATACTGTGATGAAAGTTCAACGGCGTGCTAATTGTTGCAGGGCAACCAGGCAACGCGCTCCGGGCCTGTATTCGATGAGCAAGCCGGATGCTACAGTATGCGCGGTGAGGTTCTTGTCGAAAAAGAAAGCGACTTGGAACATGAAAATTCGAATCCACCATGTACAAACTCCCCCGCTTTCCCATCCACATCTTCCTGGCGTTCAATTGTCTCTGTGTTGCGGGGCGTGGTGACGAGGCAATCCTCGCCCCGGCGTCTCAAGCCGGTGTGCCGGCGGAAGTCCCACGGAAGTTCGTGGTTGATAAATTCGGCCAGTCAGTCCGGAAGGAATACCAAGGAAAGGTCACCAGCGAACAGGAGCTCAAGGACGACGTTGCGAAAGACAAGGCGTACTTCGACAGCTTGCAGGAGGCACCCCGGGACGCTTATGGCGGACTTCCCGGCAGCGGTGAGAAATATCAGCTCAGAAAAACCGGATTTTTCCGCTTGGACAAGGTGAATAATCGCGACATCCTGGTTGATCCCGAAGGTAACATCTTTTACCACCTTGGTGTCTGCAGCATGGCCACCTACCAGACCCAGACTGTGGTGCGTGGCCGGGAGAAAATATTCGAGTGGCTTCCTCCAAAAGACGGGGACTATGCCGATGTCTGGCTCCCGGCCGATCGCACGGGAGTAACTTCCTATTATCTGGCCAACTGGGTTCGCAAGTACGGCATCCCGTTTGACGTAGAAGAATGGACGGGCATGCAAATCCACCGGTTGCGCAAATGGGGATTTAATTCGGGCGGCATAGGCTCGCTGCAGAACAAGACTATGATGAGCGAACATTTTGCGTACACCCCGGGCCTTCCCTTGGGCGTAAAGGGTGGGCAAAGGCTGACCAACATGAAGGGTGTAACACGGATGTACGATCCCTTTGCCCCCGGTACGGAGGAAACGATGGACAAGGCTTATGCTGAAAATATCGCGCCAAATGCCGGCAATCCAAATATCCTGGGATACTACATCGAGAACGAGGTTAAGTATGAGAATGTGCCAAAGCTTGTTCCGGCACAGAAAAGTGATTCCCCGTCCAAGCTGCGGCTGGTGCAATTGCTGAGCGAAAAGTATCAGGGCGATATCAACACATTTAACGCGGCATGGGCAGCAAAGGCGCCATTCAAGAGCTTCGATGAATTGAAAGATGGCACGCTATTTGTAACGACAGAGGCTGCGGTTGCGGACATGAAAGCATTCATGGAGCTTTTCCTCGAAGCCCACTATGCCATGGTTGCCCGGATATTTCGAAAATATGATTCCAACCATCTTCTGCTGGGCAGCCGCTGGCAGCCGGGCACATCGAACAATGAGATGCTGGTGAGAATCGCATCCAAGTATACCGATATTATCAGTGTGAATTATTATACCAGCGCCATCGAAGAGGCATTCCTGAAACGCATCCACGACTGGAGCGGCGGCAAACCGATGTTGATGAGCGAATGGAATTATTGCAGCAACGACCAGGGCCTGGTGGGCAGTGGCGACAGCCAGAAAACGCGCGGCCTGGCGTACCGCAACTACGTTGAAACCACTGCGGCGCTCCCCTTCGTCATCGGTGAACAATGGTTTACCTATCCCGACCAGCCTTTTACCGGACGCTGGTTCGAAGGGTTCAACGGAGAAGGCGGCAACACAGGCCTGATCAACGTCGCGGACCGGCCCTACTTTGATTTTGTAAATGAATGCAAAAAGACGAACGACGACATCTACAAGATCGTATTGGGCGAGCGACCGCCATTCCATTTTAATGATCCTCGCTTTTCCCCACGGCAGGCAGGAATCCAAAAGACGGTGTCGGTTCCCCGGGCTCTCGCTGGATTGAAATTGGATGCTACTTCTGAAAATTGGGGCGGCCTTCACCCCTCGCTCATCGACGCAGGAAATCTCGTTGTGGGGACGTCTGTCCAGGATTTCTCCACCCGTTTCCGACTGTGCTGGGATGACGAATGCCTGTATGTTCTGGCAGACGTCAAAGACAAAACCCCGTTGATCAACGTGCGTGAAGGAGCGGCGCTATGGAATGGGGATTGCATAGAACTCTTCGTCGGAGGCAAAAAAATCAAGGAACCCGGCGAGCCGTTGCTGAGCGACCGGCATATCCTGCTGGGTGCATCAGATCAACCCAAGTTCTTTGTAATCAACACCTCCCCGCAACCCGGAGGGATAAAGGTGATCGCTGTCAAAAATCCAACCGGCGACGGCTATACCTTGGAAGCCGCTCTGCCGTGGGCAGCGCTGGGATTCAAACCTGAGCCGGACAAGGAATTCCTGTTCGACATCGGCGTGGACAATGCGGATGGTGGTCCCGCACGCGGCGGCCCCGCCCGGGGCAACCAATGGATGTGGAGCGGTGGCATGCGCAATAGCAGTGAGCGGTCCAGCTGGGGCATCGCCAAACTCGTAACCAATTGATTTGCTTTCCGCATTTATGTTTCTCAAAAACATCAACATCCAGAAACTCGCAGCGTTACTTGAGCCACACATGGGCAAACCTGCGTGGCCGGGGCTCATGGACCCGGCCGTAAAGGAGCGCGCCCGTGCCTTCGCAAAAGAATCGGGGCTATGGGACAAAATCACAGCGGAACTCGATCCCACGAGGGATATCCCCGTGATGAAACGCTCGGATTTTCGCGACTATGCGCGCACGGGTTCACGCACCAAAGACGAGCAGGCCCGCGCCTACCGTGCCAACGAAACCAATCTCGCTGGGCTCGCTCTTTGGCTGGATCATCCCTCGGCGGATCTCGACTACTTCCAGGATCTCCTGTGGGCATGGTGTGAAACAACCTGGTGGCATCTGGTTGCCGAGGAAGGCCGTCATATTGACCTCCTCTCCTCCTTGCGTGCGCGTGAACTGGCGGAGTATTCCCATATCTTTGCAGACCGGCTGGAGCCGGAGGTCAGGGAACGCATTTCGGCGGCGGTCTCCGCACGGGTGCTGGATATCGTTCTCGATTACAAGAAACTGGACTGGTGGCAAACCCACAAGAACAATTGGAATACCGTTTGTAATGGGAACATCATCCAGGCGGCTCTTTACGAAATCAAGGATCCCATGCAACTAGCGGCGTTGCTCCATCCGGTTTGCAGACGCATGGAATATGCAATCGACTATTACACGAATGACGGCGGATGCGTTGAGGGTGCGGGCTATTGGGGATACGGTTTCGGGAATTTCGTTGATGCTGCTCTCGCCTTGTATCACCGTACGGGCGGTGCTGTGAATTTGATGGAAGGCGAACACATCGCGCGCATATGCCACTTCCCGCTGTCCGTGTACTTGCGTCCTCCCGTTCGCGCAAGCTTCGCCGATAGCTCCGACGAGTGGCTGACCGCGGCGCTTGCATTAAAAATCAACCAATTCATGCCACTGCCCGAACTCTTCCAGCTTGTGAACAAGACCGATCGAGGCACACTTGAACTGGAAGACATCCGTTCTCTAGCACTCTTTAATGGTGAGAAGCCACTGCCATATACTGACCGCACGGATTACCTTCTGCCCGATTTGGGTTATGCAAAAGTCCACGCGGTCGAAAGCGATGTCATCCTCGCGGCGGTTGCCGGGCGAAACGACGTCTCACATAACCATAACGACCTCGGCAGTTTTCTGATTCTCAAGGATGGAATCATGTTTCTTACCGATCCGGGCGCGCCGCATTACACGGCCAAGACATTCAGCGAGCGCCGTTACGAGACGCTCGTTTGTGCTTCCACAGGCCATTCTGTTCCGTTGATCAATGGTCTTGAACAACTTGAAGGCGACTTCTTTGGAACCATATCCGCCGGTGGTTTGAACACCGTCGGTGACAAAGTGGTGACGATCGACCTCGCGCACGCATACCCCGATCCCACGCTGCGCAAGTTTCTTCGCCAGTTTGTCCTCGGGAAAGATGGAAGCGTTCGCATGGTCGACCAGTTCGAGTTCAGCAAAGTTCCTGTCTCCCTGGAGGAGGCATTTGTTTCCTTCGAGCCGATCGAGGTCCAGGGCCATGCATTGAAGATAGGCACCGGCACAGCAACCGTGGGTATCACCTCAAAGGTTCCTGGAACTTTCCACGTGGATTGCTTTACGAAAGCACAGCACGAGGGATTTAACCCCCGCGTCTTGTATCGGGCCCGTTTCCTGCCTGATATGCTCGACGCCACGATACAGTTGGAATTCACGATCGGATAAAAGCCAAAATCGTGCGCATCGATTCCGTCGGGAGTTTTGAAGGCGGTGGCGAAAAAGAGTCATAATATTCATCCTGTTACTGCGAATTCGACAACAACCTGTATGATGGGTTAGTTGAGTTAAGGGGGATATCCTTCCACACTTTGTTGAAATTATCCCCTTCGAAGGAATAATACAGCCTGCGCAGTCGCTCTTCTTTTTGCGCGTGTCGCATTTGCACGATAGGAACACCCCGGGTTGCAAGTGTGCAACAATTAGCGTTTCCGATAGCTTGTGAACTTTGTCCAGGAAGTCATTGTGGCTTAATGAACACCCCCCACCTCCTCAAGTTTGACCCCCAAAACTCGATTGAATTAACGAGCCCTCTGCCACGCCGGCCATGGAAATCCATTGTATTGCTTTGGATGTTGGCAATTCTTTTGCTGACGGGATTTGGTTGGGAGGTCCAGGCATCCCCAGGGTTTAACATGCTTCCGAATGGCGGCTTCGAGGGCGGGAGCGGCGGGTGGTCTATGCCACCCATCAGCGGGACCAACTCGTTTTCAATCGTGAACGATGTGACGAATGCCCATACGGGTAATTGGGTTGGGAAGGCAATAACCACAGGGAGTTATACCTCGCTGCAAGCCCTTCCCCTGGATGTCTGGCCAAGCACCGCCTATGTTTCGACTATCTGGGTAAAGGGTTCCGGAAAAGTAAAACTCTATGCCACGTCAATAACCTCCGGCGGTACGTTTACGGACATTACCAGTACAACGGTAACTGCTACTTCAACATGGCAGAAGTTTTCCCTGAATTGGACCACCTTTAGTACTACGCAAAAAGTGGTGTTTAAGATTGTTGATGCTTTTAGTTCGGCGACGATTTATGTCGATGATTGCGAAACGGCTCTTGCCAATGCGCCTGATATTCATTTCGACCCGGCTAATCCGGGTGCTTCCGGATTTAATCTCGCCTTTTCCGATGAGTTCGACAGCGCGGGCACTATCGATTCCGGCCACACGGGAGGCAACGGTTATAAATGGTATGTGGGGCAGTACTACGACTCAACCAAACTGACAGTGCCGGGCATGTATTCCGTCAGTGGCGGGGTACTGTCGATCTTGGGGTGTCCGTGGGCATGGGGGAGCACTCTAAATACAAGTGAACCGGATGCGACAAACGGCCATGGATTCCACGGGACTGTGTTTTCTTCCGGATCAGGGACCTATTTCGAGGCGAGAATTCAGATGGTGAATATGAGTACTATCGACAAGGACAGCAGTCACAAGCTTTGTCCGGCGTTTTGGTCGAATGACATCAAGGGATGCACCGGTCTTAACTGGGAAATGCCTGGAAACCCCGGTCACATGGAATCCATTGAAGATGATTTCATGGAATTTGATCCGCATTGGGAAACCGGTACCAACGGATATTACAGCACCTTGCACGACGCTTATAACACATTGCCGGAAGTGCCGGGCACCAGGCAGCAAATTTCAAACGCCAATAGTAAATTGTTTCTAACAATGGGGGGGATTGATTTTACCCAGTGGCATACCTATGGTGTGTTGTGGGCGCCGGCGACGGCGGCCAACGGGTGGATCGGCTACCGCCAGGCGTTCTTCGACGGTGTGCCCCAGGTGGCTAATTACTGGAAGGGCAACCAGACCGGAACCTATCCTCCCTCGGGAAGCTATCTGTTCAGTCTTATAAATACGGATCAATTCGATCTCATCCTCGGGTCCAGCCAGGGCGGGACGGTCACGATGAACGTGGATTACGTGCGTGTTTATGCCGTCGACTCCGCAAGCAGTGTGACTGTCGTTCCGAATGGGACTTCTATCGCCGGGATTCCACAATTGAGCCAGGGCAGCGCGGTGTCTTCCGTGAAATTGAACATTACAATCACCGATTCAACCCCCGGTGCGACGATCTACTACACCACTGACGGAAGCGTGCCTACGACTGCATCGTCATCGATTGTCTCGGGCAGTTCGGTTTTTATCAGCCAGAGTGGAACCCTGAATGCCAAGGCGCAGGCCCCGGGATACGCCTTGAGTCCGATGGCCAGCGGAACCTACCAGATCATCGGAGCGATGGCCTGTGGCGATGCGTATACAATTGCCGTGCAGAGCAGCGGAACAACATGGGGTTGGGGCGCCAATGGCAACAATCAACTAGGTGATAATACCTGGACCCAGCGCAACAGCCCGGTGCAAGTGGTCACTGGCAGCAACGGCTTGGTGCCTGCGGCGGGTAATCTCACAAGTTATCTGGTCAAGGGCGATGGTTCATTATGGGCATGGGGGGATAATTACTTTGGGACTATAGGAGATGGGACCACCACGGCACGGAAAATCCCAAAACAGATCACCAGCTTGAGCGGGATGATCGACATCGCCGCCGGACAAGTCCACGCAGTGGCCCTTAAGAGTGATGGAACTGTCTGGACGTGGGGTTATAACTCCAACGGACAACTGGGCACGAGTGGGACCACGCAGAGTCTCGTACCTGTGCAGGTTCCAGGACTGTCCAATGTCGTGGCGGTAGCCGCCGGGGGCAATCACTCGGTGGCATTGAAGGACGATGGAACCGTGTGGGCGTGGGGCAGCAATTTCAAAGGGGAAGTCGGAGATGGGACGACGACGCAGCGTACCAGTCCCGTGCAGGTCAGCGGCAGTTTGAGCAACGTGACCGGTATCGCCGCGGGCAACAACCATACGATGGCGCTCAAGAACGATGGCACGGTTTGGGCGTGGGGGCTCAACACGAGCGGCCAACTTGGCGATGGTACGACATCCCAGAGAAATAGCCCGGTACAGATCACCAGCTTGAGCAACGTGGCGTCAATCGCCAGCGGAGCCACCGCATTTCACTCGGCGGCTGTGAAAAATGACGGCACACTCTGGATGTGGGGACTCAACTCCAGCGGACAGTTGGGCAACGGGGGTACCGCCCAGAGCGCCACTCCTGTGCAGGTCACTGCATTGACGAACGTGGTGCAGGTGGCGGTGGGAGGCGGGCATACCGTAGCGTCAAAGAGCGACGGAAGCGTCTGGAGTTGGGGCCTCAACTCCAGCGGGCAACTGGGAAACAATACCGTGACATCGAGCACGACTCCCGTGCAGGTTTACAACGGCTTTGATCTGGCGATGCTGCGGGATCTATATCATGCGTGGGGCTTGGACCGCCTGTTGGCGATTTTGAATGCTCATTCCGGCGACCCTCATTCACCTCTCAATATAAAAACGAAAGAACCAGTAGCGATCCATGACAAAAGCAACATTTGATATCACCTCCTTCGGTGCGAAGGGGGATGGAAAAACCATCAACACGGATGCATGCCGGGCTGCGGCATGCGCCTGTCGTGACAATGGCGGTGGGACCATCCTCGTTCCTTGCGGGGACTTTGTGACAGGGATCTTTCAGCTCTTCAGTGGCACTACTTTGCAGGTTGAAAAAGGCGGACGTTTACTCGCTAGTCCCGACCGTGACGACCGTCAGGTGGGAAGCGCAAGCGGGGGGCTGCTCTACGCGCTCGACGCCCACGATATCGTGCTGACCGGGGAAGGAATATTGGACGGCAATGGCGACTCCTTCTTCTCGACGAACGAAGTTGTTCCCTGGCCGGCTGGCTACGGCATATCCGAAACGCGCCAGGCCAGACTCGGCAAACCGTACGGAAGCCAGGACTTTAGTCATGGTCCGATGCGCCCTCTGGGTCGCCCGGGGAATATGCTGGTCTTTGCGCGCTGCAAGAATGTGAGGATTGAGGGGCTGACGGTCACTGGTGCGACTTATTGGACGACGCATTTCGCCGACTGCGATGGCGTGATCGTTCGAAACATACGCATCCAAAACAATCCGACTTATCCGAATAATGATGGGATCCACTTTACCACATGTCGCAACGTGCTTGTGGAAAAATGCCGGATCGTTGCCGGGGATGATGCCATATCGATTACCGGGATCAATCAGCCCGCTGGCGAAGCAGAGATCGCCTTGGGGCTGAGCGGCATTTCCGCGGTCAGTGAAAATATTGAAGTGAAGGATTGTTACCTTTCCAGCCGGTCGGCCGGAGTCCGGATCGGGTTTGGAAACAATCCTTTGCGTCATGTGGTCTTGCGCAATCTGGAGATTGTGAACAGCAATCGTGGCATCGCGATCTTCGCACGACAGGCGGATGTGGATGATGTAACGGTGGAAAATTGCAGGATTCAAACATCGCTGTTCCACGGTGATTGGTGGGGCAGGGGGGAGCCTATTCATATTTCCTCCGCGGCGTTTCCGGGGGAAACGGCAGTTTTTCACATCCGGAATGTTGTTTTCAAAGATATCGAAGCCATTGGAGAAAATGCGGTGACTTTGTATGCGGAGCAAGAGGGTGCAATCGATCGGGTGCAGATGATCCGGGTAAGGCATAAGCTGAAAAAAGGCGATCTGTTTGACACATGGGGTGGCAATCTCGATCTCCGGCCGGCTAATTCAAAGATCGCAATGCATGCGGGTGGAACAGCTCCGCTTTGGGCGATCGGAGTAACGAATTTTGAGCAGACTGACACCGAGTGGTCATTGGATTCCTCATCGGGAGATGTCTTTGCGGCGGAGCCAGTCATTCGTTCTGCGTAACCGCCAGGGCGCAGACAGCGACGGTCATGAACACGGTTAAACGAAAGGTGTATTTTTATATATTGTCGC
>Ga0268264_10001113_pt1 | contig 26571 bp, 24 predicted proteins | sample KBSSwiS32_FD_190357 | JGI IMG/M metagenome (GOLD analysis project Ga0268264, IMG submission 190357) | Switchgrass rhizosphere microbial communities from Kellogg Biological Station, Michigan, USA - KBS Switchgrass S3-2 (SPAdes) (version 2) | ecosystem: Host-associated > Plants > Roots >...
CCACGTGGCGCGCCACCGACTCGGGGAACATCTGACCCAGCCGCTTGGGCACCAGCTCGCCGAAGATGATGGTCAGGAACGTGATGATCACCACCACCAGGGCGGTGGCACTGATGTCGGCAGCGCGCGGCGGTACGCTGAACTCGCTGCGCAACCACGCCGACAGCGGCGCCGAGAACGCGGCGTCGCCCACGATGCCGTTGAGGATGCTGATCGACGTGATGCCGACCTGTACGGTCGACAGCCACCGCGTGGGCTGGTCGTGCAGGTCGATCGCGGCCTGCGCTCCAGCTTCGCCGGCCTCGACCATCACCGACAGCCGCGTCCGGCGCGCCGCGGTGAGCGCCATCTCTGACATCGCGAACAGCGCGTTCAGCAGAATCAGGAAGACGAGAAGCGCAACGTCCATCGATCGGCGCGCCGGTGTGGCGCGCCCGGTCGCAGCCAGGGGGCGTCGAGCGTAGCAGAATCGGGCGCATGCACTTTCTGATCGGCGACCTGCAGGGCTGCAGCGACGCGCTGGATCGCCTGCTCGCCGAGATCGGGTTCTCGCCGTCGCGCGACCGGCTGCACGTGCTCGGCGACCTCGTCAACCGCGGCCCCGACAGCCTGGGCGTGCTGCAGCGGCTGCACGGGCTGGGCGATGCGGCGAGCTTCCTGCTCGGCAACCATGATCTGCATCTGCTCGCCGTGGCAGCCGGCGTGCGCCCCGCGCACCGCAGCGACACGCTGCAGGCGCTGCTGGCGAGCCCCGCGCGCGACGCCTGGCTGCACTGGTTGCGCCAAGGACGGCTGGCCGACCGCGCGCACGGTTGGCTGCTGGTGCACGCCGGCGTGCTGCCGCAGTGGGATGCCGAGCGCACGCTGGCGCTCGCCGGCGAGGTGGAGGCGCTGCTGCGCAGCGACGAATTCGCCGCCTTCCTGCCGCGCATGTACGGCAACACGCCGGCGCGCTGGGACGACGCGCTGCGCGGCGACGACCGCTGGCGCGTCATCATCAACGCACTGACGCGGCTGCGTTTCTGCAAAGCGGACGGCACGATGGAGTTCCACGTCAAGCAAGGCGCCGCCGCAGCGCCACCGGGGCATGCCGCCTGGTTCGAGATCGCGTCGCGGCGCAGCGCCGGCACACCGATCGCGTTCGGGCATTGGTCCACGCTCGGGCTGATCAACCGGCCCGATCTGCTCGCGCTGGACACCGGGTGCGTGTGGGGCGGCCCATTGAGCGCGGCGCGCATCGACGGCGGCCGGCGCGAACTCTTTCAGGTGCCCTGCCCTTCCCGGTGACGGCCGCCCCAACAAGGGCACCAAGACCGTGCAATTCGCCGTATGCCGGGCAGGCCGGCTGCCTGATGCTTGCGGTTGCCGTCCGTGCCGCCCGTATGCGCCTGCCAGCCTTCGTGTCGACCTTGAAGTTCCGCATCGTGGCCATCGTGGTGGCCACCGGCGTGCTGTCGGCGTGGGGAACGGCCAACCTGTTGCTCGGTGTGACGCAGGCCGAACTCACGCGCGTGCTGCTTGCCAACGAACGCGACGACCGCGAGCGCACCGCCGGACTGCTGGCCGGCAAGGTGCACACGCTGAGGCAGGCGCTGATCGAGGTGGCGCGGCACAGCCGCGGCGACGCCTGGCGCGATGCCCGCTCGATGGAGCAGTACCTGATGTCGCAGGCAGCGCTGAATCCGCTGTTCGAGACGGTCTGCGCTGCGCGCCCGGATGGTGCGATGTTCGCGCGCGTCGAGCGCGGCGTACCGCAGCGCGAGCTGCCCTACATCGGCGACCGCGAGTACTTCAAGCGCGCACTGCGCGTGAAGCAGCCGGTGCTGTCCGACCCGGTGATGGGCCGCGTCAAGAAGATCCCGCTGCTGATCGTTGCGGTGCCAATGCTCGATGGCGTCGAGGCGATCCCGCAAGGCATGATGATCGGCGTGGTGGCGCTCAACGCGACGTCGCTGTTCGCCGAGGTCGGCGATAAGCGCCACGCCGATGCGGCGATCGACCTGGTGATCGACCGGCACGGCAAGATCCTGGCGCATCCGCAGCGCGAACGCCTGCTGGGCGACGCGGCCGACGAGCCGGGCCTGCACGACCTGATCACAGAGTGGCTAAGCGACGGCAGCCCGATCGATGTCGACAGCCGCGCGCTGCTGTCGCAGGGCCATCTGGTGTCGGTGGCCGGCATCCCGACCACCGACTGGCTGCACCTGCGCGTGACGCCGGAAGCGGTCGCGCTGCATCCGCTGGCGGTGGCGCGCCAGCAGGCATGGACCGCGGCGGCGGTGGCCGGCCTGCTGTCGGCGCTGCTGGCAGGCGCGCTGGCGTGGCTGCTGGTGCGGCCGATCTCGCGGCTGCGCGAGCGCGCCGAGCGCATGCTCGACATCGAAGCGTCCGACGCTGCGCCTTGGCCGACCGACCACGGCGAGGTCGGCGCGATGGCGCACGCGTTCCGCGAACTGCTCGAACAGCGCCAGCAGCGCCAGGCGCGCATGGGCGACCTGGTGCTGCAGCTCGAGGCGGTGCTCGACAACGCCGAGGTCGGGATCGCGCTGACGCGCGACGGCCGCTTCGAGATGGTGAGCCGGCGTGTGTGCCAGATGTTCCGCTGCACGCGCGAGCAGATGGTGGGCCAGGACACTCGCATGATCTACGCCAGCGATCAGGCCTTCGACGAGTTGAAGTCGCGCGCGCGGCCGCAGTTCATGGCGCTCGGGGTGTTCGAAGGCGAGCACGAGCTGATGCGGCGCGACGGCGAGGCGTTCTGGGCGCGCATGCGCGGGCGCGCGGTGGTGCCGGGGGATCTGTCGCGCGGCACGATCTGGGTGCTCGACGACATCACGCAGGCGCGCGCGCACCGCGAGCAGCTGACCTGGGCCGCGACGCACGACGCCTTGACCGGGCTGGCCAACCGCCCGGCGTTCGAGGCCCTGCTCGAACAACACACCGCACAGTCGTCGCACGAGCCGTTCTGCGCGCTGTTCATCGACCTCGACCGTTTCAAAGTGGTCAACGACAGCGGTGGCCACGCCGCCGGCGACACGATGCTGCGCGAAGTGGCGCAGCACCTGGGCGCACGGCTGCGCAAGTCGGACACGCTGGCGCGCATCGGCGGCGACGAGTTCGCCGTGCTGCTGGCGCAATGCCCCGTGCCGCAGGCGCACGCGATCGCCGAGAAGCTGCGCACCGCGGTCGAGGACTACGCGCTGTCGTGGCACGGCCAGATCTTCCGCATCGGCGCCAGCATCGGGCTGGTGTGCGTCAACGGCACCCACGCCAGCGGCGGCGAGGTGCTGCGCGCCGCCGACGCCGCGTGCTACGCGGCCAAGCGCGAAGGCCGCAACCGCGTCACTGCGCTGCCGGCCGAAGTGCTGTAGCAGGCCGCTGCGCCCGGCCGACACGGCGTTGCCCGGGTCGCTCGCGCGCCGACGCTAAGATCGCACTCGCATCGGGTGCTCCGTGCCGTCGCCCGACGGCCCGGGGTTAAACGGGAAGCAGGTGCGCGCCGCTGATGAGCAGTCGATCAGCGCGCAAGGCCTGCGCTGCCCCCGCACCGGTTGATGGGTTGGGATGCTTCGCGCATCCCCGACGTGGCCCGAAAGCCACTGCGGACCGCACGGTCCGTGGGAAGGCGGCCATCGAGGGCGCATTGCCTGCGCCGGCCCATGAGCCCGGATACCGGCCTGCTGCATGGCCGCCACGCCGCCTCGGCGTGGTGATTCCTGTCTGTGCAGCCTGCGGGGACGCTGGCTGCGGGAGTTGTTCTCGTGCACCAAGCTCAGCTGAAGCGCCGGCCCGTCGCGGCCGGCATCGCCGTGTTCTTTGCATCGTGGAGCGCCGCGCCGCTCGTGTGGAGCGCCGACGCGATTCCTCAAGTGGTCGTCACCGCCAACCGCGTGCCGCAGGCCGCCGACAAGCCGGTAGCCGACCTGGTGGTGATCGACGCCGACCAGATCGCACGCGCCGGGCCAGTCGGCCTGGCCGAGCTGCTGCAGCGCCATGCCGGCGCGGAGCTGAGCATGACCGGGGGGCCCGGACAGCCCAGCGGCGTGTTCCTGCGCGGCAGCAACACCAGCCACGTGGTGGTGCTGATCGATGGCGTGCGGGTCAATTCCGCCACCACCGGCACCAACGCGCTCGAGCACCTGCCGCTGGCACAGATCGAGCGCATCGAGGTGCTGCGCGGGCCGGCCAGCAGCCTGTACGGCGCCGATGCGATCGGCGGCGTGATCCAGATCTTCACGCGCGAGCCCGATGGCATCAGCGGCGGTGTCAGCGCAGGCAGCGAGCGCCGCGGCGAGCTGCGCGCCGGCATCGGGCGCAGCAGCGGCGACTGGTCGTGGTCGCTCAACGCCGGCGCGCTGGCCGTCGATGCGTTCTCGGCCACCAATGCGTCGAACACGTTCTCGTTCAACCCCGACGACGACCCGTACCGTGACCAGCACGCCAACGGCGCGCTGCGCTGGCGCTGGAGCGAGGGCCACCGCGTCAGCCTGCGCGGCACGGTGAGCAACGCCAGCACGCATTTCGACGCCGGCCCGGCGAGCGACGACGTCAACCACCAGCGCCTGGGCACAGTCTCGTTGCAGAGCGAAGACCGCTTGACCAGCAACTGGCTCAGCACCGCGCGGCTGGCGCGCGGCAGCGACCATTCGACCACCAGCGGGGCGTTCCCGAGCACCTTCGACACCGACCAGGACCAGGCGCTGTGGCAGAACGACCTGACGTTCGGTGCCACCGCATTGAGCCTCGGGGCCGAGTGGCGGCGCGAGCGCGTGACCAGCGACACCGCGTACACGCAGACCGAACGCACCGTGTCGTCGCTGTTCGCCGCCGCGCAGCACACGATCGACACCGTGCAGCTCGAAGGCTCGCTGCGCACCGACCACAACTCCCAGTTCGGCAACCACACCACCGGGCGCGTCGGCGCGGGTTGGGCGTTCACGCCCGAGTGGCGCATCAGCGCGGCCGCCGGCACCGCGTTTCGTGCGCCGTCGTTCAACGACCTGTACTTCCCGCTGCAGTTCGGCTTCTCGGGCAACCCGACCCTGCAGCCCGAGCGCTCGCGTGGCGTCGACGCCGCGCTGCGCTGGCGCAGCGGCGGCACCACGGTGAGCCTGGTGGCATTCGACAATCGCATCGACGATCTGATCGCGGTGGACCCGACCTTCTCGACGGTGATCAACGTGAACCGCGCGCGCATCCACGGCACCACGCTGAGCGCGGCGCAGGCCTGGGGACCCTGGCGTGCCGACGTCGAGTGGACGCACCAGAGCCCGCGCGATGCCGACACCGGCGCCCTGCTGGTGCGGCGTGCGACCGACCACGGCCGCGCCGGGCTGTCTTTCGACGGCGGTGGCTGGCGCGTCGGCGGCGACCTCGCCGGCAGCAGCGAGCGCTTCGACAGCGCCGCCAACACGCCGGCCTCGCGCATGGGCGGCTACGGGCTGCTGTCGCTGTATGCCAACTGGTCGCTGACGCGCGAGCTGACCCTCGGCGCGCGCATCCTGAACGCCACCGACAAGCGCTACGAGCTGGCGCAGGGCTACAACACCGCGCCGCGCCAGGTCCAGCTGACGCTGGACGCCTCCTGGCCCTGAGGCAACGTGGCACGTGCGTGGCGCATCTGGATGCTGCTGGCGCTGCTGGCCGGCGCGGCGCTCGCGCTGGCGCTCGCGTTCGGCAGCCACGCGATCGCGCCGGCACAGCTGCTGCGGGTGTTGCTGCGGCCCGACGACAGCGTCGAAGCCCAGATCGTGCACGAGCTGCGGCTGCCGCGCGCGCTGGTGGCGTTCGGCACCGGTGGGCTGCTCGCGCTGGCCGGTGCGCTGATGCAGGTGCTGTTGCGCAACCCGCTGGCCGACCCGTACGTGATGGGCGCCTCGGGCGGTGCGGCGGTCGGTGCGCTGGGCGCGATGCTGTGCGGATTGGGCGCCGCCTTCACGCAAGGCGCAGCGTTCGGCGGCGCGCTGGCGTCCACCGCGCTGGTGTTCGCGCTGGCGCGGCGCGAGTTCGCCGGCGCCGCGCTCATCGACCCCGGCCTCGGTGCACCGCGCCTGCTGCTGGCCGGCGTGATGCTGGCCGCGCTGTGGACCGCTCTGGTGACGCTGCTGCTGACCTTGTCGCCCGAGGCGCGCATCCGCGGCATGCTGTTCTGGCTGGCCGGCGACGTCAGCGCCGGCAGCGGCGGCGCCACCTCGCTCGCGGTGCTCGCCGCGCTGGTGGTGCTGGTGTGGCCGCTCGGGCGTTCGCTGAACGTGATGCTGCGCGGTCCGGTGACCGCACTGTCGCTCGGCGTGCGCGTCGTCGCACTGCGCCGCGTGCTGTTCGTCTGCGCGTCGCTGGCCACCGCGGTGGCGATGACCAGCAGCGGCGCGGTCGGCTTCGTCGGCCTGGTGGTGCCGCATGCATTGCGTCTGGCGATCGGCAACGACCAGCGCGTGCTGCTGCCGGCCTGTGCGCTGGCCGGTGGCGCGCTGCTGTCGATCGCCGACACCGCGGCGCGCACGGTGGTGGCGCCGCAGCAGCTGCCGGTGGGCTTGCTGACCGCGCTGCTCGGCGTGCCGACGTTTCTGGCGCTGCTGCTCGGACGCGCGCGATGACACCCCAGGACGCACCGCTGCTGGAGGCGTCTCAGCTGACTTTGCGCGCCGGCACGCGCGAGCTGGCGAGCGAGTTGTCGCTGCGCGTGCACGCGGGCGAGCTGTGGTGCGTGCTCGGCCCCAACGGCAGCGGCAAGACCACGCTGCTGCACACGCTGGCGGGGGTGCAGCCACCGGCCGCCGGCCACGTGCAGGTGATGGGCCGCGATGTCGCACGCATTCCGCCCGAGCAGGCGGCGCGCTGGCGTGCGCTGCTGACGCAGTCGGTGCACGACAGCTTCTCGGCCAGCGCGCTCGAGGTGGTGCTGCTCGGACGCCACCCGCACCACGACCGCTGGTCGTTCGACGACACCGAAGACCGGCGCATCGCGCACGACGCGCTGGCGGCCGTCGATGCCGCGGCACTGTGGGCGCGCGACGTTGTCACGCTGTCGGGCGGCGAGCGGCAGCGCGTCGCGATCGCCGCGCTGCTGGCGCAGCGCGTGCCGTTGCTGCTGCTCGACGAGCCGACTGCGCACCTCGACCTGAAGCATCAGGTCGGCGTGCTCGAGCACCTGCGTGCGCTGGTGCAGCGCGAGGGCGGCGCCGCGGTGATCGCGCTGCACGACCTCAACCTCGCGGCCCGCTTTGCCAGCCACGCGCTGCTGATGGGCGGCGCCGCGCCGCTGGCCGGACCGGCGGACACCGTGATGACCGCGGACACGCTGAGCGCCGTCTTCGAACACCCGCTGCGGCGCCTGCGCACAGAGACGCGATGGACCTACGTGGTCGACTGAGCCGCGCGGCCGCGCGATGGGGCGCGGCGGCGCTCGCGCTGGTCGGCGCGTTGCAGGCGCACGCCGCGGTGCAAGTGTTCGACGTCGGCGGCGACGTCGTGACGCTGCCGACGCCGGCGCGGCGCGTGGTCAGCCTGGCGCCGCATCTGACCGAGCTGATGTTCGCGATCGGCGCCGGAGATCGCGTGGTGGGCACGGTCGACTATTCCGACTTTCCGGATGCGGCGCGGCGCGTGCCGCGCGTGGGCGACAGCGCGCTGCTCGACCTGGAGCGCATCGTCGCGCTGCGGCCCGATCTGCTGCTGGTGTGGCAGCACGGCAATTCGCCGCAGCAACTGGCGCGTCTGGCCGCACTGGGCGTGCCGACCTACGCCAGCGAGGCACGCACCCTGGCCGACATTGCGCGCACCCTGCGCGACCTCGGCGTTCTGACGGCCCACTCCGAGCAGGCGCAGCAGCGAGCCAACGACTTCGACGCCGCGGTGGCGGCGCTGCGCGCGCGCTATGCACAGCGCCGCCGTGTCGAGGTGTTCTATCAGATCTGGAACCAGCCGCTGATCACGATCAACGGCGAGCACCTGATCAGCCAGGTGCTGGACCTGTGCGGCGCGCACAACGTGTTTGCCGCGCAGCGGCTGCTGACGCCCACCGTCAGCGAAGAGGCGGTGCTGCTGGCCGATCCCGATGCGATCGTCGCCGGCTGGAGTGACTCATACGGTGAGGCGCCGCTCGCAACCTGGCGCCGCCTGCGCACGCTACGCGCGGTGCGGCACGGCCATTTGCTGCAGGTGGACCCCGACCTGCTGCACCGACAGTCCGACCGCGTGCTGCTGGGCGCCCAGCAGCTGTGCACCACCCTCGACGCGGTGCGCACATCCATGGACGCCGCACGTTGAGCAGCGTTGCCAAGACGTGAGCGGTTGTATCAGGAGCCACCGTGGGTGGTGACGCGTGAAAAGTCTGTCGTCGCCCACTCGAATGCCGCGTTGAGCATCGACTGCGCGCCATCGCGCGCTGCTAGGCTGACACAACCATCGGAGGAGGTTCCATGCGCACCCTGTTCACATCCCTGCGGGCCACGCTGACCTGCACCCTGCTGGCGCTCGGCGCGCTGCTCGCCTCGTGCGGCGGCGGCGGCAGTTCGAGCTCGCCCACGCAATACACGTCGGTGGCGATGGCCGGCGAGTTGCTCACCTACTCGATCGACCCGGTCGCACTGACCTACAGCTACACGATCACCGAGAGCCAGTTCGGCCTCACCGGCAAGACCGGCTCGGGCACGCTGGTGCGCAACCTGGACGGCTCGTATTCGCCGTCGGGCATTCCGAACGCACGCATCGTGATCCTGCCCAACGGCCTGCTGTTGGGCGCGGTGCGCGAGCGCTTCGGCAGCGCGGTGGTCACGGTGCCGATCATCGGCATGAGCAACCCGGTGGGCACCGTCAATGCGCTGGTGGCGACCTACAACTTCATGCACCGCGGCTGCCTGAGCGCGCTGTGCGCCACCGACACCGGCACCTTCGTGATCAACAGCAACGGCACCTGGTCGTCGTGCGTCGACACCAACCTCGCGGCCGGCACCTGCCCGGCGGGCGGCCGCAGCGGCACGCTGGCATCGCTCGGCGATGGCCTGTGGCAGGTGAAGGAAGGCGCCGCCATCGTCGGCACCGCGATCGGCTTCAACTCGGCCGGCCAGAACGTGCTGCTGATCGACCTGAAGGATTTGCGCGCCGGCGGACTCGGCGTCGGCCTGGTGGTGGGCTCGCAGCAGATGACGATGACGACAGCGCAGACCGACGGCACCTGGATCGCCGGCACCAGCGCCGGCGACTGGGCGGTGTTCACGACCAGCGGCGCGAACATCACGGTGACCAACGTGGACGGCGTGCCGGTGAACGTCACCGGCACCTTCACCGCCAACTTACCGTGGCAGGGCATGGCCACCACCAACGCGGGCGGCAAAGGCTTCCTGGCGGGCAACGGCGTCTACGTGCTGGAGACCGCCAACGGCTACGCCGAACTGGGCGTCAAGATGCGCTGACGCGCTCGAGGGTACTCTCGGCGGCGCCATGCAAGTGGCGCCGCTCTTGTTCTGAAGAGGCGCGACCTCATCGCACGGCGGAATTGCCGTAGCATTCATGCGATTCACCGGGGAGACGTGGCCGAGCGGTTTAAGGCAGCAGTCTTGAAAACTGCCGACGGTTCACACCGTCCGTGAGTTCGAATCTCACCGTCTCCGCCACCGAGCAGTCATCGATGATCGAAAAATCGTTCGCCGCGATCGTCCTCGTCCTATGCCTTGCGCTGCTGGTGCGCATGATGCTGCGCCCGCGCGTGCGGGCGCGCGTCGATCGCGCCGTGCAGCGCGGGTGGTGGTGGTGCCGCGACGCCGTCTCGCGCCTGCGCCGGCCGCGCATCAGCAGCGCCGACGCGCAGCGCCAGGCGCGCGAGGCCATCGAGCGCGCGGCGCGCCGCAAGAAGAACCTGCACTGAAAACGAAGGGCCCGCATGGCGGGCCCTTCGCGATGTCAGCGTGTCTCAGCGCCGGCGCAGCGCGAGCAGCAGCATCCACAGCGCGCCGATGCCTGCCACGCCGACCGCGGCCCACACTTCGGGCGGCAGCGTCTGCAGCGCGGTGTTCAGGCTGGCCATGGGCAGCGACACGCTGATCAGCCCCGCCGGCTTGCCAGCCACGTAGCCGTAGCCACCGCCGCCGTTGAACTGCGCATTGGTGCGGATGAACTCTGGCGCGGTGTCGGGCTTGTCGTGGCAGCGCAGGCAGCTCGCCTGGGCGACCACCGAGCGGGCATACAGCAGGCGCCCGCCACTGATGCGCCAGTACTCCTGTGCGCCGGCGCCGTCGGCCTTGCTGTTGGCGGCGGCCTGGACCGTGTCGAGCGCCTCGCGCTCGAAGTCATCGGGCGCGTTGTTCTTGTTGAGCACGGTGCGAGCGGTCAGGCGATAGCGCGCCTTGCTGCCCGATGCACTGATCACGTCGGCCACCTCGCGCTGCACCAGTGCCGGGTTCTTCCAGTGGTAGGCCTCGACGCGCTCGAGCGCATCGCGCTCGGCCACCGCGGCTTCGACCTTGGAACCCTGCAGCACCTGGTTGTCGGAGCCCGACACCGAGTACACCGAGCGCGTCAGGAAGTTGCCCGGGATCTTCGCGTTGGCGCCTTGCGTGCGCACGTGCACGCCGCCGTACTGCGACGCCCATTTGCCGATGTTCTCGACCATGTCGGCCACCGTACGGCCCTCGCTGATGGTCTGCCGCAGCACCAGTGACTCGCTGAGCCACCAGGAGGCGGCGGCCAGGCCGCCGGCGAACAGCAGCATCGGCAGGATCAGCTTGAAACCCAGGCGCGATGGGGGCGGCGCGCCACGGTGAACCCTCTTGTCCATTCGCAATACTCCCTACGTCAGGCAGATGCCGTTTGTACGTGCTCGTCGGGGGGTGTGGACGCACCGCTGCACAGCCGCGGCGTGAACTGTTGGCAGGTCGTCGCGTGCGTCAGGCCCGGCCGATCGGGCGCTGCGAACAATTCACGGCGCCGCACCGCGGCCGCGCATGGAAGATCGGATCGCGGCCCGCCCGCCAGGGCCCGCGCACAGGGCCGTCCCCGGGGGCGGAAAGCCCGCCCCGGGGGGCAGCGCTCCGCACAGTATCCTGACGCCATGTACGCGGCCCATTTCGGTCTGAAGCGCGAGCCGTTCTCGATCGCGCCCGACCCGCGGTATCTGTTCATGAGCGAGCGTCACCGCGAGGCGCTGGCGCACCTGCTGTATGGCGTGCGCGGCGGCGGCGGCTTCGTGCTGCTCACCGGAGAGATCGGTGCCGGCAAGACCACGGTGTGTCGCTGCTTCCTCGAGCAGGTGCCCAAGCGCTGCAACGTGGCCTACATTTTTAACCCCAAGCTCACCGCGCTGGAGCTTTTGCAGTCGGTGTGCGAGGAGTTCCGCATCGAGGTCCATGCGCACGCGGCCGGCGGCGCGACGCTGAAGGACCACGTGGACGCGCTCAACGAATTTCTGCTGCGCACCCATGCGACCGGACAGAACAACGTGCTGATCATCGACGAGGCGCAGAACCTGTCGATCGACGTGCTCGAGCAGCTGCGCCTGCTGACGAACCTGGAGACCAACGAGCGCAAGCTGCTGCAGATCATCCTGATCGGCCAGCCCGAGCTGCGCGACATGTTGCTCAAGCCCGAGCTCGAGCAGCTCGCGCAGCGCGTGGTGGCGCGCTTCCATCTCGACCCGTTGGCCGAGGAAGAGACCGCGCACTACATCAAGCATCGGTTGTCGGTGGCCGGCATGAACGGGCTGATCCCGTTCGACCGCGATGCGCGCCATCGCATCTTCGAGATCACGCGCGGGGTGCCACGACGCATCAACCTTCTGTGCGACCGCGCGCTATTGGGCGCCTACGCAAGCGGGCGCCAGCGCGTCGACAAGGCGATCGTCGAGAAAGCCGCGCGCGAGGTGTTCGACGCACGCGCTGCCGACACGCCGTGGTGGCAACGCCGCCAGCTGGCCCTGGCCGCTGCCAGCGTCACGTTGGGTATGACGCTGGTGGTCGCGGGGGTGCTGTGGTTCGGCGGCGCGCAGCGCCGCTCGGTGGCCGCCGAGCACGCCGCAGCCGCCGCGGCCAGCGCCGCTGCTTCGCTGGCGCAGGCCGCCTCCGCTGTGGCGGCGCCGTCACGGGACACGGCATCGGCCCCGGCAACCGCTGCCTCGTCGCCCGCTGCGACGTCCAGCGCGGCGCCGAGCGCCGCCAAAACAGGTGCCTCAGCGCCGGCGCCGCGGTCCTCCGGGGCCCGACCCGCCGCCGCAGCCTCGCGTTAGGAACGCCATGTCGTACATCCTCGAGGCCCTGCGACGCGCCGAGAACGAGCGTGAACGCAAGCGGCGCGTGCCAGGGCTGCACACCCAACCGGTGCCTGCGCCGGCCACGGAAGACTCACGCCCGGGCGGCCCTCGCGCCTGGATGTGGGCGCTCGGTGGTGCGGTGGCGGTGGTCGTGCTGTTGCCCGCGTTGTGGCGCTGGTGGTCGCACGATCCGGCCGTGGAAGCCGCGCTCGACGCGCGTTCGGCAGTCGCCGGACAGGTGACGCCGCACAGCAGCGCCACGCCAGCCGACGCCGCATCTTCCGTGGCGGCGGCACCGGCAACGGTGCCCGAGCCGAGCGGAACGCCCACGCCAGCCGAAGCGGCGAAGTCGCCCCCGGTCGCGCAAGAGAAACCGCACACGCCGGCACACACGCCCACGAAGGCCGCGGCGGCTGGCAAGGCCGCGTCTGCCGCCAGGAGCGACGCCGCGACGCCGCCGCGCGCCGGTGCGGGCGCCTCCGCGCAGAGCGCCGTGGCAGCGCAATCGCCCCAGACATCGCGCGCCGCGAGCACGCCGGCGGCACCACCGGCGAGCGCGCCCGAGCCTCGCTTGCGCACGCTGACCGAGTTGCCCGAAGACCTGCGGCGCAACGTGCCGACGCTGTCGTTCGGCGGCTCGGTGTACTCCGAGATCGCGGCGCAGCGCATGGTGATCCTGAACGGACAGGTGCTGCGCGAGGGCGATCCGGTGACCGAAGAACTGCAGCTCGAGCAGATCCGGCCGCGCTCGGCAGTGCTGCGGCTGCGCGGCCAGCGCTTCGAGATGCCGTTCTGACACCGCGTGGCGGCGTCGACACGCGCTCACACGGCGCTGCAACGCGTGCGACACAATGCGCGGGCTCTGGAGGAGGCCCCACGATGACGACCCGCCGTCTGCTCGCGGTGCTGCTCGGTGCGCTCGCGATCGCGCCGGTGTTCGGCGCGCCGGCCCGTGCGAAATCGCTCGCGCAGTTCGACTCCGGCTACTCGCAGTGCGAGAAGCGCGATGCCGCGATGCGCGGCCACCGCGACGAGGTGTATGCCAGCCTGTACCGTCTGAAGCTCGACGACGCGTTGCGTGCCGAGCTCGACGAAGCGCGCAAGAGCGCCCCCTACAAGAGCGAGCGGCAGCGCGCCGCGCAGACCCTGTCCAAGAACGCTGCGGCCAGCGATGTGCAGCAACGCCTCGACCTGCAGTGCCAGGCGTTGAAGAAAGAGATCAAACCACCCGCGCCTGACGCCAAGCGCTGAACATCCACAATCGGAGGAGCCGCATGGCCACCGTCGCCCTCATCGCGGTCGCGCTCGTCGCGCTGTTGCACCTGTACTTTCTGGTGCTCGAGATGTTCCTGTGGGACAAGCCCGCCGGACTGCGCGCCTTCGGCCACACGCCAGAAGCGGCCGCCGCGAGCAAGGTGCTCGCGGCCAACCAGGGTCTGTACAACGGCTTCCTCGCTGCCGGATTGATCTGGGGCCTGAGCCTGGGCACCCAGGGCACGCCGGTGCTGGTTTTCTTTCTGCTGTGCGTGCTGATCGCCGGGCTGTACGGGGGATGGACTGCGAGCCGAAAAATCCTGTTTGTGCAGGCCCTCCCGGCAGTGATTGCGCTGGCTTGCGTCTGGATGTCGTAGCCGCAGCGCCGGCTCCGTCGCCAAGCGAGCGCGCTTCGTGCGCTCGTAATTCCTACACACCCTTTGTCCCAGTGCTTGCTGGCAGGCGGGCACCGAGCTTGCCACCTGGGGTTACGGCATTCGCCGACACAGGAGCAACTCATGAACTGGGATCGCATTGAAGGCAACTGGCGTCAGCTGAAAGGCAAGGCGCGCCAGCAATGGGGAAAACTCACCGACGATGAATTCGAACGCATCGCCGGCAAGCGCGATGAGCTGGTAGGCCACGTGCAGGAGGCCTATGGCATCAGCAAGGACGAAGCGGACCGCCAGGTGCGCGACTGGGAAACGCAGCTGTGAGCCGCATCCCTAAAGGAGATCGAACATGAACCTGCGACAACTGAGCCTGATCGCCGTTTGCGCGCTGTCGTGCGGCAGCCTGTACGCGGCCAACGACAGCGACTACAAAGCGTCGCGTGACCGTGTCGATGCCGACTACAAGGCCGAGGCCGCCGGTTGCGACAAGCTGAGCGGCAACGCCAAGGACATCTGCATGGCCGAGGCCAAGGGCCACCGCGACGTCGCGCGCGCCGAGCTGGAGGCCAACTACCACGACAGCCCGAAGGCACGCGCCAAGGTGGTCGAGGAAAAGGCCGACGCCGCCTATCGCGTGGCGAAGGAAAAGTGCGACGACCTGTCCGGCAACGCGAAGGACGTCTGCGTGGCCGACGCCAAGGCACAGCACGAGAAGAGCAAGGCCATGGCCACTGAGCAGCGCAAGGTCAGCGAGGCACGCTCCGACGCCCGTGCCGATTCGCGCGACGCGGAATACAAGGCCGCGAAGGAGCGCTGCGACACCTACGCGGGTGACGCGAAGGATCGCTGCGTGGCGGACGCAAAAGCGCGCTACGGCAAGTAACCGCATCCGATTCGCAATTTCGAACTGCCCCTCTCGAAGCTGCCCCTCGCGGGGCAGTTTTTTTGCGTCCGGGCCGCCCGAGCAGCAGCGGGCAAGCCATTTGCCCCTGCCTGCCGAGGTTCGCGCACGGCGCGCGTCAGCGCGCCTCACGCGTGAGCGTACCTGCAACCACACGGAGCGCCACGATGGCAGCCACATGGGAATCCAGCGGTGCATCCAGCGCACCGGCCACGACGTCAAGCGCACCGCTCGTGAGCGCCGCGCGCGAGCGCATCGACAGCGTGCAGGCGCTGCGCGGCATCGCCGCGCTCGCGGTGGTCTGCAACCACATCCCGGCGATCCAGAACGGCGCCTATGGCGTCGACCTGTTTTTCGTCATCAGCGGCTTCATCGTCTGCCACGTGGCATCGGCTGATCCAGGGCGTTTCATGGTCAAGCGGTTGATCCGCGTGGTGCCGGTGTACTGGCTGTGCACCCTCTTGCTGTTCATGTTGGCGGCGGCGGCGCCGCAGCTGATGGGCGCCACGCGGGCCGACTGGACCGAGCTGGCCAAGTCGCTGTTCTTCGTGCCGTACATGAAAGGCAGCGGGCACGTGTACCCCTTGCTGTACCTGGGCTGGACGTTGAACTACGAGATGATGTTCTATGCGCTGTTCGCGCTGTCGCTGTTGATTTCGCCGCGGCGCCCGCAATTCGTCGCGGTGCCGCTGCTGCTGGTGCTGTTCATCACCGGCCAGCTGGTGACCTTCGACAGCGTGCCGCTGCGTTTCTGGACCGCGCCGATCGTGGTCGAGTTCGTGTTCGGGATGGCGGCATACAGCATCTGGCGGCGCGGCTGGCTGGCGCACCTGCACCCCGCGCTGGCGGTCGTGCTCGCGCTCGGCGCGCTGGCCGTCCTGGTGCTGGTGGACCCGCTCGACGACAACCTGCGCTTGCTGCGCTGGGGGCTGCCGGCGATGGTCGTGTTCCTCGCCACGCTGTCGCTGGAAGGCCGCTGGCGCTGGCCGGCGCTGTGGTTGCTGATCGGCAACGCGAGCTATTCGCTGTACCTGACGCACCAGTACGTGATCAATGCGTTCAAGAAGAAAGTGGCGCCGCTCGATTCGTTCACGCCGACCCAGGTGGCCTTGATGATCACGGTCATGGTCATCTGCTGTGCAGTGGCCATCGTCTTCTTCAAGCTGGTGGAGCGACCGAGCAACCTGTGGCTGCGCCGCAAGCTGTTGCGCCCGCGCCGGGTCATGCCGGCACGACCTGCGATCAGTCGGGCTTGATGCCCGCGCGCACGACGATCTCCTTCCACACCTTCTGCTGCTGCGCGATGAAGGCCGCGAACTCCTCCGGCGGCCCGCCGCCGCCGAGCGCGGAGTCGCTGGCGAAGCGCTCGGTGACCGCGTTGGACTTCAATGCCGTCAACGACTCCTCTTGCAGCCGCTTGACGATGTCGCGCGGCGTGCCGGCCGGCGCGAGGATGCCGTACCACTGGGAGGTTTCGAAGTCCTTGTAGCCCTGCTCGGCGACTGTCGGCACGTCGGGCAGTTGCGTCAGGCGCTGGTGGGTGCCGACGGCGATCGGCCTCAGCTTGCCCGCCTTGATGTGCGGCATCAGCGCGGGCAGCCCCGCCGAACTGGCTTGCGTGCGTCCGGCCAACAGGTCGGTCAGCTGCGGTCCGGTGCCGCGGTAGGGGATGTGCGTGATGAACATCCCGGTCACGAGCTTCAGGTATTCCATCGCGAGGTGCCCTGCGCTCGCGTTGCCGGCCGATCCGTAGTTGAGCTTGCCCGGGTTCTTCTTCACGTACGCGACGAACGCGGCGAAGTCCTTGGCGGGCACGTCGGGGTGGATCACGAACAGGTTCGGCACGCGTGCCAACAGCGTCACCGGCATGAAATCCCTGTTCACGTCGTACGGCAGGCTCGGAAAGATGTAGGGGTTCACCGCCAACGAGCCGACGTGCCCGAGAATGATCGTGTGGCCGTCGGGCACGGACTTGGCCACCTCCTGCATCGCGGGGATGCCGGCGCCGCCGCCCTTGTTGTCGACGAACACGGTTTGCCCGAGTTGCTTGGTGAGCTCGTTGGCCACCGTGCGCGCGACGATCTCCGAAGTACCACCCGGTGCGAACGGCACGACGAAGCGGATCGACTGGCGCGGCCAGGTCGCCTGTCCGCTCGACAGCGCAGGCAGCGCCAGCGCCCCGATGGCGGCACACGCGTCGCGACGGGCCATCGTCATGGCGTCTCCTCGGTCATCAGAACCGATAGCGCCGCAGCCGCCGTCGACCGGGATCACCGCGCCGGCGATGTGGCCGGCGCGCGGGCTGGCGAGAGAGCACACCAGCGCGGCGATCTCCTCCGGCTCGCCGTAGCGGCCGATGGAAGTTCAGAATGATCGCATCCTGCCAAGCGGCTTCGCTGACATGCAGCTCCTTGAAGCTGCGCGAGCCACCCGCGTTGTTGCCTTCGGCCGCCAGCGCCAGTGCAATGCCGCGGCCGATCCCGGCGCCCGCGCCGATGACCAGCGCGGTCTTGCCCGTCAAATGCAGATCCATCGCATGCCCTTCAGCTGCCGAGCTCCACGCCGTCCGAGCGCAGAGCCTGTTGCAAAGGTTGCACCACCTGGTCGGGCGAGAGCTCGGCGGCGCACATCAGCGCCGCGGCAGTGCCTGCGGCCTGGCCCATCACGAAACACGCGCCGCTGGCACGCGCCGCCGACTGGCCCTCGTGCTCCATCGAAGCACAACGTCCGACCACCAGCAGATTCGGCACGCCAAGCGGCACCAGCATGCGCCATGGCAGCTGGTTGAACGCGTTGCGCTCGTCGCGCGGGAACGCCCATTCGACGCGTCCCGGCGCATGACGCTCGATCGGCCACGCGTTGAGGCCGATCGTGTCGGCGAAGCGGGCGCCGCCGAGCACGTCATCGCCAGTGAGCCGATAGGCGCCCCGCACACGTCGCGTCTCGCGCACGCCGAGCTGCGTGCCGATGTCGATCAGCTCGGTGCGCTCGAAGCCGGGCACCTCGGCGCGCAAGAAGCGCAGGTACTCGACCACCTGACGCCGGCCCTCGATCTCGCCCGCGCTGAGCTGCCACGCATCGGTGGCGTCGACGGCGCGGCCCTGCGCGTTGGCCACCTGTGTGACGTTGACGCGCCATTCGCTGCGGTTGCGCTGCGGGCGCAGGATCGCGCCTTCGCGCGGGAAGCGATAGCGGTCGGCCGCCGCGCGCATCAACGCATCGATGGCACCGAAGCTGCCCACCGCCGCCAGTGCGCGCTCGGCATCGACGGCGCCGACTCGGCACATCGTCGACGGGTACAGCGCGTCGCCCTGGCCGTCGCCGAGCTCGTAAGGCACGCCGGCGTGGTGCGCCAGGTCGCCATCGCCCGAGGCATCGATGAACCATCGCGCCCGCAACGCGCCGCGGCCGGACTTGGTTTCCACCAGCGCCGCGCCGATGCGCCCGGTGTCGTCGCGCAGCGCACTCACCAGCACTGCATGGAACAGCAGCTGCACGCCAGCGGCCAGCAGCAGCTGATCGGCCGCGCACTTGTAGGCTGGGATGTCGTAGGAGCGCACGCGGATGCGGCCCTGCAGGCCGTCCTGCGGCGCATTGAGTCCACCGAGCCGCTCGATGCGCTCGAGCAACTCGTCGACCAGGCCGTGCACCAGCTGCACCGTCTCGCCGTCGAGCTTGCCGTACAGGCCAGCGAAGTTGGTGACGCCGCCCGCGGTGCCCATGCCGCCGAGGAACCCGTAGCGCTCGACCAGCAGCGTGCGCGCGCCATGCCGCGCGGCGCACGCCGCGGCCGCAAGGCCCGCCGGGCCGCCGCCGATCACCGCCACGTCGGCTTCGGCCAGCACCGGGACGCGGCGCGCCGGCTCGTCGACCAGGGGGCGTGCGGCGGAGGTCACGCGCAGCAGCTCGCGAGCGCCTGGCTCACTCGGCCTTGATGCCGCGGATCATGATGATGCCGCCCAGCAAGTTGGTCTCGTTGCGCACGCGCGTGCGCAGCGCTTCGGGGGAGCCTCCCATCGGCGTCCAGCCGGCGTTGAAGAAGCGCTGTCGCAGCTCGGGCGAGCGCGCGATCGCTGACGCTTCGTCGGCCACGCGCGCCTGTGCGGCCGGGCTCAGCGATGCCGGGCCCACCAGCGCGACGAACACGTCCATGTCGAAGCCACGCACGCCGGCTTCCGACAGCGGCGCGACGTCGGGCGCCAGCGCGCTGCGCCCGGTGGTGAGCCCCACCGCCTTCAGCTTGCCGGCACGGATCTGCGGCAGCGCGAGTCCGGGCGGGATGAGCGCCATCTGCACATCGTTGGCCAGCAGTGCGGTGATCACCTGCGGGTTGCCCTGGTATGGCACGTGCACTGCGCCGAAGTTGCCGGCGCGGCTCTTCAGCAGCTCGATGCCGAGGTGGCCAGCCGAGCCGATGCCCACCGAGCCGTAGTTCCACTTCTCGCCGGCGTTGCGCGCCGCCAGGAAGAACTCCTCGCCCGAGGGTTTGTCGGGCTGCGTCACCAACACCAGCGGCGCGTTGGCCACCAGCGACAACAGCGAGAAGTCGCGCGTCGGGTCGAACGGCAGCTTGGGGTTCAGCAGCTTCGCTGAAGACAGGTTGCCGTTGATCACCAGGCCCAGCGTGTGATCGTCGGTGGCCTTGGCCACCTGGTCGGCCGCGATGTTGCCCGAGGCGCCCGGCCGGTTCTCGACGATCACGTTCTGGTTGAGGTTCTTCGAGAGGCCGTCGGCCAGGATGCGCGCCGCGACATCGGGGGTCGAGCCGCCGGGAAAGCCGACCACGATCTTCAGCGGCTTGGCGGGCCAGGCTGCGGGCGTGCTCGTTCGGGCCGCCGCCGGCGCTCGCACCGGGGCGCTGCCCGCCGCGCGTGCGGCGCTGGCCGCAAGTGGCCGCGCAACGGCCGAAGCGGCGGCCGTCGGTGCAGCGGGCTTGGACGTCGGGGCGCTCGCCGGCTGCGCCAGCGCAGCGCCGACAACCAGGCTCAATGCGAACGTCAGCGCGCCGCGGTGCGCAACGGCGAAGGAACGGGACATGCAGGACTCCAAGGCCACCGTGTCGTGCGGATGGCGCCGATGGTACCCGGGTGCACTCCTGCAGCAGCCCGGGGCGCTCGTCGAAGCAGGTCTCTTGCTCGCGCGGAGTTCGCTGGCCGAGGGCCGTGCGGCTGACCCAACGACGCACGCTCATCAAGCAAATCAGCGCTGCTCGAGTTGCTTGCCGGACAGCGAGCCCAGAAAGGCGGCGATCAGGCTGCGGTCGACCGGGCTCAGTTCGCGCCCGAGCTGAAAACGCCCCATCAACTCGATGGCCTCGTCCAACGTCGGCACCGCACCGTCATGGAAGTAAGGTGCCGTGAGCGCCACGTTGCGCAGTGGAGCCACGCGAAAGACGTTCAGGTCCGCCGGGTTCTTGGTGGTCAGGATGCGCCCTTTGTCGAGCTCGTTGGGCGCACCGCGACCCTTGGCCGCACGGTCGGCGAAATAGTCGCCGAACAAACCGAGCTTGGCGAACGACGCGCCGCCGACGTTGATGCCGTTGTGGCAGCCCACGCAGCCGAGCTCCTTGAAGCGCTGATAGCCGATGCGCTCGGCATGAGTCAAGGCCCGCTCGTCGCCGCGCAGCCAGTCGTCGAAGCGCGACGGCGTGATCAACGAACGCTCATAGGTGACGATGGCGTCCATCACCGCTTTCTGGCTGGCGAACGGCGCATCGCCATAACTCGCCGTGAAAGCGGCCACCAGGTCGACATCCTTGGCCAGCACGGCCAGCACATTGGGCCAGCTGTTCGCCATGGTGTCGGCGTTGGGAATCGAGCCGCTGATCTGGCTTTCGAGGCTGGGCGTGCGACCGGTCCAGTTGAGTCCCGCGCTGTTGAACCGCACGTTGTAGATGCTCGGCGAGTTGAGCTCGCGCACCTTGCCGAACGCGCTGACCGAGTGGCGCCGCGAATCGGCGCCGCCGAACGCCGGCAAGTGGCAGCTCTGGCACGACACGCTCTGATCGGCCGACAGCCGAGGGTCGGCGAACAGCTTGGCGCCCAGGCCGGCCTTGACCGGATCGACGTCGTTCGACTGCGGCAGCGGCACGATCGGCTCGGGAGTGCGCGGCGCTGGGGTCTGCGATTGCACCGGGCACATGGCCAGGCAAATCGACAGGCTCAGCAGGAGTCGGCGACCCTTGGTCCGGTTGGCCATGTGCACTCCCTTCCTCGCGCGCACCAGCAGCGACGCGCCTTCAGCGTGACACAGCCCAGCTTACAGGGTCACTCCGCCAACTGCCGCGCGAGCACCACGATTGCGGGAGATCCCTGGGCGCACACGCGCTAGGCGCTTGGGCAGGAACTCTTGGCCGTGCCGGCAATCGCTGCGCGACTGCGATGCAGTGGGCATCCTACCGGCGCGATCGGCACTCAGCGCCTGAAGGTGCCATCCTCCGAGATGTATGACAGATCGACGTACTCCAGGCCGGAGTGGTCCGTCGGAGTGAACGTCAAATCGATGCCGCCGATGTCGACTTCGCCGAACGTCTCGAGTGTTCGCTTGATGGACGCGCGCGTGATGCCGTCCTTGTCCTTGGCAGCTCTCTTGAGGGCAATCACCAGCGTTTTGGCGGCCGCATAGCCCTCGATCATCGCAGGGGTCAGCGTCTGAATGTTCTTCGCAGAGCCAAGCCGTGCCGCCTCGGCAATCATCGGCACGGCAAGGCGACGCTCCGATGGGAAGACCTGGCTGACGATCACGCCGGTTTTGTATTCGCCCAGCGCATCGATGAAGCCCTTGGCAGCGTTGTTCGACAGCGTTCCGATCGTGACGCGCGAGCCGGCATCGCGCAGCGCCTTCACCCCGACCGCGACCGACACGGTGGTGCCGATGATGATCATGCCGAGCGGCTTGGTGGCGAGGGCCTTCTCGACGCACTTCGAGTAGTCCGGCTTGAACTTGTCGATCTTCTCGTTCAGCGCGGGTTGTGCGTCACCGGCCTTGTAAACGTTCAACGCGCCCTGCAGGGCGTCCGTCCCGAACGAATCGTCCACATAGCAAATGCCGACACGGTCCAGACCGGCCATTCCGAAGTGTCGAGTCAGGCGTTCGGCTTCCTTCTGATACGTGGCCCTGACATTGAACACATAGGGATGCACCGGCTTGTGCAGCACCATCGCGCCTGTCGACGGCGCCAGCAGAACGATGCGGGCCTCCTCGAGCACCGGCAGCATGGCCTGGGCGTGCGGCGTGCCCCGATTGAGGAAGAGTGCGACCACGTGTGGATCTGCCACCAACTTCTTCGCGTTCTCGGCGGAGAGCGGCGCCTGGTTCTTGTCGTCCAGCGTCACCAGTTCGATTTGCTGGCCGGCAATGCCGCCTTGCGCATTGACGTAGTCCAGATACAGCATCGCGCCGATGTTGATTTCCTTCACCGGCGCAGCGACGGGACCGGTGATGCCGGTGGTCTGACCGATGCGAATTTGCGCTGCGGCGGGGCCCCCCACCAAGAGACTCAGCGCAACCGCCGCCGTCGTCCACATCGCTCTTGCTGAAACCTTGATCATCGAAGCCTCCCGGCTAGCGCCTTTGCGGCACCCAAAAACTGTGACCATTGGCAACATTGGCCAGTGACGTTCCAGTTTATCCCTCGCCACATCGAGTGGGCCCACTGCCTGCGTGCGTTTTTGACTTTTCACATGACAACCGCGCTGTGCGGGCCTAGGGTGGGGCTGCAGTCGCGTCGCCGGGTGTCACACTGATTCTTCGGGTAGGGATGGCAAGCAGGCAACCAATGGCACCGACGAGCGCCAGCGCGCTGGCCAACATCAGGGGCTTGTAGCTGTCCAGGTGGCTCGCTGCGATGGCCATCGCAAATCCACCGAGGCCCTGCGCGACGGAGAAACCGAGCGTGGCCTGGCCCCATGCCGGACGGTACTCCTTGGTGCCGACGATCTCCAGCGTGTAGGCCGAGACCAGTGCCAGCAAGCCCGGCGTGCACACACCCATCAGCAGGGCCGATGCCAGCAACATGGATGGCGCGCTCGACCAGACCGGGAGGACGGCGGCGAGCGATTTCGCGGCAAAGCCGACGGCAAGGCACCGCTTGGTTCCGAATCGGTCTGCCAGCGGGCCGGTGATCAGCGGGCCGACGGCGGCACCAAGTCCGAACATCGACCAATAGAAGCCACCCGCTGCGAGCGTAGCGCCGACTTCGTGCACGACGTAGTCAACGAGGAACAGGGTGTGCGCCAGATAGCCCACGGCGTTGAGAGCGTGCGCCGCCACGATGAGGCGCACGGCCACCGCATGGTCTTGCTGCGCGGACGCAAGGGTCGTGGACGTGGCCGGCGCAGAAGCGGCTGTCCCGGCATCTGACGGCCAGCGACGCCACGAGACGATCGTGAGGATCAGGCACACCGTGCCCAGACCCAACCAAGCGCCCGTCACGCCGCTGAAGACCAGCGGCAACCGGGCGCGGCCATACACCAGGGTCAATCCGACACCGCCGATCAGGGCGGGCACCAGCAAACCCGACAGCGCCGCGCCGAGCCCGACACCGGAGAACACGACGGCACTCGCGCGAGCGCGCACCGATACGTCATGCCTCGGCAGCACGACCGGTGCAGGCAGAACCATCAAGACCGCCCCACACGCGCCAGCGACGAGACGCCAGTTGTAGTACCACCCCAGCGGCCAACCGGAGAACGCCGACGCGTAGAAGCTGATCGCCGTCAGCAGCATGCACCAGCGAATCAACGTCGACGAGGACCAGCGGCGAGCCAGCCTGTCGGAGCACCATGCACCGACGATGTAGCCCAGCAGCGTGGCCACGCTCAAATGCGAGGCTTGCGCCTTCGAAAACCAAGCGGCATCGATCACCGCGGGCATCAGTGCGATGAACGCGAAGCGGCCGATGCCGTTGCCAACCAGGGTTGCGGACAGGCCGGCCAGGCTGAGTCCGCTCAACGCGCGTCGCATGGCCTCAGAGTGTCGCGTACATCGATGCGAACGCCGAAGCGTATTCGGTCGTCGGCACCGGCGCGTCGTCTCTTTCGACCGGTGCATGCGTCTGTCTGCGCCCGATGTGCCCGAGCAAGTCGAGCACGACGCGCCCGGCGTCGACCAGCGCGGTGGAGTTCACGCCCGTGCGTGGCACGACGAAGGTGTAGAACTTCGGACCCTCGGTCGGAATGCCGAGCGCCCACAGGTTGGCGATCGGAGCGCCGGCGCCGCTCACGACATTGAAATTGCGGTCGACTTCAATGCCGCCAGGGTGGAACTCGCCGTTTGCGAACAGGCGCGCAAAGCCGTCCGACAACAAGCCGCGCAGCAACGGAGAAGCGTCGTCGGCAGGGCTGTGCATCGAGACGCGCGCCTTGACGTGAACGTCGACCGGCTTCCTTCGCTCGGGCCAGTGCGCCGAGACGATCTTCCACCGTCCCTGCGTCGACTTGACACAGTGCGCAGCGGGCCCGAACCCGATCTCGGCGATGCCGGCGTCAACCAGCGCCAGCAGTTCAGCCATGCGCGACGCCGGCGGGCCCACCGCAATGCGGTTCATGAACGGTACAAACTCGGCCATCAGCCACCGATGAGACTGCTCGGTCAGGCCGCCGAAGTCGATGGCGGCGCGCAGGTTGTCGCGCAGGTCCCGCACCACGTCGCACGCTGCCTTGACGGGGCTGTCGACATTGCCCTTCGTGGCCTCGGCCAGGTCGCCCTCGATGTGCTGACGCAGCCAGGCATCGAACGCCGGCCCCGACCGGAGTGCTTGCGCAGGTATCGGGTCGTACAACGTCGCCCAGTCGAAGCGGTCTTCTGGGGGGATGTACTGGCGCACCATCTCGTCACGCTGCGCGGACGAATCAGTGGCCACGAGCTGATTGAGCAACAGCACGGACAGCAGGGTGTCGCGCTTGAGGCGCGCGTAGGCCTCGTAGTACGCATACTGCATGTCGGCCCACAGCAAGGGCAGGATGTCGTTCGCGAAATCCAGCTTGCGCTGCGCGCGCATCGCCCTGACCACGTCGAGCTTCAGGAACCGCGCCCGGTATTGCGTCGAGACGCCCTTCTGATTGCGCGCCCGGGCCGTCAGTGGCAGCCCTGACCTGGAATAGGCGACCAGGTGCGGCTCGCGCCCTGAGGCGGTGTAGTGGCGCCGCCCCGAGGCGTCGACGTGGAACCGCCCACCCCGTCCGACAGTGAGCTCGGCGATCACGTCCATGGTGGTCAAGCCGAGGCCTTCGATGCCCACGGTCATGCCGGGCGAGACGCAGGCGATCTGCTCACGAATCGGGTAAGGATCGTCGATCACCAGGGTGCCGACCGACGTCGGCGGGGCTCTGCGCGCGGCCGCCTTGGTGTGACCGGTCGTCAGGACCACAAAGTCGGCCCAAACCGAGCCCTTCGCCGTCCGCAGGACCCAGGACTCGTCGACCCGATCCATGCTCAACACCTCGTCCCGGAAGCACGTGATCTTGCAGTTTGCGGGAGCCAACGCGACGAGGTAGTGATAACACCAATGCAAATACCGTCCGAACGCAGCGCGGGAGTAGTACCCGTCCGGGTTCGAGTGCTCTCCTGTGCCGTTGCGCGCGTCCTCCGCGGTCAGCCATTCGTGAAACGACGGGCCTTTCAGGACAGGACCCGCATTGAGCACCGTCGAATCGGAGAACTGAGTGATTTGCCCGGACACCGTGTTAACCAGGAGGTGCCCTGCCTGGTCGGGATCGTGGCAGCCGGTGCCGGGCGGGTTAGGATCGAAAATGTCGATGTGCACGGGGCCGAACTTCTGCGTTCGGTGATTGGCCACGAGCCGCTCGAGCACCGTCAGGCCGCGCGGCCCCATCCCCACGATCGCAATGCGCGCGACTCTCAAGTCGAGCCTTGCTGCAGTGCGATGGGAACGGGCCTCACGGTCAATCGATGGCCTGGTCGCGAGCAGGACGGCCCGTCGGCCTGCCTCAGGTTCCCAGTGCGCCACATCGAGCCGCACAAACACACGGAAGCGGCTGCGCCCATCTTGCCGATCCCCTCTTGCCCTTGTTCTGGTGTCACACGCATCGTTGGATTGGCGTTGCCTCTCACAACTCGCTGATGCATTGAAGCCCGGGCCTGAGCGATCGGCAATCTGTAAGGTCTTACAGGTTCACATGCGAGACCATCGGTGCCCATCGCCGAGGTGCCGCGCCGATGCGTTGCGACGTTCGTTCACAATCGGTCGCAGCTTCGACGAGGCACACGGGACATCGGTGAATACCAGCGGTTCGCGCATCGAATACGAGCGGCGAATGCATCGAGTGCTCGAGGCCATCGATCGGCGCATCGACCAGCCACTCGACCTGGCTTCGCTGGCCGAGGTCGCGCATTTTTCGCCGTATCACTTTCACCGCTTGTTTGCCGCGTGGACCGGCGAAACACTCGGTGACTACTTGCGCCGGCGGCGCGTCGAACAGGCTGCGAGCTGGCTGGCGGCACAGCCGCGCCTGTCGGTGCTGCAGGTGGCGTTGTCGGTCGGGTTCGGTTCGGGCGAGGCATTCGCCCGCGCGTTCAAGGCTCACTTCGGTTGTTCGCCGAGCGCATGGCGCGCGCGGCCCTTTCCACACAGCAAGCGCGATCAGGCGCAACGCAAGCGCGATCAGACGGAACGCAACGCCGATCAGGCGCACGCTGGTCCGCTCGCCAACACTGGAAGCCTGCCGTCAACCCAGGAGCTTCCGATGGATGTGAAACTGATCGAACGAAAGCCGCAGCGGGTGGCCTACATGCGGCATGTCGGGCCGTATGGCGAGCCGATT
>Ga0268264_10001115_pt1 | contig 26487 bp, 29 predicted proteins | sample KBSSwiS32_FD_190357 | JGI IMG/M metagenome (GOLD analysis project Ga0268264, IMG submission 190357) | Switchgrass rhizosphere microbial communities from Kellogg Biological Station, Michigan, USA - KBS Switchgrass S3-2 (SPAdes) (version 2) | ecosystem: Host-associated > Plants > Roots >...
GGCTGCTACTGGCTCCTGCTCAACGACGTCGGGGCGACCGGCATTCAGGTCATCGATTCGGAGTTCGACTCTCTGAATAACCCGAAGGCCGACGCCGGGCTCAACGGCTCGAACATCACCCTGACCCGGGTCAACATTCACGGATCGGTCGACGGCATCAAAGCCGGCACCAACATGGTCGTGCAGGACTCCTACATCCACGACCTGGCGATCGTCGGTAACGATCCGCACAACGACGGCATCCAGTCGCTCGGGACCAACAAGCTCACGATCAGCCACAACACGATCATCGTGAAGGCTGGAGCTACATCAGCGATCATCCTTTCGACCGGGTCCGCCGACAATATGCGCAACGTCCTGATTAGCGGCAACCTGCTGGCCGGGGGTGCGAACACCGTCTACGGCGGCTATCAGGCGGGGGTCGATGTTCTTTCCCGGGTGAGCAACATCCAGATCCTCAACAACCGATTCTCAACGCAGATTTTCCCGAACTCCGGCGCGTTTTACCCGATGGTGTCGATAGATCCGCCGGTCATCGTGTCGGGCAACGTGTGGTTCGACGGGCCGAACGCCGGGAAGGTGGTGTCCTGATGGCCAAGGGTGATCCGCTGCTGTCCCCCTGGTCGTGGGCGGCTGGTGATTACGTCGGCCTTCAGATCACGATCTCGGTCGCGTTCAACAACTCCACCCGGGCCATCCAATCCGCCACAGTCCATCGGGACGACGGCTGCCAGTACCACACGATCGTGTTCGATGTCCCCTCTGATCAGGTGAAAGCCAAACGGCTGGCTGCCCCCACGGATGGGGCGGGCGATAAGACGTACACGAAGGCCCAGATCAACGCTCAGGGCCTGACCGTTATTGAGGACATTCTCGCGATCCAGATCACCGCCGAACCATAGAGGGGCTGGGGTAGATGGCCCTCGCGATCGATGCTTCTACCCCGGCGATAGCCACCGGCACCACTACAGCGATCACCACGGCGTCATTCACACCGCCGAACGGGTCAGCGATCGTGATCCTGTTCGGCAGCAACTCCCAAACCGCCGGTGACACGTCGATCACGTCCATCACCAACACGGGCACCGCGATCACCTGGACCCGCCGTGCCCGCAAAAACAAGAACGCCTCCTCCGATGGTGGGGCGGGTGTCGATGGCGGCGCGGAGATCTGGACCGGTGTCGGCACCGGTGGGGCGATCACTGTCACCGTCAACGGCCTCGGTTCCGGCACGACCCATGAGAAAGCTGTCCAAGCGGTCGTTCTGACCGGTGCGGACACCACCGCGTTCACCAACATCGCCGCCGCCTCATCCTCGTCCGGCTTGCCGTCCGCGACCGTCGCTGGATGCTCCACCGGCTCCTACGTGTACGCGGCCGCGTCGGACTGGAACGCCGCCGGGGCTGGGACCGCCGGATCTGGCCAGACGATCGTGAGCGAGTCGATCGTCGCCGGCCAAATATCGATTCACTTCTGGCGCACGACCAACACCCTGTCTGGTGCCGGTTCGCAGGCCATGAACTTGACCGCGCCGTCTGCTCAGCAGTACGACGAAGTCGCTATCGAGATCAAAGCCACCGCGTCGGCGACCGTCCCCCCGCCGTCGAATGTGGCTCGCCGGGTGCGTAGGTTCCCGTTCCCGCGGCGGCAGACGTCGTCCACTCGGACATTCCCGCCGGTCGTACTCCCGATCCCGGTGTTGCCGCCTCAGGCGTCTGACCGGCAGCGGCCGATGTGGCTCGGCAAGGCCAGTAAACGAGCGTCGGTACCGGTCCCCGCGCAGGTCGTTGTTGTCACCGCTCAGGGACTGCCTCCGCAGCCTTCCCGTGACCGCCTGTTCCCGTTCCCTCGACGTAGGGCGCAATCGAGCAGCGTCGTCACCAGTGTTGTCCTTGTCCCAGCCCAACCGTCGCGGCGGCGACTCGTACCCGTGTCCCGCAGGCGGGCAATATCGACCACGGTCGTCAACGTCCGGGTCACCCTGCCGCCGCAACCGGGCAGGGACCGTCTCGTCCCGATCGTGCGGCGACGGGCCACCTCGACCCAACCCCCCGCCCCTGCACAGATCGTTGTCACAGCACAGGCGTTGCCGCCGCAGCCCGGCCGACCTGTCCGAGCATTGTGGTTGCCGCGGGCGAAGCCACGCCGAGCCGAACCTGTCCGCCCGCAAGTCGTCGTCGTCACCGCACAAGCCCTGCCACCGCAACCGGGCAGACCCGTACGTGTGCCGTGGCTACCGCGGGCCCGGGCGCGGCAGGCGCAACCCGTCCGCCCGCAGGTCGTTGTTGTCACGACCCAACCGCTACCGCCCCAACCTGCCCGGACCCGGCTGCTGCCGCCACGGGCACGACGGGCACGGACCACACAGGTACTCGTCACCCTTCGAGCGTTGCCGCCGCAACCCCAGCGGGACCGGCTACTCCCGCCGCTGCTGCGCCGGGCCCGTTCCACCGTCGTCACGTCCGTCGTTGTCTACCCACCGGTCCCCGGCGTGGGTAGGCGTCGCAGGTTCCCGTTCAAGCTGCGGGGTAAACAAGCCGCGCCGCCGCTGGTCACTGTCACCGTCGTCTCCACTGCGGGGTCAATGGCCGGGGGGAGTGTGCCCGGAGTGAGCATGGCGGGGACGGCTGCCGGTGGTCCAGCGATGACCGGCGGGGCAGCGTCGGGCCCGACGATGAACGGCGCGACAGGCACCGGTCCTGGCATGTCGCCTGGCACCGCCGCCGGCCCCACAATGCGGCCCACCTGAACCCGGCCGGCTTGACATAAGACAGCCCCCACCTCAGTCCCCCGCTGAGGTGGGGGCCTTTTTCGTCGTTTCTGGACTGTGATCCGGCTCAAGATGATTGAGGTTGACGCTGGGCAAGATTGTGCAACACTGAACGAGCTAGAGATGCGCTCAGGTGATTCCGGGGGATTCTTTCCCACGACCGACCTGAACACGAAGGGCCCCCCATTGACGTGGGGGGCCCTTCAACTTGCGGGTGCCGCTGACGGGATTCAAACCCGCGACCACACCTGAGCTAGAGATGCGCTCTATTCCCTGAGCTACAGCGGCAGTCACAGGGTATCGGGGTGGGTATACAAACTCTTGCGCGCCGCGCCGTGCGGGTTTACCCGCATTCGGTCCGAGGAGTCACATAATGACTTGCAGCCAACCGATGGAGCTCCCCATGGAAATGACCATGCCGTCCACCGAACCCCGAACCGACAGCCGCCGGATCAAGCCACAGGTGGCCGCCGCCCGGCTGACCTCCAGCGAAATGCAGCAACTCCGGAACGAAGCAGGCAAGAGCGGGCAATCAGTTTCCAGTTACGTCCGATCGCTCATTCTGGACGCCACCAGCGCCTGATGCGGGCACCCGTCGACTTGGACGGCCCGGTGAACCCCGGCGTAGCGTCGCGGATCAGAGCTGAGTTACATGCGAGAATTGTGGTGCAGCGGGCGCCGCGGGTGTTCTCTGGCTGGTTGTGATACCTTGGTGGCCTGCCCTACCAAGCAGATGCGCCCCGGGATCCAGCAAGCACCACGGATCTGCCGGGGCGCTTTACGCTCGGGCTCGGACATGGACATGCCGGACCTGCCGTGACGTGCAGTACGACCCACCACACGACGGTACGGGGACGTGGAGGGGTTAGTGAAAGCTGTGCTCGAAGACCTGGACGGTATTGCCGTCCTGCTCCAATACGTGAGCTAGCCGGTACCCACTGCGATACATCGCGTTAAGGTCTGACTCCCAGGTCTGCATTCGGATGCTGCCCTTGTTGACCGTGGTGACGTAGTGGCTGCCTGGGCATCCGCTGACGACGTTGGCCGCGGCGACCGTAGACGCCTCGCGAACAGCCTGTTGAGCTGCGGCCTGCTCTTTGACTTTGTCCAGAATTCCCATGGTGACTAGCCTGCTTTCTCGGCGCAGCGTTCGACGCATTCAGGGCATAGTGGCCGGTCGCGACGCGTCGGCTGGAATGGTTGGACTACCTCTACCAGCGTGAAATTCGGGTGGAGGCCCTTGGGTTCGCAGTACGTCATCCCGAACGGCGCATCAGGCAGGCAGATGTGCGTGATCTCGGTTGTGACGATCATGAAGTGTCCAATCACATCCGGTTGTTTCCGTCCTTCTGGAGGAGGTGCATGGTCTTCCAGTGGACGGCGCTGGCTTTGTCTGTGTGGACGCCGTGGGCGCCGCAGGTGCATCGCATGCTGTAGGCGCTGGCGGTGTTCGGTTGCAAGGTGATAGTCACGATGTGGTTCGGGTCTTCTTCGGTCACGTCCGGATCATCCTGCCTTCAACGCGTAGGTGCAACTGCGCTGCATTCACGCGACCAAGATCATGTGACAGAAATGTGGCAAACTCCTGGCCTTGGTTGGGTGATGATGCAATATGTTCGGTACCTACACCTCAACAAATACGGGAAATCCATGTTGATTAATGGTGTCTGGGGTTAGATCCGAGAAGGCGGAGAACGGACTTAAAATCCGCCCAGTGTCGGTTCGAATCCGACCGGGGGCACCTTTCAAGGGGTGAGGTGCCGGCCCGGGTGCCGGTGAAGGACTCGAACCGGCCGGCGGATGGCCCGGCGGATGGGCCGGCGGATGGGCACGGGAACCAGATGGGGGTCTTGGACCGTTAGCCTGATGTAGTTCCACGCGCCTGGCCCACAGGCGCGTCACAGAGGAGGCGACAGCAGTGGCCAGTAACCCTGTCTTGCGGGGTTTTGAGAAGACCGGCCGTCCGGGCGTCAGCGCGCCAGGCTCGCGACCGGCACCGTCAGCGGACCAGCTCAACCAGTGGTACGCCCAGCCCTCCTACGGCCAGCAGGGATACCCGCCGCAAGGGCAGGGCTTCCCGCCGCAAGGGCAGGGGTTCCCGCCGCAGGCTCCCGCGACGCCCTCGCGCTATCTCACCCTGGATGACGTCATCACCCGCAGCGTCGTGCTGCTTGGTGTCTTGCTGGTTGCGGCCGGATTTGCTTGGTTCGCGGTGCCTGACTCGGCGGCCGGCGGCGTGGCCACGATCGGCTTCATCGGCGCCCTCGGCCTCGGCCTGTACATGGGGTTCAGCGGCAAGGCCAACGCCGTTACGACGGTGCTCTACTCAGCCCTGGAAGGTTTGGCCCTCGGCGCGATCAGCGAAGTTTTCAACAAGACGTGGCCCGGCATCGTCGTTCAGGCCGTCACCGGGACGATCATGGTCGCCTTCGGGGTTTTGATCGTCTACAAGACCGGCGCCGTACGGGTCACTCCGAAGTTCACCAAGATCGTGTTCGCGGCCACCCTCGGGGTCGTCGGCCTGATGCTGGTCAACCTCGTGGCCAGCATCTTCACCCACGACGGACTCGGACTTCGCTCGGGTGGCGGGATGGCCATTGCCTTCAGCCTGCTGTGCATCGTGATCGCCGCCGCCAACCTGATCGTCGACTTCGACATGGTCGAACAGAGCGTTCGCCGTGGAGTGGACGAGAAATTCGGCTGGTACCTGTCGTGGGGCATTCTGGTCACGCTGGTCTGGCTGTATCTCGAGATTCTCCGCTTGCTCGCGATGCTGCGCGGCAACGACTAGCACCGAACATCCGGCTTTACGAGCGGGCTCAGCCTTTGGCTGAGCCCGCTGCTGTTTGATCGGTCAGGGCAATAGTGGCGGCTTCCAGCTCATCGGCCCGTTCCCCGGCCGCCGCCGGGGCTGCGTCCGCCTTGCGCCGGGTCAACCGAGCCCACGGACCCCGCCTGCCGGTCGACTCGCCACGGACCTCAGCCGCTGCCACTTCGGTGCCGGGCTTGCCGGCGGCCCGGGCGGCTGCCTTGGCCACCGGACGAGCTCGCGTCGAGGTGAACGGCCCGGCCGGCTCAGACACGGTGGTCAGGCCCAGGGCCGCCGCCGCCGAAGGCAGGATCACCTCAGCCGCCCGGGCGTAGCCCACGGCAGAGGGATGAAAACGGTCCTCGGAGAAGTACTCGCGTTGAGCCGCGAACTCCGGGCCGAGGATGTCACCCAGGCTCACCGCCCGTCCGCCAGCCGCCACGACCGCCACCACTTGGGCGGCCGCCAGCGTCCGGGACAGCCGCCGGGCCACCCAGCGCAACGGTTGCGCGATCGGCTGGATCGTCCCCAGATCCGGGCAGGTGCCGACCACGAATTCGATGTTGTTCTCGCGCAGCAGCTTCAGCGCGGCGTTGAGGTGTCGCACCGATTCAGCGGCCCGAACGCGATGCGTGACATCGTTGGCTCCGATCATGATCACGGCCAGCGCCGGACGGGACGGCAACACTTGATTGACCTGATCGACCAGCGCCGCCGATTCCGCCCCGACCACGGCCACGTTGATCAGCTCGACCGGGCGTCGCGACAGGGCCGACAGCCCGAGGGCGATCTGCACCGCCGGGGTTTCGATGTCGGTGTGCACCCCGTAGCCGGCGGCCGAGGAATCTCCGAGCATGGCCAGGACCAGCGCAGCGTGCTTGTCCTTCACCCCGGGTGCCAGCCACCGTCCGTCCGCCCGGGGCGGATCAGACTCAGCTGGGGCAATTCGACGTCGAGCCAACTTCGACTCGCCGTAGATGATCCCGTAGGCCGCCGCGCCGAGTGCTCCGAGACTTCCCCCGCCAAACGCTGCCGCCGTGACAACTTTTCGTGCGCGACTGGCTCGACTCATGCTGGTCCGTTCCGCCCTTTCGCAAGCTGGTCTGACGTCATCACAGCGCCGGACCTACTGGTTGACCGCCCGTTCGGACCAAGTCACGACGGTATTGAGGTTAGCCTTTGCCCCATGCGCTACTACAAATCGCTGGTCGAGTTGATCGGTAACACCCCACTGGTTCAGCTCACCAAGCTCACCGCCCACCTCGACCCGGCTACGGCGCCACTCGTGCTGGCCAAGGTCGAGTACTTCAACCCCGGCGGTTCGGTCAAGGACCGGATCGCCGTCCGGATGATCGACGCCGCCGAGAAGGAAGGTCTGTTGCGGCCAGGCGGCACGATTGTCGAACCCACGTCCGGCAACACCGGAGTCGGGCTGGCCATCGTCGCTCAGCAGCGCGGTTATCGATGTGTCTTCGTGCTGCCCGACAAGGTCGCAGCTGACAAGATCAACACTCTGAAGGCCTACGGCGCCGAAGTCGTAGTATGCCCAACCGCCGTCGATCCGTCCGACCCGCGTTCCTACTATCAGGTCTCGGACCGGCTGGCCCGTGAGATTGAAGGGGCCTGGAAGCCGAATCAGTACGCCAACCCGAACAATCCGCGTTCGCACTACGAGACGACCGGGCCCGAGATCTGGGAACAGACCGACGGTCGCATCACGCACTTCGTCGCCGGGGTTGGCACCGGCGGCACCATTTCAGGCGTCGGCAACTACCTCAAGGAACAGTCCGGTGGCGCGGTAAAGGTCATCGGCGCCGATCCGGAAGGCTCGGTGTACTCAGGCGGAACCGGCCGTCCCTACCTGGTCGAAGGTGTCGGCGAGGACTTCTGGCCCGACGCGTTCGACCGGACGGTCACCGACGAGATCATCCCGATCTCGGACAGCGAATCGTTCGCGGTGACTCGTCGGCTGGCCCGCGAAGAAGGCCTGCTGGTCGGCGGGTCCTGCGGAATGGCCGTGGCGGCTGCCCTGAATGTTGCCGCTCGGGCCGGTAAGGACGACGTCATCGTGGTGCTGCTTCCCGACGGTGGTCGCGGTTACCTGGCCAAGATCTTCTCCGACAAGTGGATGAGCGACTACGGCTTCCTCGACACCAACAGCGGCACCACGATCGGCGACGTGCTGCTGGCCAAGAGCGGCCAAACCCCGGCACTCGTGCACGCCCATCCGAACGAGACGGTGCGCGAAGCGATCGACATCCTGCGCGAATACAGCGTGTCGCAGATGCCGGTCGTGCGGGCCGAACCGCCGGTGACGGCCGGTGAAGTGGTCGGATCGGTGTCCGAACGCGCGTTGCTGGACGCCTTGTTCGCCGGCGAGGCCTCGCTGGCGGATCCACTGGACAAACACCTGTCGGCGCCGTTGCCGATCATCGGATCCGGTGAGCCGGTCGCGGCCGCCGTGAAGGCCCTCAGCTTGGCCGATGCTCTGTTGGTCCACATCGACGGAAAGCCGGCCGGGGTGCTGACTCGTCAGGACCTGCTCGGTTATCTGACCGGCCCGGAGCATTAGCGTGGCGGGCATGGAGGAAACCGCCGGGTTCAATACCCGAGCCATTCACGCCGGTCAGGAACCGGATCCGTTGACCGGCGCCGTCGCCGTCCCGATCTATCAAACCTCGACGTACAAGCAGGACGGGGTCGGCGGGCTGCGATCGGGATACGAGTACTCGCGTAGTGCCAATCCGACGCGTACGGCCTTGCAGGAGTGTCTGGCCGCGATCGAGTCCGGAGCCCGGGGGCTCGCCTTCGCCTCCGGCCTGGCCGCTGAAGACACCGTCCTGCGCACCATCACGAAACCCGGTGATCACCTGCTGCTACCCGACGACGCCTACGGCGGGACCTATCGACTGATCGCCCGCGTGCTGGCTCGTTGGGGGGTTGAGTTCACTCCGGTCGCCATGCACGACCCCGATGCCGTTCGGGCCGCCGTCCGCCCCAACACCTCGGTGATCTGGGTGGAAACTCCCACCAACCCATTGCTGAACGTGGCCGACATTTCGGCTCTGGCTGAGATTTCCCATAGCACCGGGGCGAAACTGGTCGTCGACAACACCTTCGCCTCGCCTTACCTGCAACAGCCGATCGGGTTGGGAGCCGACGTGGTCGTGCATTCGACGACCAAGTATCTCGGCGGGCATTCCGACGTGGTCGGCGGCGCCGTCATCACCGCCGATGCCGAGCTCGGCGAGCAGATCGCTTTTCATCAGAACGCAATGGGCGCCGTAGCCGGGCCGTTCGATGCCTGGCTGGTCCTTCGAGGCATCAAGACTCTCGGCGTACGGATGGATCGGCATTGCGACAATGCCGAGCGCATCGTGGACTTCCTCGGCGGGCATCCGGCCGTGTCGTCGGTGCTGTACCCGGGCTTGCCGTCGCACCCGAACCACGAGGTGGCCGCGCGTCAGATGGCCCGGTTCGGCGGCATGATCTCGTTTCGGATGTGCGACGGCGAGGACGCGGCGGTGAAGGTCTGCGGCCTGACGCAGGTGTTCACGTTGGGCGAATCCCTCGGCGGGGTGGAGTCGCTGATCGAACATCCGGGCCGAATGACCCATGCCAGCGTGGCCAATTCGCCGTTAGAGGTGCCCGCCGACCTGGTTCGGCTGAGTGTGGGAATTGAGAACATCGAGGATCTCATCGCTGATCTCACGGCCGCCCTGGCCTGACTGGAGCTCGTCGAGCTCCAGCCGCGTCAAGGTCCGGGTGCTGCGCGGGATCAGGCCCATGATGGCCGCGAGCACGCCGATCAGGCCGCCCCACACCATCACCTCGCGGTCACCGATCATGCGTGCGATCGAGCCGGCGAGCAGGTAGCCGGCCGGCAGCAACGCGAGCGAGCCCATCCAGTCCCAGGCCGATACCCGCGACAGCAGATGCGGCGGAATGCGTTGCGCCAGCGCCGTTTCCCACCACACCGCGAACAGGCCGATGCCCAGGCCCGCGAACACCATGAAGGCGTAGAGCAGCGCCAGGGATAGCCCGAGGGCATAGACGGCCGTGACGGCCGGCCACGGGATCGCGGCCAACATGCCAGCGAGCATGGGCCGCCGAGGTTTCCAACGAGAGCCGAGGACGGCTCCGGTGATGGTGCCGATCCCCCAAGCGGCGTTGGCCAACCCGTAGACCGCCTCGGTTCCGTACACCTCCCGCCCGACCGACGCCCCGAGGACGAAAAACGGGGCTAGCGAAGTCAGCAGGCCGATCGAGAACGCGGCAATCGTCGCCCACACCCAGGCCCGTTCGGCCACCGCCCGCCAGCCTTCCTGCAGCTCTTTCAGCACACTGGCCCGTTCGGGCTGTTCACCTCGCGACCGGGTGCGGACCCGGGCCAGCAAGGCGGCCGAGATCAGGAAGGTCACCGCGTCCAGGCCGAACGCGGACGCCCCGCCGACGCCGAGGACGAGGGCAGTGGCCAGCGCGGGGGATGCGAACGAGGCCAGCTCCCGGGTGACGCCGTTGAGGGCCTGAGCGGATTGGATGTCGGCTTCATCGATGGTCTGCGGCACCAGACCGCTGTACGCCGGGCGGAAGAAGGCCTCGGCGCTACCGAACAGGACGCCGATAACCGCCATGTGCCAAATCTTGACGGTGCCGGTGGCAATCAGGATGGCCAACGTCGCGTGCAGCACGGCCCGGATCAGGTCCGACACCATCATGACCAGCTGGCGGGGGAGCCGGTCGGCCAGAACACCGCCGAACAGTACGAAGATCACCAGCGGGATCGAATAGGCGGCCAGGACGATGCCCACGTCGCTCGGATTACCGGTGAGGCGGGTGACGTAGAGGCCGATGGCCACGATGACCAGTGCGTCGCCAATGACACTGATCGACTGGCTCAACCAGAGCAGCCGGAAGTCACGGGATCGAAGCACAGACAGCACTCATCAACGGTAAGCCCGGTGTCACCCGAGTTTCGGCGAATCGAGCACCGCCCTCTCGCGCGCGAAATCAGCGGGGAGTGACGAACGCTCGCAGCTGAGCTGCTCCGGGTTCCAGCGATCCGAAGGCCTCCCACGTCCCGTCGAAGCTGACGACGGCGATCGAGGACGTCTTGAACTCGATCGACGTCCCACTGAGGTACGTGGCGAGCTGGCTCACCTGCGGGTTATGACCGACGAACATTGCCACGGCGACGGGATCGGGAATCTCAGTCATCACCTCGAGCAGGCGCCCCACCGGCTGGTCATACAGCCGATCGTCGAAGACCAACTCCGGTTCGACGTCCAGAACCGCGAGCACCCGCTCCGCCGTCTGACGGGTTCGCAGCGCCGGCGAACAGACGACGAGCTCGATCTCGGCCACCGTCTCGCGCAGCCATCGTCCGGCCAGCGGTGCCTGTTCTTGACCGCGCTCAGCCAACGGGCGCGACAGATCGGCGACACCCTCGGGCCAGGCGGCTTTGGCGTGCCGGAGCAGAACCAGCGTCCGGCTGACGACCGTCCCAGAATCCGGGTCGGCGGTCACTGACCTCGACGGCTGATCTTGGAACCGAGCCATACCAATGGATCGTACTTGCGGTCGACCACGCGCTCCTTCATCGGAATCAGAGCGTTATCAGTGATCTTGATGTGTTCAGGGCAGACCTCGGTGCAGCACTTGGTGATGTTGCACATCCCCAGCCCGAACTCTTCCTGAGCCTGGTTCTTGCGATCGAGGCTGTCCAGCGGGTGCATGTCCAGCTCGGCCACCCGCATCAGGAACCGCGGACCGGCAAAGGCTTCCTTGTTCTCCTCGTGGTCACGCACCACGTGACAGGTGTCCTGGCACAGGAAACATTCGATGCACTTACGGAACTCTTGCGACCGCTCGACGTCGACCTGCGCCATCCGGTACTCACCGGGCGCCAGGTCCTTCGGTGGGGCGAAGGCCGGGATCTCTCGTGCCTTCTTGTAGTTGAACGACACATCGGTCACAAGGTCGCGAATCACCGGGAAGGCCCGCATCGGGGTCACGGTGATCGTCTCTTCTTCGCTGAACGTTGACATCCGGGTCATGCACAGCAGGCGCGGCCGGCCGTTGATCTCCGCACTGCACGACCCGCACTTGCCGGCCTTACAGTTCCAGCGCACGGCGAGGTCGGAGGCCTGGGTGGCCTGCAGTCGGTGGATGATGTCGAGCACGACCTCACCCTCGTTGACCTCGACCGTGAAGTCCTTCAGGTCGCCGGACTGCTCATCGCCCCGCCACACCCGGAATTTCGCCTGATAGCTCACGATGCGCTCCCGTCGGCCAAAGTAGGCAGCTCAGCTTCGGTTAGGTATTTCGAGAGTTCGTCACGCTCGAACAGCCGCTTCAGATCGTCCCGGATCTCCGGAATCGGTTGTTCCACCACGTTGATCTCGTCCTCGACCTGGGAGCAGATCAGGTTGCGCTGGCGCCAGAAATTGCTCATCTCCGGGAAGTCGTCGCGGGTGTGACCACCGCGGCTCTCCTCACGGATCAGGGCAGCCTTGGCCACGCACTCGCTGACCGCGATCATGTTCTGCAGGTCCAGAGCCAGATGCCAACCGGGGTTGAACTGGCGGTGACCTTCGACGGAGACGACCTTGGCTCGCGCCTTGAGAACCTGCAGCTTGTTCAGGGCCTCGGCGATCTCCTCTGCCTTACGAATGATGCCGACCAGGTCGTTCATGGTCTGCTGCAGTTCCTGGTGCAGCGTGTACGGGTTCTCGCCGTTCTCGGTGTCGAACGGGGCCAGTGCGGCCTGCGACGCGGCGTTGAGCGACTCATCGGAGAACTCCGGGTACTCGCCCTTGAGCCCGGCCACGTAGTCTGCCGCACCGATGCCGGCCCGACGACCGAACACCAGCAGGTCCGACAGCGAGTTGCCGCCAAGGCGGTTCGATCCGTGCATTCCGCCGGCAACCTCGCCGGCGGCGAACAACCCGGGAACCCGTGCCGCGGCCGCCGAATCCGGGTCCACCTCGACCCCACCCATCACGTAGTGACAGGTCGGGCCCACCTCCATCGGCTCAGCCGTGATGTCGACATCGGCCAGTTCCTTGAACTGGTGATGCATGGAGGGCAGCCGACGGATGATCTCCTCGGCCGGGAGCCGGGTCGACACGTCGAGGAACACGCCACCGTGGGGAGTACCGCGTCCGGCCTTCACCTCGGAGTTGATCGCCCGAGCGACCTCGTCGCGGGGCAGTAGCTCCGGTGGCCGCTTGTTGTGCTCGGGGTCGGTGTACCAGCGATCGGCTTCTTCTTCGGTCTCGGCGTAGTTCTTGCGGAACACGTCCGGCACGTAGTTGAACATGAAGCGCTTGCCGTCGGAGTTTCGCAGCACCCCACCGTCGCCGCGTACGGATTCGGTGACCAGGATGCCCTTCACCGATGGCGGCCAGACCATGCCGGTCGGGTGGAACTGGACGAATTCCATGTTCAGCAGCGTCGACCCGGCGCGCAGCGCCAAGGCGTGCCCATCACCGGTGTATTCCCAGGAGTTCGAGGTGACCTTGAACGACTTGCCGATTCCACCGGTGGCCAGGACCACGGCCGGAGCGCGGAACACGACGAAGCGCCCGGATTCACGCCAGTAACCGAACGCACCGGCGATCGCTCCGGACGAGTCCTGCATCAGCTCGGTCACGGTCAGCTCGGCGAAGACACGCAGCTTGCCGTCCGGAGATCCGGTCTCACGCTCGTCCTCCTGCTGCAGCGACACGATCTTCTGCTGCAGGGTGCGGATGAGCTCCAGGCCGGTGCGGTCACCGACGTGGGCCAGTCGTGGGTACTCGTGGCCACCGAAGTTTCGTTGGCTGATCTTGCCCTCTTTGGTGCGGTCGAACAACGCGCCGTAGGTCTCGAGTTCCCAGACCCGGTCCGGAGCTTCCTTGGCGTGCAGCTCGGCCATTCGCGGGTTGTTGAGAAACTTGCCGCCGCGCATGGTGTCGCGGTAGTGGACCTGCCAGTTGTCGTTGGAGTTGGCGTTACCCATGGAGGCCGCGATACCGCCTTCGGCCATCACGGTGTGGGCCTTGCCGAACAGCGACTTGCAGATGATCGCGGTACGCAGACCCGCTTCGCGGGCAGCGATCGCGGCCCTCAAGCCAGCCCCGCCAGCGCCGATGATCACGACGTCATAGCGGTGTTCTTCGAAATCGGACATCAGCCCGCGATCCTCCTACTTTTCAGTTGGACGTGCTTCTAGTTGAAAATGCGCAGGTCAGAAAATGTGCCGGAGGAAACCAATGCGATGTAGGCGTCGGTGATGGCCAGGCTGCCCAACGTCGTCCACGCTAATTGCATGTGACGTGTATTCAACTTGGAAACCTGCGTCCAAATCTTGTAACGCACCGGGTGCTGCGAGAAATGCTTCAACCGACCGCCGGTGATGTGGCGACAGCTGTGACACGAAGCCGTATAGGCCCACAGCAACACGACGTTGGCCAGCATGACGATCGTTCCGAGCCCGATCCCGAATCCGCCGTCCTTGCCGTTGAAGGCCCGGATCACGTCGTAGGTATTGACCAGCGAAACGATCACGGCGGCGTAGAAGAAGTAACGGTGCAGGTTCTGAATGATCAGCGGAAAACGGGTCTCACCGGTGTACTTGGCGTGCGGCTCGGCCACGGCACAGGCCGGCGGCGACAGCCAGAACGCCCGGTAGTAAGCCTTGCGGTAGTAGTAGCAGGTAAGCCGGAATCCGAGCAGGAACGGCAGCACCAAAAGGCCGAACGGCACGAACGGCGGAAAGTGGCCGAACCATTGGCCGAAATCCATTGCGTCCGGATTACACGACGCGGTAACGCACGGCGAGGAGAACGGCGACAGGTAGTGGTACTCCGGGACGAAATACGCCCGCTGAGACGCCGTCCTGATCAATGCGTAAAGCAGCCAGGCCACGAGCAGCGTGACCGTCACCAAACCCTGCAGCCACCATCGGTCTGTCCGCAGAGTGCGGGCGGCGATCTTCGCCCGGCCGGGAGCCTGTACGCCGGGCATCAGCGCCCTCCAGTCTGTGTCTGCGCACTCACGTTCGAGTGTCGCCGTAGTTGCATTCCATCAGCTGATGAATCTGCTCTGCCAGGACGCTTTTGGCAACAAAAGGTGGCCTAAAACCCACCTGGCGTTGCACGGGCAATTCGTACTCCAGTTATCTGATGGTCCGACCGCAGAAACCGGCCCTCACGACGCTGTCGTGACGGTCCTGTGTGACGGTAGTGTGTCGACCGCTCTACATGGCCCAATCAGGGGTATGTCCAAGGTCACATGAGGCACGAAACACGGGGTTTCTATTACCGTGGGTGTTTATGGGTGCCGAAGCCGCGGGCGCGCAGCAGGGTTGTCAGGCCGCTCTCGTATGGGGACGCGGATACCTCGGCTACGACTTCGGCGAGCACCCCCTGGCTCCCGTCCGGCTCGACCTCACCATCTCACTGGCCCGAAGCCTCGGCGTGCTCGAACGGTTCGACCTACTCGAGCCGGAACCGGCCTCGATCACCGAGTTGATGAGCGTGCATTCCGCCGACTATCTGGGGGCCGTCCAGCGGGCGAGTTCCGAACCGGCCTATCGAGGATTCGGGCTCGGCAGCGACGACAATCCGGTGTTCGCCGGCATGTACGCCGCCGCCGCCCTGATTGCCGGCGGCTCACGGCGGGCCGCGGAGGAAGTGTGGTCCGGCCGAGCCCAACATGCCGTGAATATCGCGGGCGGCCTGCACCACGCGATGGCCGACTCCGCTGCCGGATTCTGCATTTTCAACGACGTGGTCCTGGCGATCCGAACGCTGCTCCACAGCGGCGCCCAGCGGGTGGCCTATGTCGACATCGACGTCCATCACGGGGACGGAGTGCAGGCGGCCTTCTACGACGACCCCAGGGTTCTGACGGTGTCGCTGCACCAAGATCCCCGCACGCTCTACCCGGGCACCGGAATGCCCACCGAAACCGGCGTCGGTGTGGCCGAAGGCACGTCGGTCAACGTGGCCCTGCCGCCCGGTACCGCGGACGACGGCTGGTTACGAGCTTTTCGGGCGACCGTACCTGGTGTGGTCACGGCCTTCGGACCCGATGTGCTGGTCACCCAATGCGGTTGCGACACCCACCACGAAGATCCGTTGGCTGATCTCGCTCTGACCGTGGACGGCCAACGCGAGGCCTACATCGAACTGCACGAACTGGCCCACCGGGCGGCCGGCGGTAAGTGGGTCGCGCTGGGCGGTGGCGGTTACGGGGTACTGCGCTGCGTCCCCCGCACCTGGACCAACCTGCTGGCTGAGGCCACGGGCCATCGCATCGATCCGGCCACCGCGATCCCGACCGAGTGGACGGACGGGGTGCGACGACAGGGAATGACCGGGCGGCTGCCCTCGACTATGGGGGAGGGACGGGCCCCGCAACGGGTGGAGTGGCAGCCCAGTGCCGAATCCACGCTGGATCGGGCGATCGGAGCCACCCGACGGGCAAGCTACCCACTTCTCGGCCTCGATCCCGAAGATCCCAGGCTCTGACGCAACCTCGGCTCAGCGTCCGGGTTTGTAGACCATCAAGAAGACGATCACCACGAACAGCACAGCAATCAGACCGCCGCTGGCCGCGATCCGGGCGCTCAGGCCATCCGAAGCCCCCGACGCTGACGCTTGGCCCCCCGCGAGAACCGACGGAGCCCGGGTGAGGGCCGGGACGAGGACGGCCAAGGCCAAGGCCACCGCGGCGAGGTAGAGCAGCAGTGACAGCCAGATCCAGGTCTGACTGAAACTGAAGTTCCACTTGGACTGGACTAGCCCCATGCCCAGGATCGGCACCAGGATCGAGGCGTAGGCGTAGCGCCGGATCGTCTTGGCGGCGGCCGCCATGCCGTCGGCGTCGCGGAGTCGGACGGCGCGGGAGGCCGTGGTCGCGGCGCCGACCAGCGGCCCGACGGCGAAGATCGCGACCACCAGGTGCAGCGCGAGGAGAAGATGGCGCATCAGCCGGTGAACGGCTTGACGGTGGTCAGAGTCACGGTCAGGGTCTTGCCGTTGGGGGTCTGATAGCTCACCGTGGCTCCCTCATGCTGGCCGATCAGGGCCTGGCCCAGAGGTGAACCGGGCGAATACACGTCGATATCGGCCGTCTGGGCTTCCTCGCGCGAACCGATCAGGAACGTCTCGGTGTCATCGTCGCCCTCGTAGCGGATGGTGACCACCTTGCCCGGTTCGGCGACACCGTTGTCCGCCGGAGCCTCCCCGACCTGGGCGTCGCGCAGGAGTTGCTGCAGCTGAAGAATCCGGCCCTCTTGCTTGCCCTGCTCTTCGCGGGCCGCGTGATAGCCACCGTTCTCCTTGAGATCACCCTCTTCACGGCGGGCGTTGATCTCTTGAGCCATGGCAGGTCGGTTGGCGATCAGTTCGGCCAATTCGCGGGCGAGCCGGTCGTAGGCCTCCCGGGTCAGCCAGGTGACTGAGGTGCTGGTCACGGTGCAACTCCCAAACGCAGGTATGAGACGGGTGGAACTCGGCCCGCTAGCTGCGCCGAGAGGCACAGAAGGGCTCGAAGCCATAAAACGTAACACCGGGACTGGGGGTTCCGCGAAATACTCGCCAATCATCGGGAAGAATGGACCAGTGCCCGATCTGAATGAAGTTGAACCCGCCGCCGCGTCCCGCGAGCCTTTGCGGTTGATGTGTGTCCACGCCCATCCCGACGACGAGTCCAGCAAGGGTGCGGCAACGATGGCCCGCTACATCGACGAGGGCTGCGAGGTGCTGGTCGTCAGCTGCACCGGAGGCGAGCGCGGTGACATTCTCAATCCGGCCCTGAAAGACCGCTCGGACATCATTGCCGACATCTCCGAGGTTCGCCGGCGCGAGATGGCGCAGGCCCAGGCCATCCTCGGGGTGCAGCATCGGTGGCTCGGCTTCGTGGATTCCGGCCTGCCCGAGGGCGATCCGTTACCTCCGCTGCCGGAGGACTGCTTCGCGCTGGTGCCGATCGAACAATCAGCTGGCGCCCTGGTGAAGTTGATGCGTGAATTCCGTCCGCACGTCGTGACGACCTACGACGAGAACGGCGGCTACCCGCATCCCGATCACATCATGTGCCACAACGTGTCGGTGGCCGCGTTCGACGCTGCCGGCGACCCGGACGCCTATCCCGAGGCCGGCGAGCCGTGGCAGCCCTTGAAGCTCTACTACGACGTCTCGTTCACCAAGGAACGGATGATGGCGCTGCATCAGGTGATGCTCGAACGCGGCCTGGAATCACCATTCGCCGAGATCATGGACCGGTGGGAAGAGCGTTTCGCGGCCGGCTCTCGCCGACCACCGAACGTCACGACCAAGGTTTACTGCGCCGATCAGTTCGAGCGCCGCGATCGTGCGTTGATCGCGCACGCGACCCAGGTAGACCCCAAGGGCTGGTTCTTCGCGGTGCCGCTGGACTTGCAGCGCAAGGTTTTTCCGTGGGAGCAGTTCGAGCTCGCGCGGTCTCTGGTTGACACCGACCTTCCCGAGGACGACCTCTTCTCCGGGATCAGGCAGTCGGTCAACGCGTGAACGCGATCGCGCTGCACGGGCTGGTGGCGCAGCGAATTCTGCTGGCCGACGATGACACCGACAAGGCCAGCCCGATCGGGTTGTTCCTCGTCCTGATCCTCTGTATTGCGGTGTACTTCCTCTATCGCTCGATGAGCCGGCATTTGCGCAAGGTTCCGAGCAGCTTCGATCCGCTGCCGGACTCAACGGACCCAGAGCATCCGGAGGCAGCAGCGCCTATCGAGGATGGGGAATCCTCCTCGGAGCCCTCGGCTAGTCCGGACGAACCTGGGTCCGCCCGGCCTTGATCTCGGACCGGTGCTTCTTCGCGTCGAGGCGACGTTGCCGGGCTCTCCGCGACGGTTTGGTCGCTCGACGAGGTGCGGCCGGCGGGGCGAGCGCCGCGCGCAGGTAGTTGGCCAATCGGGCTCGGGCCGCGATGCGGTTCTGCAGCTGCGCTCGATGCTCGGATGCGGTGACGATCAGGACACCGTCCACCAGCCGTGGCGCCAGCGCCGTGAGGGCTCGCATCCGTTGTTCCTCGGTCAGGGCGCTGGACCGGCTCACGTCCAGGCGCAGTTCGACTCGGCTGTCCGAGGTGTTCACCGATTGACCTCCGGGTCCGGACGAACGCGAGAAACGCTCGCTCAACTCGGCCGCGGGGATCGTGACCCCCGACCGAATTCCTGGCCCCGGTGTGAGCACCAGGTCTTGCCCGGGGTCACCGGAGTAGGCGGGCATCGAGGATCAGGCAGCGATCAGGGTGTAACAGGACGCGACTGGACGTCGGCCATCCAGGCCGTGATCTCGTCGGGGTCGCGAGGAAGGGAGGCCGACAGGTTCAGCGGGTCACCGTCGGTGACCACGATGTCGTCCTCGATGCGAATGCCGATGCCCCGCCATTCGGCCGGCACCGTCAAATCATTGCGCTGGAAGTACAGGCCGGGCTCGACGGTAAGGACGTACCCCGGCGCGAGCGTGCCGTTGCGGTAGGTCTCGTCTCTGGCCGCGGCGCAATCGTGGACGTCGATGCCGAGCATGTGACTGACGCCGTGCAGCGTGTAACGGCGATGCAGGCCCGCTCCGGGGGCGTCGACATCAGCGGCGCAGGACACGTCGGCCGTGACGGGCAGAATCCCCCACGAATGAAGGTGATCCGCGAGTACCCACATGGCTGCCTTGTGAGCGGCCAGGAAGTCGGCGCCGGCCTTGACCTCATCGATAGCCGCGCTCTGGGCCTCGAGCACCGCTTGGTACACGCTGCGTTGAGCGGCGGTCCATTCGCCACTGACGGGGAAGGTCCGGGTCACGTCGGCGGTGAACAGCGAATCTAGCTCGACTCCCATGTCGGCCAGAAGTAGTTGTCCCGCCGCGATGTTGCCGTCATTGCGCCACCAGTGCAAGGTGGTGGCGTGATCACCGGAGCCGACGATCGAGGAGTACCCGACGTCGTTGCCTTCCATCCGGGCGCGGCGCCAGAATGTGCCTTCCAGCCAACGTTCGGCCCGGGTTCCGCCCGCGGCCAGAACCCGGGGCAGCTCGGCCACAACATCGGCGAAGCCACGGGTGGTGGCGTCGCAGGCCCGCTGCAGCTCGTTGACTTCCCAGGAATCCTTGACCAACTGAAGTTCGGCCAGAACCTGCGCCAGCAAACCGGTTTCGGCTGCTGGTAGCAGGGCATCGATCGCTGGATCCACACCCTTGGGGATCAACGTCCGAGCATCGCGGAACGGTTCGAGGTCAGTCTTGAGCTGGGAAGCCGGACGGGTTTCGATGTCCAGGACTCGACCGGTGTCGCTGACGGAAGGGACGTTGCCGACCCAGATACCGCCGGTAACCCGGTTGGTGAAATAGCCGACCTCGCCAGCCGTTGAGTACTCGTGAATGTAGAGCCGCGCCGAGTGCCCGGCCGGCTCGTTACCGTCGGGCGCCAGCACTAGGACGGCACCGTCCACGGTCTCGCCGGTCAGCCAGGTGAAACCGGACCAGGCCCGGAACGGATAGTCGGTGTCATTCGAGCGCACCGAATGCCGTCCGGACGGAATTATCAACAGCTGCCCGGGAAACGCTTGCGAAAGCGCGGCGCGGTTACGGGCGAATGTCTGCACGCCGGCGCTCGGCTCTCCGCGGCGATTGGCCGGGTGCGGCATCACCGGGGCCGGCTCCCAGTTCGCGGCGATTGCCTCGGCCAGGCCGGCGGGAAGCGCGATGTCATGCGATGCGGTCTCCGCGGTGGCGGTGTCCTCACTCATGAGGCCAGCCTACGCGCGCGCAGAACGACGAATCCGGGATCGCTGGCAACTACGTCGGCCTGCCCGAAGATCCGTTTCACCGCGACGTGATAAGCCAGATGTCGGTTGCCGACCAGGTAGAGCTCTCCTGCGGGACGCAATGCTCGTCGGCTGTCGGCCAGCATCCGCCAGGCGGTATCGGTGCTCTGGGCATGCCGGTCGTGAAAGGGTGGATTCAGCAGGACGACGTCATATCGCTCGGGCCCGTCCTCGGTGAGCAGCGAGGCGCTGTCACCGACGAGGAATCGCATCGATCGTCCGGGCAGGTGTTGTTCGGCGTTCTCCCGGGCTGAGGCAATCGCACGATAGGACTCGTCCACGAAGGTGACCTCGCTGCTTGGCTCCGTGCGGGCGGCGGCAAGGCCGAGAACCCCATTACCGCAACCCAGATCGAGGACGCGCGCGCCGGCGGCGAGCGGGGGCAGATGCTGCAGTAGTAGACGGGTTCCCCGGTCTAGGTGATTGGCCGAGAAGACTCCCGGATGTTGCCTCAACGTCAGCGCGGGTGCGCCCCCGACGTCGGCCGGAACCTGATACGACAGCAACGATGATGCGGCCGGCGGCTGCCCGATGAGAGCGGGGTTCGGGGTGCAGTAGATCAACCGGGCCTTCTTGCGAGCCAGCGATGTTCGGGTCGGGCCGATGAGGCGTTCGAAGGCCGCCGAGGTCGAGGTGTGAATGTCGCTGACCATGCCGGTGCCGATCACGATGGTGTCGGGCCGGAGTTGGCCGGCCAGCCGTCCCAGCTGGTCCTCCAGCAGCGCCAGCGTCTTGGGCACCTTGACCAGCAGCACGTCGATGTCGCTCGGCACCGGGTCAAAGCTGGCCAGTAGGCTGACCCGGTCAGCGGGTATGTCGTTGTGGGCCAGGTTGATTTGAGTTGCTTGCTGCGCGAGGTAGGAGTCAGAAAGCTGATGAATCTGCACCATCTCCGGCAACCGTAGGCACAGGGCGGTGACGAGGGCACCCCAACTGTCGTTGACGACGACAACGTGGATCGGGTTGTCGCTCTTGCGTTCGTAGAGATCCTCAGGCAACTCGGCCAGCAGGTATTCATCAGCGGCGTTCCAGGCCCGCAGTTGATCGCGGGCGTCGACCGGATAGCGCGACAGGCCCAACTCATCCGGAGTGGGGCGCAGGGCTGGGACGTTCGTTTCAGCAGGCATGGTGTCTGCGAATGTAGTCGGCCACCGCTGTGGCGGCGCCACCGTGCGCTAGCAGCCGCACACGACGGCGTCTGGTACGGCGGTCAGCGGATCGGCTGGCCGTCGCGAGACGCCGTCAGCGTTCTCCACCGGGAATCCCTGCCGCACCCAGTACTCGAACCCGCCGAGCATTTCCTTGACCCGGTAACCGGCCTCGGCGAAAGCCAGTGCGGCGCGAGTGGCCCCGTTGCAGGCGGGCCCCCAGCAGTAAGTGACGACTGTGCAGTTCAGGTCGAGGAGGTCCCGGGCCCGCGAGCCGATCTCGGCCGTCGGCAGGTGAATGGCCTGTGGGATATGGCCTTGCTGCCATGACTGCTCGCTGCGGCTATCGACGACGATCAGGTGGCCGACTTGTGACTCCAGATCGCAGTGGACGTCACTGACATCGGTTTCGAAGGCCAGCCGCGAGCGAAAGTGCTCGGCGGCGCTGGATGGTTCCGCGGCGGGTGAGCTGAGTACGGCTGACATGCACCAAGACTGTCGGCCCCGCCAGCGATGCGGAAGTGGCGCAAACGACGCTGATAGTTAACATTGCGCCATGACGCGGATCCGGTTGGCGCGGCGCCGCCATCGAGTGGCGGTCCTCGCCTACGAAGCCATGTCGTCCTTCGAATTGGGGATTGTCATCGAGGTGTTCGGGCTGCCCCGGCCCGAGCTCGACGTGGATTGGTACGAGCTGACCGTGTGCACGGAAAGTACGGCGCCGGTGTCGGTAATCGGCGGGGCAAGCCTGTCGAGCGCCGCTGGCTTGGAGGCGTTCGACCAGGCCGACACGGTAATCGTCCCCGGAGTTGCCGACGTGCACGCACCACCCTCTCCCGCACTGATCGGCGCTCTCAGGGCGGCCCACGAGCGTGGGGCGCGGATCGCATCGATCTGCTCGGGGGCCTTTGCCCTAGCCGCGGCCGGTCTTCTGGATGGGCGTCGGGCAACCACGCATTGGCGCTACGCCGAAGAACTGCAATGTCGGTTCCCAGCGATCAACGTCGATCCGGACGTGTTGTACCTCGACGACGGCGATGTCCTTACCAGTGCTGGAAGTGCCGCGGGCATCGACCTGTGCGTGCATCTCGTGCGTCGGGACTTCGGGCAGCTGGTGGCCAATTCGGTCGCCCGCCGGTTGGTCGTGCCGCCTCATCGTGATGGTGGTCAGGCCCAGTTCATTCAGTCGCCGGTGGCCGAACCCGACGATGACCGGATCAGTGCAACCATGGATTGGGCCCGGCGTCATCTGAATCAGCCGATCACGGTGGAGCGACTGGCTCGGCGGGCGCACCTGTCGTCCAGAAGTTACCTGCGCCGGTTCCGGCAGAGCACCGGGACTTCTCCGATCCGGTGGTTGATCGGCGAGCGTCTGCAGGCCAGTTTACCGCTGCTGGAAAAGGCGGAACTATCGATCGAGGAGGTGGCTGCGGCGGTGGGATTCGATGCGGCGGTCACCTATCGCCACCACTTCGCTCGAGCGATGCGGACGACGCCTTCGGCCTACCGGCGCGCGTTTCGAGGTTCGCAACAGGCTGGGGCGCACTATCAGGGCCATGCTGGCCGATAAGGCGAAACTGTCGGACCCCGCTGTTACGGTGCCCTAATGGACACGGTGCCGAGGCAGGGGAGCAATCGCGTAGCGGCCCTACCGGCCCAACCTACGCTGCCTACGCTGCCTACGCTGCCTACGCTGCCTAAGCAACCTAGCTGGGACATTCCGTCGCCGTTCATCTTCGATGGTCCGGTGTCGCCCGACAAGCTCATCGGCCGTCAGGCTGAATGCGACACCCTGCGCGCCTGGATTCGGGCCGGACGGTTCACGGCCCTGGTCGCGCCACGCCGCTTCGGCAAGACCTCCTTGATCGGCAAATTAGCTGATGAGACCGAGCGAAAAGACAAGATCCCGACCATCGTCGTGGATCTCTACGACGTCGCGAGCTTGGCTGACCTGGTGATACGGCTCGAGCGAGCTTGGGCCGCGCATGCCCCGCATCGGTTGCGATCAGCGATCGCTGAGACCTTCGCCGGGGCCCAGGTCGGCGTCAATGTCGTCGGATCGGGTTTCACCATGCGATTAGCCGAACGACCCGACACCGACCCGTTGCCCGCGTTGCACACGCTGCTGGACCTGCCGGCCAAGGTGGCGGCCAAGAACCGGCGGGTGCTGATTGTCCTGGATGAATTCCAGGGATTGGCCGGAGTCCGTGGAGCCGAGGCGATCATCCGTTCGCATGCTCAGCACCAGCGGCAGACAGCCAGCTACCTGTTCTGCGGCAGCCAACCGGGCATGGTGGCGGCCGCGTTCGAGGATCGGGCCCGTCCCTTCTACGGCCAGGTGCAGACTTTCGTGTTGTCTCGACTGGACGAAGCTGCGCTGCGCGAGTACCTCCTCGAGAACTGTGCCTTGTCCCGTAGGGACATCTCGGCGGTGCTGCCAGACATCATCGCCGCCGGCGAATGCCATCCACAACGAGCAATGTTGCTGGCTCATTTGCTTTTTCAGCAGGTGGGACCAGGTCAAACGGCCACAACCGAGAACTTGCGGACGGCCTTGGATGCCGCCATGGACCTGATGGACCCAGAAGCCCGTTCCGTGCTCAGCGGGCTCGACTTCGGATCACGCAAGACACTGCGCGCGATTGCCGAATACGGCACGCCGATGTCCGTACGCGCCGGTCGAACCCTCGACTTGCCCAAGACGACCGCCGCTGATGCCGCGTCTCGCCTGGTGAAACTGGGCATCGTCGAGCGACCGTCGTCCGGGGGTTGGCGGCTGGTGGATCCGTTGCTGGCTCGGTGGTTGCGCGAGCGGTACGGCACTCGTTTCTAGGGGGTGCGGCGCGGGATGATGGATCTCATGTCACAGGTGAAGCGTTTCGATCATGTCGGTATCACGGTTGCCGATCTGGATACGGTGATGGCCTTTTTCCTTGGGCTTGGTTTGCAGGTCGTAGGCCAACGGATGTTCGTCGAGGGCGAATTCCTGGACACGGTCATCGGCATCCCCGACTCCCGCACCGAGATCGTCATGCTGCGGGCGCCCGACGGCGGGACCACGCTGGAGCTGTCGAGCTTCGTGCGGCCCGATCACCGGCCGGGATCGCCCTCCGCGATGGCCAACGAGTTGGGCTTGCGCAACGTGGCGTTCGAGGTCGAGGACCTGCGCGCGCTGCTCGCTCAGCTGGCCACGGACGGCTATGGGCTGGTCGGCGCCGTCGGTGAGTACGAGAACGTCTGGCGGATGGCCTACGTGCGTGGCCCGGAAGGGATCATCGTCTCGCTGGCCGAGCGGATCGGCTGACGCCCCAACGCGGATCGGGGACGCCGCTGGCTCAGGTCATAGGTGGGCGACCGCGGCGGGGCAGCGGTCCGGCGCTCTTGGGCATCCGTCCGGCGTTGGCCAGAGCTCGGCGCAACAGCATCTCGATCTGGGCGTTGACGATCGGTGACGCGGGCTGATCACCGCAGAGAACGACCACAAGATTGCTGACCATTGCCGCCTTGCTCGGCAACCATGTTCAGCAACATCGTCAAGTTCATGTCGCGCTCCGCTCCCGCGCGATCAGTCGGACGCCGGCAGCTGTTTGGCCTGCGCCTGTACGAGCTCCCGCCCGTCCCAGCTCAGCGGGCCGATGCCAGCCTTACTAACCAGCACCTCGATGCCGGATTGCGGATCGCTGTACCGCTTGCCTAGCTCCAGCGTCGGCCCGTCGCTCACTTGGCCGGCTTCTCCCGCGACTCCGTCACTCATGGCCAGACCGGCACACAGCAACTCGACGTCAGCATCAGAACCCTTGACCACGATCACCTCAGCGGCAGAGGCTTGAGATCGCAACCGAATACCCATTTTCAAGCCCACCAAAGACTCCCCTCAGTATTATCGGACCGGACAAAGTTCGGCCCCGGCCGGGCCGCGCACTGCGTTACGGTACGTCAATCCGGTAAGCGCTACGGTACCTGGATTATCTACGGTACCTCGATTATCTCGGATTATCTCGTTTACGGTGCCATCTCCGAAGAATGCCATATCCTGATCGGTTCCGCGCACGCGGGCGCGCATATCCAATTCTATGACGTGTCTGGATCAATATTCGCTGGTACCTTAACTGGGCCGTCGGAGCGGAGGATCAAGTTCACGATTTTGTTGTAGCTTTTTCTGAGCAGGCCAGCGAGTCCTATGGGGGAGGCGAGAACAAAGAACAATTGCAAGGTACTGGATAGCAAGTGTCAGCGTGAAGCTATCTGACGAAAGAGAACCAAGAAAATACAATGTTAAGGCACCTTTCGCGTTCGATACTTCGCGAGTTTCCTGCTTGTATCGCTGCGGTCGGCGCATTCACAAGCGTTCGTACACCGCTACAGTTTCAGCGGTGCAAAGCTCGGCGATAGGTTCGGGCTGAAGTAATGACCGGTATCCGGGCGAGCCAACGTCGATCCAGCAGCGAGCCCAGTCATCGTGATCAACAATGCGGCGCGGCGATCAGAGCATGATGACGTCTCGCTCTGTGTCTGTCAACCTTCCCCGTTCGCCGCCCTGGTTGACCCGGCCCAGGATATCTGGAGACTTCATTGGTTGGGAGTCCGAAGGTCGTGGCCGTCGGCCCTCATAGCCGAAGGACTGCGTGTGCGCAGGATCCGGGCGGCCGGGTCCGGAGGATCTACTTCGGTTCGTCTTCGACTTGTTGTCCCGATGCATCCTGCCCGCGGCCAGCCACACCCTGCGCGCACGCGTTCGCCTTGCAGGGGAGGGTGAATCTCGCGTCGACTACTTCGGCGATGGTGTTTGAGAATGGGTGTTGCATACCTGTGGTCGGGGGCGTACGTTGGCGGTGAATGTGGGTGTGGGTGTGTTTCGGCGGCGAGCTCGCTCACTCTGTACGCGTGTTGTTGTCGGATCTGAAGGAGT